>JACCEC010351577.1_pt1 | contig 21954 bp, 20 predicted proteins | sample 7450121 | NCBI WGS metagenome assembly JACCEC01 (sample SAMN15323455, study PRJNA562643) | freshwater metagenome | isolation source: river surface water | place: USA:Blue River Watershed | collected 2017-08-18 | reverse complement strand
CCGGGGCATCCAGTTGTTGCAATTAAGCCATCGGCATACTTGCTCAATAGTTCGCGATCCATACGCGGCTTGTAGTAATAACCTTCTAGAGATGCAAGAGATGAAAGTTTGAAGAGAGTGCCAAGGCCTTGATTATTTTCGGCCAAGATTGTCATGTGGGTGTAGGCGCCACCACCAGAGATGTCATCTTCACCACCATCGCCCCATTGGACGCGCTTCTTATCGTGGCGAGACTCTGGAGCAACATAGGCTTCGATACCAATAATCGGTTTAACGCCCGCTTTAGTTGCCTGCTTATAGAAATCAAATGCGCCGAAGACATTTCCGTGATCTGTCATTGCAATCGCCGGCCTCCCTTAGCGAGCAGCTTCTTTAACGAGTTCGCTTACGCGCGCGGCACCATCGCGCATCGAGTACCCGGTATGCACATGGAGATGTACAAATGAGTCTTGCGTCGATGCCCGTGAAGCTGATTGATCTTCAGATGACATTATGGGAGCACCTTATCCCGTACTTATCCCTTTATGGGAGAACCGCCTCCGATAGCAACGCCAGAGAACCCTGAAGGTCAGGTGGATATGGAGCGCTCAAGACGAGAGGTTCGCCACTGATCGGGTGGTTGAAGCGAAGCTCTAGCGCATGCAGCCATGGACGGCGCATTGCAAGTGACTTACCTAGAACTGGATCTGCTCCATATGTCGTATCTCCCACAAGTGGATGACCAAGGGCAGAGAAATGAACGCGAATCTGATGGGTGCGGCCGGTTTCAAGTTCGACCTCCACCATAGAGACCGAGCGGTAGTACTCAATAACCTTGTAATGCGTAATGCTCTCTTTTCCATCTGCAACAACTGCAAAGCGATGGTCTTGTGTGGGATGGCGATCGATCGGTGCATCAATTGTTCCCTCTGATGGATCCATATGTCCCTGGACAAGTGCGTGGTAAATCTTCTCGACATCATGGTCGCGGAACATATCTTTCAACTTTAGATAGGCGCGATCGCTCTTTGCCACAATCATAAGACCGCTGGTTCCGGCATCTAGACGATGAACGATTCCTGCTCGCTCTGCTGGACCGCTTGTAGAAATGGAGTAACCAGCCGCAAGGAGTGCGCCGATAACCGTTGGCCCGGTCCAACCTGGAGCTGGGTGAGCTGCACATCCGACAGGTTTATCGACGACCACAATTTCATCATCGTTATAGACAATCGTCAGACCTTCTAGTGGCGTCAGCGGGATTGGATCTGAGCTGACTTCTTCTGGCATCAATACGTCGATGACCTGACCGGCAGTGACGCGTTCAGATTTGGTGAGCGCTTTATTTGCGCTTCTAATATCTCCATCTTCCAATAACTTCACAATAGAAGTTCGGGAAAGTCCTAGAACTCGAGTAAGTGCGCTATCGATACGCTCGCCAGCGACGGATTCCGGCACGGTAAGCGTGCGGTGTTCTCTACTCATTTGATTCCAGACTTTTATTTAATGGTGCGGTGGGAGAAATATTCTTGATTGTGAGAAGGATAGCGATACCGGCGGCGATGAATATCGATGAATCTGCCACATTGAAGATTGGCCAATTGGGAAGTTCAATCCAATCAATGACGTGACCGTAGAGAAAACCAGGTTCACGGAAGATGCGATCTGTCAGATTTCCGAGGACTCCGCCGAGAACGAGTCCGGCGACATATCCCCACCAAGGTGAGGTGATTCGAGAGGCGTATCGAACAATAAAGATCAGAACTGCAATCGAGATTGATGTAAAGACGATTGTAAATCCGGTCGCCATGCTAAATGCAGCGCCTGGGTTGCGCAGCAGAGTCAGTTGTAAAAATGATCCAATTATTTTGCGAGGTGCGCCGGAGAGATTCTCAACTGCCCAATTCTTTGTGAGGAGATCTACCGCCCAAACTACGAAGGCAAGAGAGAAGAGGCGTTGAAGAAGTGTAGTTCGGCGCACTTTAGCGCCGCTCTTCTTTCTGCTTACAGATCATGCAGAGAGTTGCGCGTGGGAATACCTGCAGCCGCGCCTTGCCGATTGGAGAACCGCAGACTTCGCAGTTGCCATAAGTTTTATTTTCGATACGGCTCAAGGCGCGCTCTGTTTGAAGGACCATATCGCGCGCATTGATAACAAGTGACATCTCATGTTCGCGCTCGAATGTCTTTGTTCCAGAATCGGCCTGGTCATCTCCGGCGCCATCGCCAGCATCTGCAATCAAATCATCCATCTCTGCTTCCACAGCGGCAAGCTCTGCCTGAAGACGGATGAGATCCTTAGAAAGTTCGGTACGAATCGCTTTGAGTTCTGCAGCGCTCCAAGCGGCTTCACCCTCTGCTGCAGTCACTGGAGTTGGTGCAGCCTTAAGTGGCTTGAGTGGAGCGACTTTCTTTCCGCTCTTGACTGGGCGCGGTGGTGGTGGCATGACAAGTCGACGCTCTTCTACAACTGGCGCTGCTGCCGGAGCTACAACTGTTGCAACTGAAACTGTCTGTGATTTCTCATCAACAGTAAGGGTTGTCTTTCCGACCTTTGAAGGAAATGGGCGTCCTGGCGCCTTCTTCACTTCAGTAATTTTCTTTGCAGCAACTTTCTTTGCTGGCGCCGCCTTCTTTGCAACCGCCTTCTTGGCGGGAGCAGCCTTCTTTGCAACTGGTTTTGCAGCAGCTTTCTTCGCTGGCGCGGCTTTCTTTGCTGGCGCTGCCTTCTTTACCGGGGCAGCCTTCTTTGCAGCAGGCTTCGCCTTCTTCAAGAGCTTTTGGGCAATCTTCTTTGCTGGCACGCCGCGCACCTTATGCCTATTCACCCACCCCTGCCAACTGCGCCACGCATAAGAGCCGGTCAATAGCTGAGAAAGAGAGGCGGAGTTGATGGTTTAGACTCGCCCACGAAGCACACGAAGAAGGCTATGAAGAGGCGATCACCTCTGAGCCAGCAGGAAGAAAGCCCGTAGGGGCGAGTAGAACCCGCCGTGTCGCAGTTACAAAAGTGGCGTTGGCCCCGAAAAGGCCAAGGCAAGGCGGGTGGTACCGCGAGCCAATGTGCTCGTCCCTCCATGGAGCTAGATGACACACGCTAGATGACCTGGAGCAATGAAATGACTGAAGCAACTGGAACCCACTCCGATAAGTTCAATGCAATCGCACCGCAGATTGATCTGCCAGCGATGGAGCACTCCATTCTTGATTTCTGGCGTCGCGAAAATGTTTTTGAGAAGAGTCTTGAGGCGCGAGCCGGCGGTGAGCCTTGGACATTCTATGAAGGTCCGCCAACTGCAAATGGCATGCCTGGAACTCACCATATTGAAGCTCGTGTATTTAAAGATGTATTCCCTCGCTATCAAACAATGAAGGGAAAGTACGTCTCACGCAAAGCTGGTTGGGATTGTCACGGTCTTCCCGTTGAAATTGCCGTTGAGAAGGAACTTGGTTTTTCAGGAAAGGGCGATATCGAAAAGTTTGGTATCGCAGAATTTAATGAGAAGTGCAAGACATCTGTTACGCGACATGTCGATGCCTTTACCAAGATGACAGAACGTATGGGCTTCTGGGTTGATTTCGATCAGGCCTACTGGACGATGGCTCCGGAATATGTCGAGAGCGTCTGGTGGTCTCTCTCTGAGATTTGGAAGAAGGGTCTCTTGGTGCAAGATCACCGCGTGGCTCCTTACTGCCCACGTTGCGGAACGGGTCTCTCCGATCACGAACTCGCACAAGGGTATGAAACCGTGGTTGACCCATCGGTCTTTGTTCGCTTTCCGATTACAAGTGGAGATCTCGCAGAGCTGAACGCTTCGCTCTTAGTCTGGACGACAACTCCATGGACCTTAGTCTCAAACACTGCTGTTGCTGCACATCCAGATGTTGATTATGTGGCAGTGCGCGCAACTGTTGAGAAAGATGAAGCGACAAGTTCAGAAGTTCTCATCGTTGCCGAGGCGCTGCTCTCTGTTGTGGCTGGCGAACATGAAATTCTCAAGCGATTTAAGGGTGCAGAGCTAGAGCGCACCACATATAAGCGTCCATTTGATTACATTGAGATTCCCGATTCTCACTTTGTCGTACTTGCAACATATGTCACTACTGAAGATGGAACTGGTCTCGTTCATCAAGCACCTGCATTCGGTGCTGATGACTTACAGGTCTGTCGCTCATATGGCTTGCCTGTCGTAAATCCCGTTGCCGCAGATGGACACTTCCTTCCAGATGTTCCAGTCGTTGGTGGGCTCTTCTTTAAGGATGCGGATAAGCCGCTTGTAAAAGAGTTGAAGGCTCTTGGCGCCCTCTATAAAAACCAGCCATATGAGCACTCATATCCTCATTGCTGGCGCTGTCACACTGCACTTATCTATTACGCACAACCATCCTGGTACATCCGCACAACTTCCATTAAGGATGCGCTCCTTCGTGAGAATGAGAAGACCAACTGGTATCCGGAGACAATTAAGACTGGTCGCTACGGTGACTGGCTCACAAACAACATTGATTGGGCGCTCTCTCGAAATCGTTATTGGGGCACTCCCCTACCAATCTGGCGCTGCGAGAATAAGCATGAAATCTGCATCTCTTCGCTGAAGGAACTTGGAGCGCTGGCGGGTCAAGAACTCTCCAACCTTGATCCACATCGCCCATTCGTAGATGACATTACATTCGCCTGCGCGGAGTGTTCTTCAACCATGACGCGTATCCCTGAGGTAATCGATTGCTGGTACGACTCAGGATCGATGCCATTCGCACAGTGGGGCTATCCACATAAAGAAGGTTCAGTCGAGAAATTTAAGGCAGCATATCCAGCAGACTTCATCTGCGAGGCAATCGATCAGACTCGCGGTTGGTTCTATACCTTGATGACTATCGGAACATTGGTCTTCGATCAAAGCTCTTATGAGAACGTTCTCTGTCTAGGCCACATCCTTGATAAGGATGGTCGCAAGATGAGTAAGCACCTAGGAAATGTTCTTGAACCGATGGCGCTGATGGATCAACATGGCGCAGATGCAGTGCGTTGGTACATGTTGGCCGCTGGCTCACCTTGGGCTTCGCGACGAGTCGGTCATGATGCGATTTCAGATGTGATTCGAAAGACTCTTCTGACCTACTGGAACACAATTTCATTCCACGCGCTCTATGCAAAAGCCTCTGATTTCACTCTGGCACAGAGCCCTGCCATCGAGCAGCGATCAACCATGGATAAGTGGATTCTTAGCGAACTCAACACCCTCATCGTTGAGGTCGACAAGGCATATAGCGAATTCGATTCACAGGCCGCAGGAAAAGTTCTCGCAACTTTCATTGACGATCTTTCAAACTGGTATGTCCGTCGCTCACGTCGACGTTTCTGGGATGGAGATGTAGCTGCACTAGCCACACTTCACGAGTGCCTAGAAACCTTGACTCAACTACTCGCACCGATGGTTCCGTTTATCGCAGAGCAGACTTGGCAAGAACTCATTCGAGTAGCAAACCCAAGCGCTCCAATCTCTGTCCACCTAACCAACTTCCCAGTTGCAGATGAGTCGCTCGTTAATCCTGAACTCAATAAGCAGGTGGCGATGACTCGTCGAGTTGTAGAACTTGGACGCTCTGCGCGAGCCGAATCTGGCGTAAAGATTCGCCAGCCTCTTCAGCGCGCCCTAATCTCTGCAAATGGCTGGTCGACCCTTCCGCTTGAGATGAAGGAGCAGATTTCAGATGAGCTCAATGTTCTCGACTTAGCCGATATTGCTGATGCAGATGGAGATCTCGTTGATGTTTCGATTAAGGCGAACTTCAAATCTCTCGGTGCAAAATATGGAAAATCTGTCCAGGATGTTGCCAAGTTGATCTCAGCGGCAGATGCTGTCTCACTTGTAAAGCAGCTTCGCTCGGAGAGCTCGACAAAGCTTGGTGAATATGAGATTGATATCAACGATCTTGTAGTCACTGAAGTGCCAAAGAGCGGCTGGATGGTCGCAAGCCATGATGGCGAGAGCGTTGCTCTTGACCTTGAGCTCACTTCAGAGCTCATTGCCGCAGGTAATCTTCGTGAGGTAATCCGAGCAATTCAAGAACGTCGCAAGAGCGATGGTTTTGATATCTCAGATCGCATCTCGATTACCTGGAACTCACTCGATGAACACGCTGGGACTATTGAAGCAGGCAGAGCTCATATCAGTGATGAAGTCCTTGCAACCATTATGGTGCGTGATGCTTCGATGGATACAAGTGAAGGTGAGTTGGGGTTGGTCTTTACTCTTTCGAGGGCTTAAAGAACGGCAACGATAACTGCTTGAAGCAAGTTGATTGCAATCAAGAGGACGATAAAAGAGAGATCAAGCGCTACGCCACCAAGGCGTAACGGCGGAATGAAGCGACGAACAAATGCCATCGGTGGCTCTGTCACTGTGTAAATCACTTCGAAGATTGCAAGTAGAAATGCGTTGGGGCGCCATGAACGAGCAAACATGCGAATGTAATCGATGATGATGCGCAGGAAGAGCGCAATCTTAAAGAGCGATAAGAGTTGAAGAAGTGCGTTCTGTACAAACATGGCTCAGATCAGCTTTGGTTGTAGAAAGTCGCCTGTGCAGCAGTGCGGTCTTCATTGCTGACATTGACATTTGCTGGAGAGAGAAGGAATACCTTCAAGCTGATTCGTTCGATACGTCCATGAAGGCCAAAGACGAGTCCTGATGCAAAATCAACGAGGCGCTTACGCTCCGACTCTTCCATGTCATCGAGGTTGATGATGACAGGATTTCCTTCACGGTAATACTCCCCGACCTTGCGAGCCTCTGAGTATGAACGTGGTTGAAGTGTGACAATATTGTAAGAAGAGCTCTCTTCAATCAAAGGCTCTTGAATAACATCATGATGGGTACGAACTACAGTGACGCCTGTTGGCTCAGTGCGACGAGATTGAATTGTGCGAGGCTCAACCTTAGTTACGGGAGCCTCTGGAACCTTGATCTCCTCGTCGGTATCTACTAGACCGAGGAAACCCATCATTTTATTGAGTGCTGACATGTGAGTAGGTTACTAGCGGTATTGTCGAGCACCGAGGATTTTGCTCCCTACCCGAATGTGTGTCGCACCATGTTCAAGAGCGATCATGTAATCGCCGCTCATTCCTGCAGAGAGGGATGGAGATTGTGGAAATTGAGCAATAAATCTCTGATGAATCGCAGATATCTCAGAGAAAGCTGCCTCGGCTTCATAGTGCACCGGTGGAACCGACATGATTCCGAGCAAATTGATTTCACTTATCTCGCCTACCTTCTCGGCCAATGCAAAGAGATCGGGCTCCTTGAGTCCACCTCTCTCTGGATCTCCATCGAGGGAGAGCTGCAGGAAGATATCTCGCGATTCATTCTCTTCTCGTAGCACACGTGCAATCTTCTCGAGGTGTCCCTCATCATCGAGAGAATGGATACACCCAGCCCACGAGATAATTTCACGAATCTTCTTACTCTGGATCTCGCCCTGGTAGTGCCAGCGGCCTTCGACTTTGGCAGATTTCTCTAAACCTTCACTGCTTCGATTCTCGCCGAAGTTACGGACCCCTAGATTGTGGAGAATTTCAACATCTTCCACCGGATAGGTCTTAGTCACCACAATGAGCGTTGGTGAATACGAAGCTATCTCTGCCTCAACAGCACGTAGATTTGCTTCAACCTCTTGGGCGCGGTCAATCACAATGAGATCAATCCTGCCTGGCGACCAGTAACGCCATCTCTGCGATAAGAATAAAGCTCCACATCTTCCAGGGTGCAGGTTGATTCATCAATAACTTTCACTCCCTCGCTCTTGAGGACCTCTATGAGCGCTCTTGGAAGGTCGAGGGCAAAGGTCCCCTGAGAAGTACGAGAATCTGATTGAGGATGAATCGAGACCACCTCGCGATGAATCTCTTCTGAAACTTCATAACAGGTACCACAGATTGCCGGACCGATTATTGCCGTAATTTCAGTTGCTCCCATATCTCGCATCAAAGAAATAGTCTTTCGTGTAACTTCATTGACCAAACCTTTGCGACCCACATGAACTGCGGCAACGGATTCTCGAGAAGATAAAAGCAACGGAATGCAATCAGCAACCATCACGGCCAGTGTGATGCCCGGTATCCCCGTAACCAGTGCGTCAGCTGTTGGTATCTCATCTGTCACTTCCTCAATCAGCGCAATTCGATCACCATGAACCTGGTTCATATATTGAGTAGGTCCACATTCACGGGCGATGGCTTCGCGGTTCTTGAGAACATCGCCGATCTCATCTCCGACATGGGTACCCAGGTTGAGAGATGCAAACGCACCGTGGCTATTGCCTCCGGTGCGTTTGGTAAAGCGATATTTCATCAAGCAGACTTCATTACTTCATAAAATCAGGGACATCAATCTCATCTTCCGTGACAAGCTCTTCAAATGTGATGCGCTTGCGAGGAGCCGAAGAGTCGAGATCGAGCGCTACTGAGAGTGGATCATTCGATGGAATTGGGTCTGCAACGCCAGAGAGTGTCGCCGCATTGATCGAAGGCATCTCTACCTTAGTTGGCTCTCCCCCAGCAAAACCCGCTGCGATAACGGTGATTCGTACTTCGTCACCGAGAGCATCATCAATAGTTGTACCGAAGATGATGCGTGCATCTGGATGCGCCGCTGCTTGAACAAGTTCACAAGCCTCATTGATTTCAAAGAGACCTAGATCAGAGCCACCTGCAACAGAGAGAAGAACTCCCATAGCGCCATCGATAGAGGCTTCAAGCAGTGGACTAGAGATTGCAAGCTCTGCAGCACGCGCAGCGCGATTATCTCCGCGAGCAGAGCCGATACCCATCAGAGCTGATCCTGCGTCTGTCATTACTGTCTTCACATCTGCGAAGTCCAAGTTGATCAAACCAGGCTGTGTGATGATCTCGGTAATTCCTTGAACGCCAGAAAGGAGAACCTGGTCTGCGCTCTTAAATGCATCCATCGCAGTGATATTGCGATCAGAGATTGCAAGGAGGCGATCATTTGGAATGACGATGAGTGTGTCAACGTGCTCGCGAAGAGAATCGATTCCCTCTTCAGCTTGACGTGTGCGGATCTTTCCTTCGAATGAGAAAGGACGAGTGACAACACCGATAGTGAGTGCACCGAGTTCGCGCGCAATCTTTGCAACGATCGGAGCACCACCTGTGCCAGTTCCTCCACCTTCACCAGCAGTAACAAAGACCATATCTGCACCGCGAAGAATCTCTTCAATCTCTTCAGTGTGATCAATCGCTGCCTGTCGACCCTTTTCAGGAGCAGCACCTGCACCGAGGCCCTTTGTAGAAGCGCGACCGATATCAAGCTTTACATCTGCATCACTCATCAATAGATGTTGTGCATCTGTATTGATTGCAATGAACTCGACACCTTTGAGTCCAACTTCAATCATGCGGTTGATCGCATTTACTCCGCCACCGCCGATACCGACGACTTTAATAACGGCGAGATAATTCTGTGGTGCAGCCACCCTGTGCCTCCTTAAGAACTGTAAACCCTCTCTTGAGAGTCACATTTCTATTCACTTTGATGGTGGCAAGGTATGTCTTTGAGCGTAGGTAATCAAAAACCAACACGAAGAAATACCTCTACCTACTGTAGAGAGTTTTCGCGCGCTACTTCACTTCACAATAGGTGCATGTGGGGCCGATAAATCCACGCGCTTGATCGCTTTATTCTCAGGTAACTCGAGAAGTGCCTGCAATACAGTGACTTTAAGATCTAAATCGCGCGAAGAACCCCATGTGATTTTCAGCTTTCGACTTTTCTGCTCTTGCCACGAAGAAATTGCGTTGGCATTTGGAGCGCTCACCGAGATCGTTCTCTCTCTCACTTCGGCTGGAAGATTGGTGAAGAGGGCTATCGCCTCTAGTCCTAGTTCGGGGGTGGCAGCGCTCACCACTGGTAGACCTTCAGGATTCTTCCCTGGTAATTCGAAGAGGGTTCCGGAGCTATCAATCGCCTTCCCCTTATAGATGCCCACTGGAATTCGCGGAACTATTTCAATAGTGACAACACCTTTAATCCAGTTCCTATCGACCGAGACTTTACTCACCCAAGAAAGTTCACCAAGAGAACGCTCGATTGAACGCGGTTCGATTCTCGAAAGCTTCTCTCCAATGTAGATATCGCTCTTTGCTATGAGCGCTGCCGTGCTGACCTCTTTGGGAGCGCCTACGGTTGAGATTGTTCGGACTGAAAAGACTGGCGACCAGGCAAAGAGGTATGTCATTGCTGCGAAAACTATGGTGAGAGATGCCACCACTTTTACTCTTACTGGCATTGCACGTTACCCGAAACGCTTGGCTAAGCCGTCAGCGATGATTGGAGCAAGAGAGTTAACGTCACCAGCGCCAAGTGTGAGGATTACATCTCCAGGTTTAGCAATCTCAATGATTCGCTCTGAAGCATCTGCGAAGTTAGGAAGATATATTCCATTCTTCATCTTCTCGGCAATGAGCTCTGAGCTCACACCGGGAATTGGTTTCTCGCTAGCAGCATAGATTTCAAGTAGCGTCACATCGTCTGCTCGATCTAACGATTCGGCGAACTTCTCAAGAAAAGCCTCTGTTCGGGTGTATCGGTGAGGCTGAAAAATGACCAAGACCCGGCCGGTATCTGCATAGCGACGGGCTGCTTCAAGGGTCACTGCGATCTCTGTTGGGTGATGTCCATAGTCATCGATAATTCGAATTCCGTTGACTGTCGCTTTTAATTCGAAGCGGCGTCCGGCACCTCTAAAAGAATGAAGCCCTGATAAGAAAGCTGCAGGATTGAGTTCGAGCGCCATGGCCAGGGCGAGGGTGCCGGCAGCGTTGAGAAGATTATGCTTTCCTGGAACGGTGAGTTCGATATGCCCAATCACAGTTCCCTTCCAAATTGCTCGACCCCGAGAACCGTTTGCTAAGAGCTCGATCTGATCGATCTTTAAATCTGATGCTGGGTCTGTTCCATAAGAGTACGTGGTGCAGTGAGAAACCTTCTCCCCCAGAGCGTGAGAACCCTGGTCATCCTTGCAATAGATCAAGAATCCATCTGCTGGAATTGTGAGAGCGAAATTCTCGAAAACCTGGGTGACCTCAGCTGCTGTGCTAAAGAAGTCGACGTGGTCATGTTCAATGTTGGTCACAATGGCGGCATGTGGGTGATATGCAATAAAGGAACCATCGGATTCGTCGGCTTCAGCGATGAAATAATTTCCAGAACCGCGATGTGCATTTGAGCCAGATGCGCTCAGCGTTCCACCAATTGCAAAAGAGGGATCTAAGCCACAAGCTTGAAATGCAACGGTCGCCATGGAAGAGGTCGTTGTCTTCCCATGCGTGCCAGCGACGGCAATACTTGTTAGCCCATGCATCAAAAGCGCGAGGGCGTTTGCTCTGGTCATGATTGGAATTGAGCGTTCGAGTGCACGTGAGATCTCAGGATTGCTCGAAGTGATTGCAGTGGAGTAAATGACAACATCTGCCCCATCAACATGTGAGCCCTCATGGCTTCTGTAGATCTTTGCTCCCAGAGCTTCAAGTGCGGTGAGAACAGAAGAATCCTTCGCGTCAGAGCCTGAAACAGAAATTCCATCAGCAAGTGCAATCCGCGCTAGCCCACTCATTCCTGAACCGCCAATGCCAATAAAGTGGATTCGCTTACCGAGAAGTGACTTACCGGAAAAGGTGGCGGTGGCGTTGATTGCCATTACTTACCTACCGCTCTCTCGATTATCTTCACAATCTTATCTACTGCATCAGCGCCAGAGGCATCACCTTCAGGCGAGCGAGTCGAACTTTTGAGAAGCAATTGCTCCAGATTTGCTTCAAGCCACGGCGCTGTGAATTTACTTTGCTCGAGAATCTCTGCTCGTCCGGCTTCGACCAATGTCGCTGCATTTAACGCCTGCTCGCCATTGCCTATTGGAAGTGGAATGAAGAGTGAGTAACGCGAGAGCGCTTGTGCCTCTGCACAGGTAACGGCTCCGCTGCGAGCAATCAGCAAATCTGCAGCGAGATAGCACTCGGCCATATCATCAATATACGGAAGAGCTCGATAAGAGCTGCTGTGATCAGGCACCGAATTATTCTTTCCCACTCCATGAAGGAGCGAGATTTTGTGATTTGCCAAAAACTCTCTTGCATCGTTGATGACTGCATTTATTGCCTGCGACCCCTGTGAGCCGCCAAAGATAAAGATCAATGGTTGCTCTGGATTGAGTTCATAGCGCTCTGTGACCGCCGCTTTAGCTCGAGCACGTGCCTTACCCCAATCGAGCTCTGCAGCAGATAGTGATGCAAGAACATCGGCGCGCAAAGGAAGTCCTGTGAGCTCTGCTCGAGCAAACTCACGATTGCTCACCGGATAGCTCAGTGCTTGATATTTAGTCAGACGGGCGCCTAACCGGTTGGCCCAACCTGGGCGCGCATTCTGTTCGTGAATAAGAAATGGAACTTTCTTGAGTGCTGCAGCGATATAGAGCGGGCCAGAAACGTACCCTCCGAATCCCACAGCACAATCAACGCCACGAAGGATGGTGCGAGTTGCAGATATTGATGCAATTAACTGAAAGGGAACCTTTAAAAGGGATAGTGAAATCTTGCGCGCAATAGCCACTTTGGGAATATGGTGGAGCGTAAAACCTGCTGCTGGTACGAGCGAATTCTCTAAACCCTGCTTCGTTCCTAAGAAAATAATCTCATCTTGAGGGTGGGCGCTCTGCCACGCACGTGCGACGGCAATCGCTGGCTCGACATGGCCTGCAGTTCCGCCGCCCGCAAAGAGAATCTTCATTGAAGCCGCTCTCTCCTTAACTCTTGGCAAAACGTCGAACGAGTTCCTTCTTTACTTCTTTATCCCTTAAGGAAACTCCTGCCACAAATCCTAAGGCGCAAATGGTGGTCAATAAGGCAGAACCGCCATATGAGACTAAGGGAAGAGTCACTCCCACGACCGGGAGAACACTGATAGCAGTTCCAATATTGAGAATTGATTGGATGCCGATCCAGCACGCCACACCAGCACATACATACCGGGAGAATGGATCGCTTGCTCGAAGGGAGATACGGAAAATTGAATAGACCAAAGTTCCCAACAGAATGAGAACTCCTAAAGTTCCAACGAGACCAAGCTCTTCTCCAATTACTGAGTAAATAAAGTCTGTGTGAGCCTCAGGAAGGTTGCCCCACTTCTGCCGACTACCTCCCAGACCAACTCCAAAGACACCTCCGGTAGCAAGGCCTAAGAGGCTATGTGCAGGTTGCCATCCAAAATTCTTGTAATCATTGGGGTCAAACGGATCGAGGAAGACTAAGAAACGTGCGCGTCGATAATCAGAGGTGACTATTCCAATCGCCAAACCAGCGAAGAGGACAATTGCAACAGAGCCCATCTTCCGAAGATCAACTCCAGAGACAAAGAGCAATCCAGAGAATATCGCTGCGACTACAGCAGCTGTACCTAGGTCTCGGCCTCTAAGAATTCCCAAGATGACGATTGCAAAACCTGGAGCCAGAAGGGCAATTACATTGAATTTAATTTTCTCAGCTGATTCTTTCCGCGCAAGCAGATATGCAGCCCAGAGAATCAGAAGAAATTTAGTAAATTCGCCCGGCTGAATATCAACAACTTTGAGGTCAATCCAATTTCGATTTCCGTTAACCTCTTTGCCAACACCAGGGATCATCACAATAGTAACCAGCACAATAGAGAAAAATAAGCCTAACTTTGCAAATCGACTCCAGAATTCAACTGGACGACTTGCCAACAAGAGAGCAAAAGGTACGCCTACGACAAGGAAGACAAATTGGCGTAGGGCGACCGCAAAGGCGTATCCCTTTGTGTCAATTGCATGAATTGATGATGCCGAGAAGACCATAATGAGACCGAGTACTACCAGCACTGCGGTGCTGATGATCATCATGTAGAAATGATTTACCGGGCTATTGAGAAAACGAGTGCTCTTTGCTGCCTTAGTGGTCATTGATAACAACATCCTTTACTGCTCGAGCAAATCGATCTCCACGATCGCCATATGAAATAAATTGATCCATCGAAGCACATGCTGGAGCCAGCAAGACAACATCGCCCTGAGTGGAAATTTCATCGGCACATCTCGCGATTGACTCCATAAAGTGATTGTCTTCAGAGCCCTTTTGATAATCTGCTGGAGGATCTATGAAGTACAAAGGTAGATCTGGGGCACTTGAGCGCAAGGCGCTGGCGATGAGCTCACGATCTTCACCAATCAGAATCGCTGCCTTCAAACGGCTCCAGGTGCGATCGATCAATGGCTCCATCTTTGCGCCCTTAGCTAATCCGCCGGCAATCCAGATAACTGAGAAATGAGAGAGGATCGATGCAGCGGCTGCATGGGGATTTGTGGCCTTTGAATCGTCAATCCACTTCACGCCATCGTGATCAGCAATCTCTTCAGCGCGATGACGACCTGGCTTAAAGCTCTTCAGTGCCTCACGGATTATTTCGCGCGAGATTCCTACTGTGGAAGCAAGGCCGGCTGCCGCCAGCGAGTTTGAGATGTGATGTGGAACAGTTGGCAGAATTTCGGTGAGCTCTGCAATCAATGCTGCTTCTTGCACATCGGCAACAAAGGCGCGGTCCACGAGCAACTCTTCAACCACACCGAGCTCCCCTGGTCCTGGAGTATCTAGCGAGTAGAAAATCTTTCTTCCTAGCCAATGTGAAGTTCTGCCAACGACCTCGCCATCATCACCATTGAGGATTGCTGTAGTGGATTTATCTAAAATGGAGACTTTTGCACGGGCGTATTCATCAAAGGATCCATGCCAATCAATATGATCATCAGCAATATTTAGAATCGCTGAAGCCGTGAATTGCGCATCGTTGAGCCAATGCAATTGAAATGATGAGAGCTCTAGAACTAAATAGTCAAAATCTTCATTGCTAGTTATTGTTTCAATTACAGTCGTTCCGACATTGCCGCATGCTCGCACCTTTAGACCTGCCGTCGACATAATGTGCGCGACCATTTCGACCGTTGTTGTCTTTCCATTGGTGCCCGTGAGCGCTAGCCACTTCTGAGCCGGTGCCTTTGTGGCCTTAATTGACCAGGCCAAATCAATCTCATTGAGAATATCAACACCGTTCTTGCGAGCCGCAGCAACGATGGGGTGATCTTCTCGCCATCCCGGGGAAACCATAATTGCATCAAAGTTTTTGATTTCGACGGAATTTGGATGGAGGACATCGAATCCTTCGACCACATTAACTTTCTCATCCGTAAAGGTGACAACTGCCCCCTTCCCTATCAGTGCACTAGCAACTGCGAGCCCTGTGACTCCAGCACCTGCAACGAGGATTCTCTTTTCGGAGAGTGAGCTATAAATATTTTTGTTAGCCATCTTCTCTCTGATTACCCAACTACCCAATCGGCATAGAAGAGACCAAGCCCCATTGCTACACAGAGGCCAGCGATAATCCAGAAACGTAGAACTACCGTGACTTGACCCCAACCAAGAAGTTCAAAATGGTGATGTAGCGGAGCCATCTTAAAGAGGCGCTTGCCTCCGGTTAATTTGAAGTAGATCACCTGGAGCGCAACAGAGAGAGTAATGATGACAAAGAGTCCACCGAGAGGAATCAAGAGGAGTTGAATTCGAAGTGACGCAGCTATTCCGGCAAGCGCTGCACCGAGTGCGAGTGAACCGGTATCTCCCATAAAAATCTTTGCGGGAGATGCATTCCACCAGAGAAAACCGGTGCACGAACCGGCAAAAGCCGCAGAGAGAACAGCGAGATCAAGTGGGTCACGAACCTGATAACAATTACTTGTTGCGACAACTGCGCAGCTCTGGCCAAATTCCCAGACTCCGATCAATACGAAGGCGATAAAAGTCATCACTGCAGCACCGGTCGCCAGTCCATCAAGACCATCGGTGAGGTTTACTCCATTGCTTGTAGCTGTCACCATAAATGCAATCCAGATAACTACCGCAACTACCCCGAGAGTGATTGATGTATCTCTCACAGTTGAGAGTTGAAGGCTTAGTGGTGTAAATCCATCTTTATCTGCGAATTGAAGTCCGAGGTAACCAAAGATTGAAGCTGCAAGGACTTGACCAAAAATCTTCTGCTTACCGCTGATTCCGCCGGAGTTTTGGCGTGAAATTTTCATATAGTCATCAAGGAATCCAAGGAAGCCGATAGCGACAACTAGCCCCATGATGAGCATCGCCGAGACGCTAATTTTGTTTCCTGAAATTAAGTGAGCGATGAGGTAAGAGGCGATGACCGAGAAAATAATGATGATGCCGCCCATGGTCGGCGTGCCACGCTTTGTGTGATGCGAAGAGGGCCCATCATCGCGAATAAATTGACCATAGCCGCGACGCACGAGCACCTTGATCAATAGCGGTGTTCCGAAGAGGGAGAAGAAGAGGGCTAGCCCTCCTGCCATCAAAATCTCTCTCATTCTTCGACCCCTTCATCTCTCAACTTTGCATTCCAAACATTTTCGATCTTCTCTGCAATTTCTTCTAATCCATCTGAACGCGAGGCTTTACAGAGCACCACATCCCCTCGGTTGAGATATTGAATATATGAAAGTGCCTCGAATTTATCCCGACAGATATGGATCGCAATCTGCGAGCCATCTGTAATGCCTTTTGCGTAATCGGGAGCTCCTACTGTCACTAGATGGTCGATACCTAAACTGGAAGCAAGGGTGCCAATCTCTGCATGAGCCTGGGTAGATGACTCGCCGAGTTCGCGCATATTTCCAAGGAATGCCCAGGATTCACCGCCCCGCTCTTGCGATAGATGTGCCAGCGTATGGAGCGCTGCGGCCATTGAATCAGGACTTGCGTTGTAGGCATCGTTGATGATGACCAAATCATCAAGCGTTCTCACCTCCATGCGCCAACGCGCATGAACCTCAGCTGTTGAGAGCGCACCTGCTATTTGATCTGTAGTTAATCCGAGCGCATATGAGACAGCTGCCGCTGCGAGTGCATTTGCAATCTGATGAGTTCCATACTGGCGCAGAGTTACGGTCGAGCGCCCTTCTGGAGTTACTAATTCGAAGTGGGGGCGCCCTTCACGAATTTCAATATCAGTTGCACGAATCTCAGAAGATGGTGTCTCTCCAAATGTGATTGTCTTTCCTGAATGGAGGGATGCCATCGCCGCAGTCATTGGGTCGTACTGTCCTAAGATGGCAATTCCATTGGGCGATAGCGATGAAATCATCTCCGACTTTGTCTTGGCAATAATTTCAAGTGAGCCAAATTCACCTAGGTGAGCCGCTGCAACCTTGAGCACAACGCCAATCTCTGGCTTTGCAATTGTAGCGAGAGCTGCGATATCGCCTTGATGTCGCGCGCCCATCTCAACAATGCAGTACTTGGTATCTGCCTTGCACTGCAAGAGCGTGATGGGTACGCCAAGTTCATTATTGTTATTTCCTTGTGGAGAGATTGTTGGTGCGACTGAACTTAAGATTGCAGAGAGAAGCTCCTTGGTCGTGGTCTTCCCCTGCGAACCGGTAATGCCGATAACTGTCAATGCTTTCAATGTACTACGGACATGAGATGCCAAGTGTCCTATTGCCACTGTCACGTCGGGAACTACGATGCAACGTTCGGAGACTGCCTTTGAGGTGATCGCAAGAATTGCACCATGCGAAAATGCATCATTAACAAAGTCGTGGCCGTCAGCATTCTCGCCCTTTATCGCAAGGAAGATTGAGCCCTCGATACATTGACTGGAAGAGAGGAAAGCTCGCTCCAAGACTTCTACATCCGAGCCATGAAGTTCTCCGCCTATTACACGAGCGATCTCGCTCGCCTTCATTGGAATCATCGCTTCGACTCGATTTCTAATGCCAGTTGTAGTCGATCATCAAAGGGCGCCACAACTCCTTGAATCTCTTGGCCGCTTTCATGACCCTTACCAAGAATGACGACAGTGTCACCTGGAGTCGCAAGCGATACTGCATAACGAATTGCAGCCGCTCGATCGACAATCACAGATGAAGGCTCTTGTATGGAGAGAGATTGAGTCATCTCCGTAAGTATCTGAGCTGGGTCTTCGCTCCGAGGATTGTCGCTGGTAAAGATTGCAACATCGCAACCTTGAGAGAGCGCCTCCCCCATCAAAGAACGCTTACTAGAGTCACGATCGCCGCCACATCCCAAGACGCCAATAACCCGGCCAGAGGTAAATTCCCGTAGCGCCTGAAGGACGTTCACGACTGCATCTGGCGAGTGAGCGTAATCAACTAGCGCGTTGAAACCCTGTCCCAATGAGATCTGCTCAAGACGTCCTGGAGCACCTTTTAAGGTTGGAAGAAGCGCTGCCATCTCCAGCGGATCAACTCCACACTCATATGCAATTGAGATTACAAGAAGTAAGTTATCGAGATTGAACCCACCTCGTAAGGAAGTGGATGATTCGATGAGAATGCCGTCCTTGCCGCGGATGGTGAAATCTGTTCCACTAGTTGTTGGAGAGATTGAAGTGAAGTGCCATGTTGCGCTCTGATTGCTGCGAGAGAGTGAGATCATCGGGATGCTCTCTGACTGGAAGAGGCGAAGACCGTAAGCATCGTCAATGTTGATGAAGCCTAAATCTGCATACTCTGTTGAGAAGAGTTTCGATTTAGCAGCGAAGTAACTCTCCATATCTTTGTGATAATCAAGATGGTCTTGCGAAAGATTGGTGAATCCGACGATTGAGAAATGTGAACCGACCATTCGCTTGAGATCGAGCGAGTGGCTGGATACTTCCATTACTAGATGACGTAAATGGCGCTCCCGCATCGTCGCGACTAAGGCTTGGAGATCAGCGGCTTCTGGTGTCGTACGCGAACTCTTGATTGACTCTGTGCCAATGCGAGTTTCGACTGTTCCAATGAGTCCGCTCTCTCGACCGATAGCCGTGAAGAGTTGGTAGAGCAGCGTCGACACTGTGGTCTTTCCGTTTGTACCTGTGATGCCAATGCTCTGCAAATCACGAATCGGTGAACGATAGAAGCTTGATGCAAGAACAGCGCCCGCTTCACGAACGTAAGGCACGACTAAGGTTGGAACCCCATGCGAGAATGCGGCGCCTTCTTGATCAGTCAAAACTGCAACAGCACCGCGAGACTTTGCTGACTCAATGTATTGAGCGCCATGAGACTTTGCTCCAGGAAAGGCAAGGAAGATATCTCCAGGCTGAATTTCTGAGTCGACATGGGTCAGGCCAGTGAAATTACAATCAGAGAAGTTTATTTTCTGCGCACCGAGAAGATCGGCCGCTTTGCTCAATGAGTAAGTGAACTCATTAAATGGACGAATCATTAGTTCTTCGCACTCACTTGGGTTGCCTTAAATGTCTTGAGCTGTGACTGAGTAAGAGCAACCGGCTGAACTGTTGTGCCGGTAGGTGCGACATGCTCAGATTGCAGAACAAATGTCATAACCTTCTTAAATACCGGACCACAGAGTGCGCCTCCATAGTGACCGTTACGTGGACGTTGTAGCGTCACATTGATAACAAATCGAGGGCTATCAGCTGGAGCGAAACCAATAAATGAAGCGGTATATCCGTTGTACTTTCCAGTTATTGGATCGACTCGCTGCGCGGTGCCAGTCTTTCCTGCAACACGGTATCCAGGAATTGCTGCACTAGGAGCAGTTCCATTTGCCGAGACAACGCTCTCCATCATTGTGCGCAACTTTGCTGCCGCATCTTCACTGATCACTCTTACAGTTTCACGATTACCTGCAGGAGTGAAGTGACCTGATGCATCGCTTGTTCCTGCGATTACAGTTGGAGACACACGAACTCCCCCATTGGCAATTGTTGCAAAGACACTTGTAGCCTGCATTGCAGTTACTGAATATCCCTGACCAAAGGCTACAGTTGGCGCAGTTGTACCTGACCAAGTCTTAACCGGTCGCAGAATTCCTGCAGATTCTCCTGGAAGGCCAGAACCTGTTTTGCTTCCAATTCCAAATTTAGTGAGATAGTCGTAAAGCTTCTGGCTGCCAAGGGTTTCACCAACTTTGATCGAACCAGTATTGGAAGAAACTGCGAGAATGCCAGTTGTAGTCAATTGCTGAGTCGCATGCTTCTCGTGATCATGAAAAGTCTTGCCAGCGCGGTGTAATCCGTAAGGCACCGAGAAAACTGTTGTTGGTGTCACTGTTCCCTCTTCGAGCGCCGCCGCCATCGTCATTACTTTTCCAGTTGAACCAGGCTCGTATACATCCTGCACGGATGGATTACGCATTAAATCTAGAGAGATACCCTTTGTGTTGTTTGGATCAAAAGTAGGCGCCGTTGCATGAGCAATAATCGCACCCGTGCGAGGATCCATCACAATTACTGTTCCATTAACTGCACCGGTGCTCTTCACTGCATCTGCAATCGCCTTTGCTGCCACCCATTGCACATCACGATCAATTGTGAGGCGTACAGATGTGCCTGGCTTTGGAGCGATAATTTCATTTTGAGAACCAGGAATCTCAGCACCATTAGCGCGCGCATATGAGTAGCGGCCTGCAGTTCCTGAGATTGTTGAATTCATACTCGATTCAAGACCGGTCGCTCCCACGCCATCTGCTCGCACAAATCCAACCAACGAAGAAATTAACTTACCGGATGGATATTCACGAATATAAGAACGTTCAGGGAAGAATCCGATAATGCGCTCCCCTAGCTGCTTTCCATCAAGAGACGCGTTGTAATTTTCCATTGCGGTACTGAGCTTTGACCAGAGCGCAGGACGTCCATTCTTAAGAACCATCGAATACTTTCGAGTGCCAGTAATGCTTGCCTGAACATCTGCAACTGAGAGACCCAAGATTGGTGCAACAAATGTCGCTGTACGAGCTGGATCGTTAATCTGCGTTTGATCTACAACGATGCTGATTGCAGAGACGCTACGTGCGAATGCAACCCCATTGATATCTGTAATCTCTCCGCGAGGAGCTTGGACTACGCGGGTAGTCTCCATCTCATCAACGGCACGAAGTTTGTAATTTGAAGCCTCAATTATCTGAACACGGAAGAGTTGCAGACTTAAGAGGGCAATAGCGACCGTGAATACGAGCGCAAGAATTCGAATACGAGACTTCGCAAGCTGGAGATCACCCACGTGTTACCTCCTGATTACTGGTGATATTGAGAAAGATAGGAGTTTCGGATGGCTTCATACCCAGGGCAGCAGCTGCCTGAGCCAGCGCCTCCGGTGACGAGTGAGAATCTATAGAGCGCGTAATGGCATCACGTTGATCTGCAACCATCTTTGCTTCTACTTTGAGATTAGATAGCGTGAATGCATCTTGCGCAAGAAGGGTATTAATGCCAAGCAATGCTAAGAACCCTGCGACGCTAATACTGGAAACAAAGATCGCAAAGTACTTTCGACTTGCTTGCTGTGCCACAGAAACTTGCGGGAAAGCACCCTGAATAACCTTCGCTGTAGTCTCTACAACCTGGCGTTTGATACCTGAAGTTAAAGTTGTTGAAATTGATTTACGAGCCAGAGCAGTTGACATTAGGCAGCCACCCTTTCGATCGCACGAAGTCGTGTTGAAGCGGCACGTGAGTTCTCTTCGATCTCGGCATCTGTTGGCTTCTCGCTTGAGTTGAAGACAAGCTTGAACTTCGCTGCATACTGCGGGAGTTCGATGGGAAGTTCACGTGGACTCTTTGATGTAGATGCTTCTGCAAACTGCTCTTTAATGATTCGATCTTCGAGAGATTGGAATGACATCACAACAACACGGCCACCAACCGCGATGCGCTCAAGTGCTTGAGGTATCGCTCTCTCAATTGCGCCAAGTTCATCATTGACTGCGATTCGAAGCGCTTGAAAAGTTCTTTTTGCAGGATTGCCGCCAGTACGACGAGTCGCTGCCGGAATGCTGTTTTTAACCAAGGTTGCTAATTGAGATGTTGAGTTCAAAGGAGCAATAGCGCGCTCCTTCACGATATT
>JACCEC012164656.1_pt1 | contig 21975 bp, 21 predicted proteins | sample 7450121 | NCBI WGS metagenome assembly JACCEC01 (sample SAMN15323455, study PRJNA562643) | freshwater metagenome | isolation source: river surface water | place: USA:Blue River Watershed | collected 2017-08-18 | reverse complement strand
TTTCACCTTGCCATCAATACCTTTTGCCAATATACTGTTTATTTTTGTATTGATGTCGTTATAATAGTTTGGGCCAGTGTTATCTGCTTCTAATTTCTCTTTTAAATCTTTATTTATCTCATCAAAAACCGATACAAATAAATTTTTAAAGTTTGCATTAACTGCAGGTTCTAATTCTTTTAATTTTTTTTGTAATTCTTCATATGGATTAGGATCTGCTGCCATCTTTTAACTCCTTGTTTGATGTTGTGATATTAAATTGATTATAGTTTCCATGTGATACCTGAGATTTTTTGAAATTTGTCGGCTATTGTTTTTTTGTGTTCGACAAGTGACATAATTTGTTGTAGGGGTGTTGTGGTATCGTTGAGGGATTGATAGAGTTTTTTTGAGGCGTCAAGAAGTTCATTTAAGCATATGAGTTGTTCTTTTTTGCCTTTGATTTGGATGTCGATGTTTTCTCCAAGGATATATTTGGATGCGACTGTGTGAATAAGTAGATCGTGTTTATGGGTAATATTATCTGACATGATGACTCTTTCGGTTTTGTAATCTTTGTGATATAATAAGTTAAATTATATAATATGTATATTGTTTATAAAAAGACGATAAAAAATCAGTAAGGCCGATTTAAACGATTGGGTGAGTGGGTGCGGTGGGTGGAATTATTGCTAAAGAAGCGTGTTTCAGGGGTTTGTGTATGTGATGCACGGGAAGGGGGTGGTGTGTTATTTTCGGTGGCTTTGGTAATTTCCTTTACAAAGCGTTGAATGAACCAACGTCGTTGTTGTATGGGTAATCTATAAGCATCTTGAAAGGTGAATCCCATATAATAAATTAAATGAAAGATTTCATCCCAGATGATCATACGATATTCATCTGTCAGGCCAAAAAAAGGAAACCTCAATAGGTATTTTAACCTCACTTTCCTCAAAACAATGCTTGCATTTCATTGATACATTCATGTCAATCCCAGGTTCATTTTCTTCCAAGAACTTACGTAAAGCTAAACTATCACGTACAGGCATATCTTTAATAAACATCCCAATCTTGGTTTTATCAGTAATACCCTGCACAGCAACAATAGCATTTTGCAACTTATCTGTCACCAAAGTATCTTGCTGAATACCTAACTTCTTCTTCTTTTCCTGACTTACACTCATTTCTTTTTCATCATACCCATTCGCAAACTTAACTTTTACAATTTTCTTTGACACAGGTAACTGAATTTCAAATAAATTTGAACCATCTGCAACTGGTTCAATTTGCAAACGCTTAATACCCAACTGCGCCAAATTAAAAGATTGTTCAGAATCTTTGTTACATTTCGGACATGAACACGAGACATTATATTCAGCACCATAACCAGTAATTCTCAAAGCAATCATCAAAGCACTACGATCACCTGCAATCATCTCATCAGGATCAATAGTTTTATCAATCAAACATGATTTAATCAATTCTTGAATAACAGTACCATTTTTAATATAAGCCCGACTCATTAAAATATCTTCATCTCTAGCTGTCATTGAACGAATTTGCAAAGTTTCACAACCATACAAAGGTGAATCAGGTGAATAAATAACACCACGTGATGGTAACGGCACAGTTTCAATAGGCACATCCAAACCAAAAATATCTTTAACAACATTCTGCACCTGAAATTTACCCTGCGACATAGCCGCCGCATGCGTCATTTTTTGAATATCAACTTGATGATCTTGTGATACTGACATCTCTTCATTTAAAGGATTTCTCTTCGCCATTTTATTCCTATTTTTATTTTTTGCTTTTTCAATATTTTATTCTCTTTTACTCAATTATAAAATTTTAAACACTAAATTGTACAACTTCAACATTCGCAGACCCCACAAACTTTAAAAATATAGAACCACGCACCAAATTATTTAACAAATCTTCCTCAGACGTCGTCGTCTCATCCAACTCGATCTTAAAATCAGCAATCATTCCCCTATTAACAAACTCTACTAAAACAGTTGAATACGTAATCGAAATACTCTTCGTCACAGTCGACACATCAGAACCCTGCGTCTTAAATAACAAAATTTCACTAACTAACTTAATCTGTCTCTTAATCTCAGATAATATCAAACGAATATGCAATCGAGATAAAACACTCACAGATCCTGTTGAAAATGCAGACGTCTTATTTGAATAAAACGAATATTTATTACCACTTGACACATTTCCTGCGTAATGAAAAAAATTACATGACAAAACATTAATCAACGACTTATTAACAAGCTCATTCGTAGAGTCATCATCAATTAAATTATAATAAACATTCTGCAAAGTCAAATTAGATAATGATAAAACATCATACGCTGTTAAAGGAGTAGTGATATTATTCGCAATTATACAAAATGCAATTAAACCTGACGGCAACATCATTTGACGAATAATTGACCCATCATCAAAAGGATTTTGATTAGGCTCCGTACCCGTTTTAAACAATACATAATTTACAAAATAAGCAATATTAGACATTTGTGACAAATATTTTAAATTATCCAACGTCATTGTCGTATCAACCTTTAATGTCATAGGTATTGACGTGCTATTATTAAATCGATACTTAAATTTCTGATAATACCAATTATCAAACTTTCTATGGTCGCCTATATCATACGTTAATAAATCTTTACAATAAATAATCCCACCATTCACGTTTAATAAAGGTTTATCAAATAAAAATGTTATATTTGTATACTGACTTGCTAATTTTATTGCATGATTAACAACATCTGAGTTATATATTTCCGGTAAATATGTGAAACTATTCAAACAAGTTGAATCGTCAGTAATAATATCCAAACCCAACTTATATAATTCACGCAAATACATACTTTCATTTAAACCAATATCATTTATCGCATATTGATTCTCGTTCAACATATTTAAACCATCAAAACCACCATATAAATTCATTGTAAAACTTAAAACATTCGTCTCTTTATTAAATTCAACAGCCTCTTCAACAGAATCTGTTACAGGATATTTTACATTAAAATTTTCATTAAAAGACTTATTTATACTTCTAGAATTAATTGTAAAATAATAAAGAATTTTAGGAATCTCGTCAATATAAGAATCATCAAATAAGTCTTTTATATTTATATTATTAGCGTCAGCAATAAAAGAGTCGATTTTTTCACCTGAGTGTTGATATTTTGCCAAATCCCATCTTTGAAAAATAGTAGTATCACTCTTCAATTGATTAAATAAATATATTTTCTCCAAGTGAAACATATTTGTATATGCAAAATCAGTTATAACTTTATCATTTGGCTCTATAAAGAAAGAATTATTTAAGTAGTCATATAAATAATCAGACGACATATTTTTTGCAGGATCTTCGTTATAGTTATTAAAATATTTATATAAATTTATTCTAACGAAATTAGCGCCTGTACTAAAAGTATCAAACATATTATTACTCTTTTTTTGTTGAAATATTGCATTTATTCGTTCTGACGCAAGTCTTGTCTTTTGCAATTCTATTCTTTTAAAATTTTTTCCCCATGCATGTTTTGTTAATAATTTATTATATTGATATCTTGTTGTGTCAAAAAACAGTTGCGGTTTTTGAGCATAACTTAAAATTTCTTTACCAGTCGTGACGCTATTTTGTGTGAATGTTTTTAGTTTAGGATATGCTAAAAAGCCCGCAGGAATTGTATTAATATTAAAATTTTGATTCATTACACTATCAGAGATCTCAACTCGAATCCACGGATTTTGTTGAGGGTAGACGCCTTGTGTTACAACTTTTTTTGTAATAATATCAAAATATGTTTTTTGAGTCCCAATAACACGACCAATAAAATCTTCACTATCTTGATTAAAATTCAAATTATCAAATCGATATATAACATCTTCATTTCGAATATCAATAATATGTAAATTAAATCGAGCATACTCAGTATCATTACCTAATGAAATAGGCATAATTTTGATACCTAAATTATTAGCAAAACGACCAGGACTAATTGCATGTATTCTAAATAATTTTTGAACACGACCTGCTAAATCTTCTCTACTTTTCATTTCATTGGTTGAATAAAAACCTTGACTTACAATCCAAGGTGTTTTTGCGTATTGATATTCTTGATTAAAATTTTTTAAATCATTTAAACTATCTCCTGTTAATTCTTCGAGTCTACAATCTGTAATATCGCATGAATCCATTAACTCATTTATCACATCATTATAATACACAAAAGAATAACCTAACTCGTTCAATCTAAAAATATTTAAATTTAAAACATTCCGCCAAAAAAACTCATCATTTTTATTAAAATTAAATAAAATATTATTATATCTGAACTTTAGCACTGAATTCTGTAAATCTCGCTGCGGATTCGAATTTATGTTTTCATTTAAATTTAAAATATTAAAAGTGTCATTTATTGTTAATCGATACTTGTCACTTACTTTGTCTATTTTTAAACCAATTTGATCCTTTGTAAAGATATATCCTAGTAAAAATTTATCATTGTCAAGATTTAAAATATCATGGTTATAACGATTTAATAAACCCTGATCTTTTTTCTTTACTTGCAAGTTAATTGCATAAATTTTCTGTGTATTGCTTAAATTAAAACCTGGTTTAAGACCTGCGTAAGTTGGGTTTGATATATCTTTGCTTAAATCGATGCCGGCGAGTCGTGTAAAATTTAAGCCGCCTGATGACATTGTTGTATAGGCTGACATATAGGGTATTGAGTTATTGATACCGAATTGACGAATTTGATCAGTGATTTTGCCGTGTTTTGTTTGAAAATCGTTAAAAAAAGTGGTGCCTTGGGTATTATCAGATTTAAATGTTCCTGAAAATGTAGGTATAAAAGGCATACCTGAGACAGATGTTCCTAAAATATTACCTAATCTTTGAGTCATTGATGGATAAGAAGAAGAAAAAAATTCTCTAGGACTTTGATTAATTGAAACTTGCGTTTGCCCTGATGTTGTTGTCATAGTATAATACCTTACTACATAAATGATAATAATAATAATTATGAGAAGATAATAATCGGTTTAAAAAATCAGTGTGAATAGTTTTAAGAAGATAGAAAAAGAAAGGTGTAGTTTAGTATTGTAAGACGCAGTTGTCGAATTTGATACCTAGACTGATTGAGGTGGGTTCACCGTCGTTGCCGTAATCTAGACCGCCGAAATCGGCGCTGGTTAATTGGCAGCCTTTGACATCCCATAATTCAATAACTGTACCTACTGGATCAAGCATTTTGATTTGGCAGTCTCTCTTATAAAAGTCGGCGTAGCCTGCGCGACCTGAAACTGATTCGTAATGTGTTCTGATCCATTCCATGACTTGTTGAGCGCCGGAAGGTGCAATTGGATCATATAAATCGATATTCATATCGCCAAATGTCATTTTACCTGCGATGTGACGTTCTGAGTTAATGAATGGAAGTGTTTTTGATGCAATGGTAAAGCTAGGTCTTTTGGCTGTCTTCATCAAAAATGAATCAATACCTTCAATTGCAAAGACCCAACGATTTTGTCGTTTTGGTTCAAATTTATTTGGAATCATCTCCGCGACACTTAATGTTTCAATCGCCATTTTTTATTTTGTCTCCTAATGTTTTTTTATTTATAGAATAACTAGGTTATTCAATTGAATTTGATACTACAAAGTCAAGAGAAATAAATTCAATTGACTTTGTGGGTCGTAAAGTGATGGTACCTCTAATGGTATTATTCTCAATATCAACTTGATTTGGAGTAATTGACACAGAATAGCTATCAAGCCCTTGTTGGTTTTTAACTAATTCCAAAATTGGTTGCACTAAACCCTGAAATTCCAGTAATGTTTCTGCTGTGTTTGGCTTAAATAATATAGTATTCGCAACTTGCTTAACTTTACGACGAATAAAGATCAACAAACGTCTAACATTGATTCTATCCAAGGCTGATGGCGCACTTAATAATGTTTTTTGACCAAAAATATATACTTGATCACGACCAGCTGGAATATAAATAGGATTAATATCATTATCATATAACTCATCAAGCTGTTCACGACTAATTGCAAACTCAGTAGCACTAGCATTCACTAAACCACGAGTAATACCCGCCGGAGCATACCAAGGTGTAGTTCCACTATTATCAGAACGACTCATCACACCTAACGCCGCAACACTTGGAGGCACTTTAAGAGATCCGCCATTAGGCTTATTCAACATCACATCAGGAAAGAAAGCTGCAGCAAAAGAAGTATCTAACTTTCTCTCACCCAAATTTATAATAGTCTGACTCACTGATACTTTTGCTGTCTGATCAATAATCATCTCACCCAAATCATCTTTTTGCTCAATATCCATAATATACATTGTGTCAAAACGATCTGTCGCAGCTTTAATGGCAGCATTGGTCACAATTTGTTCACGTATACCGGGTATACATAACAACTGAATCTCTGATTTATCTTTCGCAGCATATGCATCCAACGCACTCACATAAGTTTCAATCGTCGAACCAGATTTTGCAGCTGTTAAACCCTCTCGATAACAAGCAACATTACTCAAGGTATGCTTTTCCTCATCAAAAATATCTAAACCATCAAATCCACCTTGCAACATAAATGAAAATGATAAATATTTGCTACTTACACGACTTAAATCTTTATCAAGTCTAAAGAAACGTCTAGATGCACCTGTCGGAAATGTATCACTAGCCGCATCAGAATTACGTATAAATATCGCATCACCCCACTTTGTATTATCAATTACTTTGTCAGTTGTATTATTGTGTGTAATACGAATTTTTTCTAAATGAAAGAAATTTGTATCTTTTGCAATGTCTGTTGCGTCCCAAATTGCTGAACTGAAATATTTGCTATATGACAAAATTGAATTATTAAATGTTTGTTCACTATATTCCTTAAAACCAGCTGTACCAATATCATCATTTTCTTTTTTCGCAAATTTAATACCCCAAGGAATAATTTTAACTTCTTTTGGAGATGAAGGGCTAATTGAAATTTTACCGATTGATCTAACCATAGGCACAGGAGGTTGTACTAAATTTAATAATTGATCTGTTGCAAATATTGTGCCCGACGGGAATTTACTTTCTAATTTAAGTTGTTTAAAGTCGCTAAACCCGCAAGGTAAAACTTTTCGATTTATTAATCCTTCATTGACTTTACTTGCAACTTCGACTCGAACATATCGATTGCTAACATTATATTTACCGACTGTTACAAGACCTGGTTGACTTGCATCAAAATCCCAATATTCAAATTTATCACCTATCACACGCGCAATATAATTATCTTCATCAGGATCCAACGTTAATTGCTTCCAAGCCACCAAAATATCATTTTTTAAAGGATTCGAATCAATTCTTTGCAAAGAAACATCAAATGTACCAAAAGCGCCATTGTCACCAGCTGTTAAATTGGAAATAACGATTTTAACCTGTTTGTTTCCAATTTCTCCATCATCAATCGCATGAAAACGAAATAATTTCTGTACTCCACTACCTAAATTATCATTGTTAGCACCATCTTGACTTAAACCAAAATCTTGACTTACAACCCATGGGGAAACAGCTTTTTGAAATCTCTTCTCAAAATCCTCAAACGCAATAATATTAGATTCTGAAGGTACACAAAAAGCACCATGCGTAGAGACGCCAGCAGCATTACCATTACTAGCGAGTGTAATACCTGTCATATCGTTCTTTATAACTTTAGGATTTATATCAAAGTGAGCATGTAAATAATGACCTGCTTCTTCGATCTTATGAGGGTCAGTATTTAAAACATTGGCAAAATAATTTGATTTTGTAACATCAAAAGAACATTGTATCACGTTGATTTGACCCTTATATCCTGTTAAATACAACGAAAATGTCGACTTATTAGGATCCAACGTACCTATTAAAGAGCCCTTTGGATCTGTGGCCAAAGAGTCTTTTCCTGGTGGTGTATTTGCTGCCTGACCTTCAAGAGTAGCTACAACATTATGAGGTGTCATTAAAATACCACGCAACAAAGGCTTAACACTGACACCTGCAGATTGTGATGTAACTGATGCTAAGCCACCACCCGTGCTGTCAGAAACAACAATACTTTTTGTCAGGTCTAATGAATCTGCTAATTGGGTTAAAATAATTTTATTACCGTCGACAGTTGCTGTAATCTTTCTATCTAATACAAACGCAGCATCAATTGACTTTTTTATTTCGCAAGCATATAAAAAGTCAGCTGTTAATTTGTTTGTTTTTAAAACATTAAATTTTTCGACTACGTCACCATTGTTAGCGCTAATTAAGCCTGTAAAAGAAACAATCAAGTCAGTTAATTGTAATTTTTTTTGATCAAAAATCGCAGTATTCCCTGATAGATTAGCTGCTTCTAATTCACCAATTTTGTTAGAAATATTTGTAATAGTAGTTTGTAAGTTGCTAGCCAATGCCTGAATAACATTCAAATCATTACGCACAACGCTTTGAATAGTGTTATTCTCTTTTACTTTTACTTGTAATGCATCGATTTTCTTTATTAAAGTGTCAGTATATTCTGTCTCCAGATCACCAAATGCATTTATTATAGGAGAATAATCCTGATCGCCTAAAGCAAATGCATTAACAGCATTTTGTAAATCGACTTTAAGAGCTAATAATGTATCAAAACTCGTAGAAATATCACTGATTATATTGATTGTTGCTGTGGGTATTAAAACTTCTGATGCTTGATTTGCAACTGCAGCTTTAAAAGTAAATAAACGGTCACTTTCATTTGATCCAACAGGTCTAATTGTAAAAGTTTCATTTTGCGTTATGTTTGCAGATGTAATTGTGACTGTGTTTATGTAAGATGATTTACTTTGTAAACCTGATTCAGAAAGGTACTTTGATGATGTAGTGTCAGATACAAAGTGCCCTAGCATGAAAGTTTTACCTTTTATATCAATAGCATCATCGTTTGCTGTTGTATTATTTGCGTAAGGGTTATTGATGAGTGTGCCGTTATTGCCTAGCTTTTTTGAGCCGACTGTGAAACCTGGTTGATTACCTGCACCAAGTAATCTAATAAAGCTACCTTGTCCTGGATTACCGCTCATCCATTCATTAACTGCCAAAGGTCCAAATAAATTTGAGTTTGAATCAAGACCTTGATCATTAAATGACCCAAAGATATCCTGAAATTCTTGAATGTTGGCAAAAAATGTTGGTACGAATGCAGGACCACGCTTTGCACGTCCTATGACACCTGCGGGTGTCCCAGTGAGCACTCGATTCACTGGTAGTGACGCTGAATTATCAATTTCCTTTAAGGAAACTCTAGCTGAACCTTGTCCGGCCATAATAAAATCCTCCTGTTTTAAATTTATTTAAATTTTAATTATTTAAATCACGGAGAAAACCTAAATTTTATCATTTAATTTTTAAGCAAATGTTACACCGCTATTAGTAATTACAAAATCCATAGCAATAAATTCAACAACTCGAGTTGGAACAATAATTATTTTACCTGTCAAACTATTCATATCACTTTCATCTGTAAGTAATGTCACACGAAAATTCTCAATACCACTATTCACTTGCACATTCGATAAAAATGCATTGGCTGATAACAAGAAATTATTACGTACAAATTCATTATTTTGTTCAAATAATAAACTTTGAGCAATTCTTTCAATTCCTCTCTTTATCTCAATCATCAAACGTCTAACATTAACACGAGTTAACGCAGTATTGGCCACTTGCAAAGTCTTTTGACCAAAAATCACATACTGATTTGATGGGAAAGATGCAATAGGATTAATTCTGGCCTCATATAAAGAATCACGATCATCAGCCCTCAAACGAGATGTCACACCCCTAACACGTGTATTTAAACCATTTTCAAAACCCGCAGGTGCAAACCAAGGCTGAATTGCAGATCCATCTGATTTGGTTTCACTCTTAGCCAAGGCACCTAAAGCAATTATTGATGAAGGACATCTCATCACACGTTTAAATGTTTGAGAATCAGACTCATCATCCAATAAAACATCTGGAAAATATGTCGCAGCATAACTACTATCAATGTTTCGTGCTGCCAAATAACTAATTGTTTGATCAACATCAGGTCTCTTTGAATCATCAACAGCATCATCATATAATCTAACACCATTTCGATCATAATGAGGAATATCCATCAAATACATCGCCTTACCAAACTGCTCAACATTGGATGTCACATGACTTGCCACAAGACTATCACGAATCCCAGGCAACAATACCACATGTACAATAGCTGTAGCAGGCTCCAACATAATATCAGCTGCTGTCTGATATGCTTCAATCACAACATTGGATTTCTTATCACCATGCATAGGTACTTGAGAGCTTGTATCACTTAAACCACTTGGATACGCAATCGCCTTACCTGTTACACCACCCAAAGTATTTTCTGTACTTGAAGCACGATCATTCATATTCATACTATCTTTATCGAAAATATTCAAACCATCAAACCCGCCAAACATCGGCGCAGTAAACTTGGCCATCGCTGAAAAACGATTAAACTTCTCTTTACTCTCAGATAACACTGTCGCCATTGTAATACGTGTATCAAGAGATGATGACGATCCGAAGTTATTATCCAGTAAAGCGTTAGTGATTGTATAATTTTGATTCATGTAATCACCGTTACGCACATAAATAGCTTCTTTAAATGTTTCAGCAATTGATGTCGATAAATCACTGACAGCTGTATCAGAATAAGCCTTTGCAAAAGCAACACGGGCTAATGTAAACTTATGATTATTAAAGTCATCAGCTTCAACTGAATTTGCAAGATTTAGAATTGATGAATCAACAGCCATTAATTTTGTATAATTCTCAACAATACGATTAATTCTATCACCTGACGTTGCTCGATTATTTGCTGTCTCTTTTGCATCAATATTAAAATTCATCAATCCCCAATGCATTGCAGCAGATACAGTCTGAACTGATGTTGATTTACCAATATAGCTTTGATGTTCGGTCCCTTTTATTAATGCGCCTGCTGTTACTTTAAAACGATAAGGTAAAGGTGGCAAAATGTAACCAGATGTTGATAATTCTGTAGCGTCTTTTGTTTTAAGTGAAGGTAAACCTCTGAAACCGAAAGGTAAAGATTCTTCGGGAATTTCACCATTAATCACATCAGCTGACATTTTTACTCGAATGCGAGTTGATTGATTTGGATTTTCACCTTCTGTATAGATACGACGTTCAGTTGAACTGATTACATTATTTGATGCATCGTAATATGTATAATATTTTTTTTGATCGCCAATTAATTTGGCAATATAATTTGATGATGTTGGATCTAGTGAACAATTTGTGTATGATTCAAGAACGATAGGATCTTCATCTGTATCATTTAAATCACGTAATTGTACATTAAATGTACCAAATTTATAGTTAATGTCTGTTGAAGCTCTTAAACCGCTAATACTAATCTTATACTTACCTGCTGCAAAAGCACCGTCATCAATGGCTTCAAAAGAAAATAATTCATATTCCTTATTACCAAAAGGCTGACTTATAAAACTGGTTGTTTGCGGTGTCTTAAAACTTGTCTGAAAATTGCCATACGCCGCAGCTTTTTCTGCATCTCTTGGTCTAACAAGAGAGATAGCTAAATTAGGGTTTGCGTTGCCTGACCATTTATTGGTTAAAAAGTCATCATCAATTGGAAAATGTGAGTATAATACATAACCATATTCTTCAAGTGCATATGGATTCGTATTTAAAACATTTGCAATATAATTATTGGCAACAGGATTTAATGAAGCTTTAACAGTTCTTGAATTAATTGACGAATCATTTGATACAACATTTATTGTAAATTCACCTGTTTGTGGGACTTTTGTTTCATCTATTGTCAAATGACATGATTTATGTAAAAATAAAATGCCCCTAACTAGTTTAATTTTTTGAGAATTATCAATATCTTTATTGAATGCGAACATGCCGTTGACATATTTATCATCAGTAGCTTGTAAATGTTCTGCGCATAAGAATTGAACACCGCCGTTATCTCCTGATTGTGTTAATTTAAAGCCTGAGCTTTGATTGAGACCTAAGGTTCGAATAAATTGAACTGCTGCTGCTGCATTGTTTTTTGTTTTGAAAAATTCTGATACAGCGTGACCTGCGAGTTTATCTTTGTTGATTTTACCAAAAACCGTTTTATAATCGTCGAGGGAATTAAGAATGACGGGAATAAATGCGGGACCTTTTTCAGCTGGACCTATAATACCGACGGGAGATGAATTGGGCTCTGTGCGTGGGGGTTTGGCTTGAATTTCTATTTCTCGTTCAAAAAACCCGGGTGATTTAAATACTTGCTCACTCATTATTTTTCTCCTATATTTTCTTTCTGAAAACTAATGTTAATTTATTGATAATTATTACGTTGCTGTCCAGATTTATTTGGATTTTAAATATTTGTTAAAAGTGTTTTATTTATTATTAATATTGGATAAAATATTTTTGGCAGCTTTTCCGCGATATGAAGTTTCACCTTTTACACGACTAATTGTATATATATCCTGAGGTGTATTTGGATATCTTGTATCGTTTTGCGCGATATATCCTGGTTTATTCATTAATAAATTAATCTGATTATTCATTGAATTTACCCCTACGTTTAAAGCAGGAAAAGGATCATCTTCAGCTTGCAAATCATCAAAAACGTGTGAATCAAATGTATTGTCAATAGGTCCTGCTAAACCGTGTAATTGTAAAACTGCAGATTTGTCTTCCTGAATATCAAATGAAATATTGGGCGCTGAAATAAATGATCGTAAAGCTGTTTTACCACCCATCATATTTGGCAATATCACATAACCATTTGTTGTCATTGTCAATGTCATTTTAACATAACGTTCATTCTCAGTCATGTCACTAAATGATGTATCTGTATTAATTTGACTGCTTATAAAACCTGAAAACCAATACGGCTTATCAGGTGAATCAAGTCGAAACTGATTGCTAACGTTGATGGTATATGATTTGATTATTGTTTCGAAAATACGATTTGCCTCTTGCTGAAAATTTGTCCAAATTGAAATCTCATAATTGGCACCAATATAATTGATTGGTGGCATTTCAATAACTTCATATATATTCCTTGATGATAAAGAAGGTATCAAATCAAATTTCTTCTCAGCCACATTAACTTTATTTCCTTCTTCTTGTCCCAACGTATTTTTAACATTTTGCAAATTTTCTTTATTTTTTAACTGTTGCTCATTTAAATCATTTTCAGATAAACGACGTTTAATAATATGGGGAAACATAGCATTATCAGCCACACCTTTAGGTGGACTCTGCTCTAATGATGATCTTGAAATTGAGATTAAAGGTAAAATCAACGCCCCACTCTTATCCCTTAAAGGCTTCTTTTTACGTAAAATTGCAAAACGTTCCCCCGTGGCAAAAATCACAGGTATTCTTTTTCTCTCACCGTCTAACTCATAAAACAAAGGTATCTCTTCATTAAATAAATGAAAAACAGATTTATCTAAATCTTCAATTCCGCATGAAGGCACTTGCAAACCAGTAAAATTAACGCCTTCATAGCCTGTTGCGACAGCATTAAAATCAATATTATCTCGAGTAAATCGTGTTGTCATTCGTCGTCTCCATAAAATGATGATTTAATTACATTATTATTAACTTTGCTAGCCTGAGGTTTAACTTGTTTAGCACCTGAAATAGGCGCCTCAAGTATTCCATCTTTCTGTAACTGTCTAATATCCCCTGTTGGCATACCTGTTGATGTCACAGCCAAACCACGTTGTTGCTCAAAATTCTTTTGCACAGCACCCTCATCAGTATACATTTCACTAGTCGGACCAAAAAATTTCTTATGTATAAGATTAATACGAGCTTGTTTACCTTGCATCTTATATCCTGCAATTCGATCAGTTTGACCAAACATAATCTTTTCCACAATTATCGTTGTTATCTCAAAGAAATAATCACCAAATTGAAAAAAATCACCCTCATGCACATCCAAATCTTTATCTCGCATATCACGAGGATGTAAAAAAACCGTAATATTCTTCGTTTGCTCATAACCAAAATTGGTTAATTTAACCTCAGCTGGTTGCCATTCCACCAAACAATCAATCTCAATCGGCGGATCAAAAGCTTTTTCAATGCTTTCTTCATATAAAACGTGTGGATTTGATAAATCCTCTCGAACATGATAATAAAAAATCTTTTGACCAATCACGTCTTTAATAATTTCTTTGGTTAAATCTGAAAATAAATCAGCTTCTTTTTCTGTAAAAAATAATCTAGACATTCACTTCACCTTAACCTATCAAAAATGGCCCATTAGGTATGGGTATTTTCTTTAATAAATTTTGTAGCTGATCAGATTGAGCATTCTGATTTTCCAATATCTTTGTCATTGTCATCTTTTCAAGCATTTCTTTCAACTGTGTCTTTAACTTTTCTTGATCTTCACGCCCACTGCTAATCATATCACTACCATTCAACTGCAAATCACCACCTGGAATTGGAATGCTTGAAAACTTACCTCTAACAATCCCTAACATCTCACGACTCAACGCCAAAGTATACTCACGAATCCAATGTCTAGCAATGGAATTCAACATCGAATATTGCAAATTATCATACGGCACATTACTAATATTCGAAACACCATTGACTCTCTCATCAGGAACATCAGGAGCAACGGGATTAACAGGAAAGGCAAATCGCATAAAAAGACTATAAGGATTGTTTTGTGTTGGTTTAGGATAGATCCTGATGTTATTGCCATGCATTTCATAACTATAATTTGAACGACGAATACGATTACTAATATCCAACTGCCCAGCACGCAACACGTCTTCAAACACAGGCAACACATAAAACACAGTTTCAGGGGTAAATGATTCAAAAGCAAACTGATTATTCAAATAATTAATAGAACTTGTCGTATCAAAAAAACGATACGCCGCCTGAGGACTAAAATGCATCACCTCATATATCTTTGGTTTCGTTTTTTGTCTTGGCTCTTTATATAAGGCAGCTAAAGCTGGAATATAACCAGGGGCTGTATTATCCAAAATAATATCTTTATAAAAGTAAAACGCATTATTATATACCACACCCAAACCTAACTTATCAAAAACATTTAATTCCACACCATCTTGTTTATATAACAATTCTTTTACAATATTATAATCCTGACGACCTGCTTCTAACTTAATATACCCAATAAAATGATCAGCACTCCCTCCCACACCCGCTTCAGTTGCATATACTTCAGCTTTACGCATAAAAATATCAAAATTTTCTTTAGGCAACTTTCCCTGCACACCATTTGGTCCCACATTTTGTATAACATCTAGTCCATTAACATTAATCGTTTTAGTAATTCCGCCCACAGGAATCCCTAATAAATTATGCATGTGACTTTCTAACATGTTTTCATTAATAAAACGGGAATATTCCAAGGTGGCTTCTTCAAAAGCTGCCCAAATCTGTTTATTTGTTAACTCGACACTAACAATATCATCACCCAATTTGCGCTTTACAAAAGTTAAAATATTATCAGCATCAAAACTAAAATGAACATCATTATCATATATCCCAAATGGCGTAGGACGCTTATCAGCTACTACCAATTCTGTAAATGTCGCCATAAAAAAAAATCCTCTCGTTATTTAATATTAATTATTAAACCAACGAGAGGATTCATTCTAACAGTTTAAAATAAAACTATTTTTTATCTTAGGTTAATGATGCACCAGCAACCCATGTTGTTCCATTAAATACACAAATTGCAAAATCTCCTACACCATTTAATGTTGCTAATGTAGTTGCTGAATTGTTTGCTGTAGCATTAGTTGCATACGCTTTAATTACAACATTTTGCGCTATTTGACAAATAATTATTTTAATTTGACCTTTAACTGCCCCTGCCGATTCTTTTGGTAATGTAATTGTAGCAGCATCTGTAACTATATGAGCTAATGCGCCTTTTTGTACAACGGTTCCATCAGTTGATAAATTAAGATCACTTGAATGTGTTTGTAAATCTGCGTCGCAGAAACCTTGTCCTGCGCTTTGTTTTAAGCCTTTTGAGGCTGATAATTCAATCTTTGGCATTTTATTTTCCTTTTATTTTTTTATTTTTAAAGTTTTGATACGCCAGCAACCCATGCTGACCCGTCATATACACATACTGCAAAATCTTGCACTGCATTTACAGCAGAATTAGCATCATTTACATTTGTTGTTAATGTTGCAATTGCTGCTCCGGATGCAACGCCTGAAGCGTCGCTATTCTTGATTTCAAGTTTACCTTGTCTTTTATCCGCTGAGTCAACTGGGACTGCACCTGCAATTGAAGCTTGTAGAATCACGACTTTGATTTGACCTTTTGTTGCAGAGTTAGGCAATAATAAAACATTACTTGCTCTTGCTGCATCTGTTTGAGCAGCATTATTAGCACCTCCGTTTGTTGGATCAGAAGAGTTATTTGAGATAACCAAATGCATTAATGCAGCCTTTTCAGCTGTCGATGATAATAATTTTGTTTCTGCTGCATTTAATGCACCTGATGTGATTGTGATTTCTTGAAGATTTGTGTCAATGAAACCTTGACCTGTTTTATGAACTGTTAAGCCTTTTAAAGCTGATAATTCGACTCTAGACATTTTTGAACCTTTATTTTATAATTTAAAATCTTGTGCTTGAAAGCTACGTGCTAATGAGGGTGAGGCAACGCATAAAGCATCAAAAAGGGATTTGATCTTTTGTTCGCAACCGCATGAACATTGTGAAGATTTAGCTTCAACTTTTGGTTGTTCAACCTTAACAGGTTCAGCTTTTACTTCTTCTTTTTTAGAAACTTCTGGAACTGACTTGGCCTTTTTATCACTGACAACTTTATCGTCAAGTTTGACAGGTTCAGCAGCTAATTTATCGTTAGACATTTGACTTCTCCTGAGGATACATGATTTCATGCCGCGTGTATCTTCCGCTGTCAAAAGGCATGAGCTTAATTTTAATTATTATATATGTGATTAATTTTAAAAAAAATTGAAAAAAAATTTTAAATTTTATTCTGCAACACTAGGTGCAGCTTGTTCTGTTGCTTCGGTTTGTTCACCTTCTGGGGCATCAATTTCTTGAGGATTGAGAACGTTAATGGCTTCTTGCAAGGAATGGGCTTCCTTTAAAGAAAAGGCACCACGCTTTTGGGCCAATTGAACTGCTGCTAATAAGAGATTGACGGAACCAACTTGTTCTGGGGATAATTGCATAATATTTTCCTTTATTTAATTTGTGTTTTTAAATTAAATTGATAATAGGATAATATAAAAAGAAATTTGATAATTTACAATAAAAAAGAAAAATTATTGATATTTTTTTGCTTCTTGCATAATGATTCGACGCAAAGATTGTGCATCCAACTTAATTGTTCTTGTTTCTTGTAATCTTTCTTGTTGCATAGCACGTGCTTCTTGCATAATGATTTGACGTAAAGATTGTGCATCCAACTTAACAATATTATTTTGTCTGTGTTGGGCACTTTCCATTAAACTTGCTTGACGAGCACGTGCATATTCTTCTGCAATGATTTGTGATAAACGTTGTTTTGAAATTCTCATTGATTTCTCCATTTTTTATTATTTTTTTATATATATTATTTGCCTGTCATTTCTTTCCAAAAAAGGGCAACTGTCATTATAATTTGAACAACACTGAAAATGGTGAAGGCTTTTATTTTAAACTCTTGCAATTGTTTCAGCTCTTCATTAATCTCTTTAAATTTATTTGTATATTCAGCATCATCATGATCATGATTTGTAGCTAAATTAATAATTTCATTCTCTTGATGTGATATTTTATTTTGTAAAACTGTAATGACTTGTTTCTGTAATTTAAGTTCAGTTAAATCATGAATTGTTACAATTTGAGAAACATCTTTTTTCCAATTTTCTAAACCTGTAATTAAACCATCTTTGGCTTCAAATTTAGCATTAAGTGACGACATTTCTTTTTTTAATGATTGAATCTCTGAATTTAATTCGCTGGTTTGTTTAGCAATTTGATTGGAGATATGATTTAATTGTTGGATTATTAATGCATTAAAATCATTTGTGGTATTTATTCCTTGTTGAGCTGACATTTTGTCCCCGATATTCTATGGTATTATAAAATAAGTATCTTAATAAATGTTATATATTGTCGGCACTTTAAAAATAAAATTAAGGATTAATATTTTGTAAAAGATAACATGATGATGCCCCAAATATCCCAATACCTGCTGTAATTAATCGATCAAATGTCTTTTCATCTACTTTCGCACGACATAAGGCAAGTTCTTGATTTTTATCGTTTAAATTTAACAACAGTTTATCTTTATCAGCAATCACTTTATCTCTTTCAACATCTTTTTCTTTTAGTTGACTTTGATGTTCTTGATTTTGATTTGCAAGTGATGTTTTAAATTGTGTTGTTAAATCTGCAAGCTGTTTTTGCAATGCAACTTTTTCAGACTTTAAATCTTCAATCTGCTTTGATAAAACTTCTTGAATTCCAGGCATGTTACAAATACGTTCAGCTGCTTTTAAAACTGCACTCTCGTGTTGATCTGGAAGTCCGTTTTGATTATCATCTTTAATTTTCTCTTGAGCTAATACCTGCGTTGTCGTGAGTAACATCAGGATGAATAGATAATTCTTCATACTATTTTCCTTGGCATTTCATTTGTTTCTGAATTACAATTGACTGATCAATTGCCTCCAGGGCTTTTTCTTTTTCTTGTGTGACATTTTGTAAGATTGCTATCTTTTCTTCACATGCTTTTTGTTGTAATAATAATTCTTCTTGCTGTTGCTTTTGATCAATTTTGATAAAATCATCAAGTTCTTGAATTCTAGTTTTTAAATTTGCAATTTCTTGATACGTTGAATTACTACCAATGTTGAAACCAATTAATAATGTAAATAAAGACATACATACACTAACGGTTCTGATTAATTCTAATCTGTGTTTTTCAATAAAATCTTGTGATAACATTTTGTTCTCTTTAAGTAAAAAGGTTAATTAACGTGGAAAATCTTTACCACGTTGAACAATATTAAATTCCATTTCATCGGCTTGAAATGTATCTTTGATAATTGAGCTGATATTTGACCAATCAAAAGGTTTGCAACTGAAAATGTCAATAAATGCATAATTTTTGAGTGGGAAAGTATGAATTGAAATATGTGACTCAGCAATAATCACAACGCCTGTGATACCCTCATCTTCAGGTACTAAACCGCTATATGGAAATACATACGGTTGAGTGATTTTTGTCATGCCAATCTGATCAGGTAGTTCATGCAAAAACTTAAAAATCTTATTATAGTCGTTTAAAGCTGAAGAGTTTTGACACTTAATGTCAAATGTTAAATGTGGGCCAAAGGGTTCTGAATTCATTCTTTCGTAGTCTCCTATTCGTCATTTTTTGGTTCTAACAACGATTGTGCAACACTTAACTTCTGATTAAGGTTACATAAATCTGATTGTAAATATGACTTTCTTTGAGCTAATTGTAAAATCTGAGTGTCAATTTGTGAAATTTCTTCATTTAAATCATGAAGTTTCTGACGTAATTGTATCAAACCCAAATCTTGATAAATGTTTTCTTTTAAATCGCTCATATAACGCCTAACTCTTTTAACTTTTCTAAACAATAAACATATGTTTCATCAGGTGTACGATTTTCAGTGTTAATGTATATAACTTTATTCTGTGTCCATTTACTTAATTCAAGATATTTGTCTCGAATACTAAACCAACTTGAATTAATGTCATATAATTCATCTTCTTTCAGTGGTAAATTATCACGTGTTGTAATAATCAATACACTTTGCGGAATACTTGACAATAATTGATCTAATTGTCGACAAAAATCCCAATCAGTACCCCTTTCAAAGACTTGGCTATAGACCCATTCTGTAGTCCAAGCTCGATCTAAACAGACACTATTACCTGAATTCTTCAAATATGTCAAGAAATATAAGTCAGTATATCTTAACATCAACTTGTAACGATCAGGATGCTTCCATTCGCCATGTTCATAAGGGTTTTTATGATAAGGCAAATTTAATTCTTTTGAAACACGTTGCGCTAATGTAGTTTTACCACTGCCATCAGGTCCTTCAAATAATAAAATTGACATTTTTATCTCTTTCTGCTGTTTTCTAACTTTTGTAAACGACCTAAGAAACCTAAATTTTTAAAATCTTCAATCATTTCTCTTTCACCAGGGAATAATAAATGATCAGGCATTTCTAAGAGTTCAAAATACCAAGCTGATTTACTGAAATCATAATCACATGAATTATCAATTAAACTTGGGATTTTATCATTAACAGAAGGTGCTCGACCTGTATTGCCAAAGACTTTATCAACATTTAAACAGACTTTGTTGCCGCCCATGCCGTCCATCTTGTTTAATAAAATAGACCAACCTGAACCTTGGACTCGATCTTGACCTTGTTCGTCTAAGAAATGTTGCTTTAATTTATACCAAATTAAACGACCAACAAGATTAAGTTCATCAGTTAAGCCATTTTCACAACGTCTAGCAAAATAACCTAATAATGCAGCATAATTGCATTGCATAATCATTGATGTTTGTTGACCGTGAATTGTTAAATAACGACAGTCTTGTGGAGGAATTCCTTCTTTATACATGTCATCATATAATTCTTGTGATAATCTGACGAGTTCTTGGGCACGTGCTGCAAATTTATCATTTTGTGAAATATTTGCAGGGATTGTTACCATATGATTGATATGTTGAGGCATTTGTGATTCAACAACATAAGCCCAGCCAACACGACCACGGGTAATTTGAGCTAAAGCCACACGACTTAAACCTGTCACTTTAATTTCAAAGTTTAAGACTTCCATAGGTGTAGGTAAAGCATTACGACTTAAAACGTCCAAACAAGCTTGCCAGTGTTCAGTATTTGAATGATCATATTTAACATCTTGTAATGTAATCCAGGTTTGCTTAAACCAATCCCAGAACATTTCAAATGGCTTTTCATGGGTTGTTCGAACGATTTCAACACCAACGGAATTTAAAAAACTATCTGTATATTTTGCAGACATATTTGACACCTTTAAAAAAAGTAGAGAATACTATTTCTAGAATAGATAATTTATATTTTATATTTAAAATTATAACTTTACAAACTGATTAAAATAAAAAGAAAACTTTTTAAATTATGTTTATTTACTGTTTTTTATAAGATTCTCATAATTCTTTTTTAACATTGAATCTTTTTGCTCGTCAGCGTCAATTGTTTTTTGTGCGTCATTAGATGTTTGATGAGTCATTTTTTGATTATTATCAACTCGCTTCTGTTTAGGCGTCTGTTTATATTTGTTTTCGTTTTCCTCAGCAAGTTTTATAAAAACATCAACAAAAATTTTAAAATTTTCAAAATCCAATGAGATATTATCAGGTATTTCTTGATCAAGTATTTTTTTACGTAAAGAGTCTATATCATCGACGTTAAATAAAGAAAAGAAATCATTCGCCATTTGCTCATCCTCTTGCATATAAACGAAAGATAATTTTTGACCATTTGTCGCTGAAAATAGATTTTCTTTTTTTGTATAACTTGTAAATAAGCTTGTGTTAATATTAATATGCAATTGCGATTTTTTAATTTCTTGATTTTTAATAAAAATGTCCTTAATTTTTTTAATTTTATCTAAATCAAATGCATTTGAAATATTATCAATTGAATTTAAGGACATTATGTCTTTAATTGCTGCGTATAAACCTGTGGAATCAGACCCGTGTGTTGATACATTACTATTATATCTAACTAAATCAAACCCTAACTCATGTAAACTTTGTCGAATAAGATCTGCTGAACCAAACCAATCTTGAATAATTTTTGA
>JACCEC010580860.1_pt1 | contig 21986 bp, 17 predicted proteins | sample 7450121 | NCBI WGS metagenome assembly JACCEC01 (sample SAMN15323455, study PRJNA562643) | freshwater metagenome | isolation source: river surface water | place: USA:Blue River Watershed | collected 2017-08-18 | reverse complement strand
TCTTTCTTACTTTAACTCTTGTAAATTTTAAATCTTCATTGTGTGGATCAGACCAGTAATTAATACCTGATTCAACGCATGCTGCCTCGGTAATTTGTCGACTAACTTTAAGAAGTGGTCTAACAAAAAGATTATTTTCAACTGCCATTCCTGATAATGATCTGGAGCCTGAGCCTCTGGCTAATCCAAGCAAAACACTCTCTGCCTGATCATTTAGAGTGTGCGCTAGGAAGAAGTATTTTGGTTGATAACTATCAATAAACTGATTAAAGATCTTATATCTAGCTCGTCTAGCAGATGCCTCTAAACCGTCAGTGATAACTACTTGTGCAACAGCAGTTTCAACTCGTTTATAGCCAATTGATTTTAATTGTGTAGCAACCTCTGAAGTAATCTGTGCTGAGTTTGGCTGAAGTCCATGATCGACTATAACTGGAATAACTTTTTCACCACCACACTCAGTAAATAATGCAATTGCAAGCGACATTGAGTCAGCGCCACCTGAACAACCAAATAAAATCGGTTGGGTTAGATCATTGAGAAAAGGCTTTAAAGCTTTTCTAATCTCCCAAAGGTTTGGGGTATTAACGGTACTCACACCGACAAGATTAGACCCGGCCCCCATAAGGCATTAAACCCTTGACGCTATAGATGCTTGAAAAGAGTAAATCCTTCTCTTTATTGTGAGCTTCCCACATCATTCCATCGCCAGCGTAAATTCCTATATGGTGAATTGTGCTAACTGTTCCCTTATAGGAGTAGAAAACTAGATCTCCTGGCACCATCTCATTTAATGGCACCCGCTTAGTTGCCACCCAATAAAGTGATGAGTTAAGCCGATCCCAGTTTGGCCAGCCAAGACCTGCTGCTCGGTATGCGGCATAAACTAATCCAGAGCAATCAAATGCATTTGGTCCTTCATCGCCCCAAACATATGGTTTTTTAGCTAGTACTTGTTTTTTAGCATACTCAACCGCTGCAAGGCGCATTGCCTCCGTTGACCTGGTGCTACTTCTGCCAGTAAATCCCGTATCGCGCCAAATCTTTGCCTGATCTGGGGTAATCAGTGCCCGTCCCGCATTTGCTTCTTCTAATAACGCAATCTGTCGCTGTTGTTCCAAAGTTAATCTAGTTTTTTGTGCAACTGCTAACTCTTTTGCCAACTTATCTTGAATCGCTTGTAACTTATCAACCTCTTCTTGCTGCATTGCTGCTGCCTCATCAGCTGCTTTTTTAGCTGCAGCAACTTTAATTGTTGCCTCTGCTTGGGCTTTTCTTGCTATATCAGCTGCTTTTTGTGCAGATGATGCAACTACCTCAGCAGCTTTGAATCTATCTAGTGCGTTGGAATTATTTTCACCCAAAGCATCAAGGGCGTTTAGTCGATCAGCTAAATCCTGTGGCCCATCGGCCTTAAGTAAAGAATCTAAATCTGTAAAACCTCCACCCATTACATAAGCATTTACCGCTAACTTTCCAATGGTTCGCTTACCAGTACTAACCGAAGCCTGCGCGGCTTGTAAATGAGCCATGGCAATTTCGGCTTGCTTAGTTTTAGCTTTTAATTCATTTTGAGCTGCGAGGTAGGCCTTGCGCTTAGTTGTTGCAATTGAAGTCAGTTGGCGCAAAGTTTTTTTAGCAGAGTTTAACTTTTTTGCTGCCGCCGCTGCAGCTGCCTTCTTTTCTGCTTCAATCTTTTTAGCTGCATCGATTTGAGCTTGAGTTGGTTTTGGCGGCGCAGCTATTGCTGAGGCAGGAATCAGGCTTAAGGAAAGAGCTAGAGCGAGTAATTTTTTGTTTATCAATTTGCCACATCCCGTCTTTTAAATAAAAAGGCCACAATAGCCAAGCCTGCAAATAAGAAAGCGTAGGAAGTAAAGAGCGCGTACTGATATGAGATGCGATCGTTACCACCAGATGCAACAATTGACAACAACTGTCCTGGGAAGTATCGATCGATGTTGGTGACAAAAACTGATAGTAGTCCTTCAATTATTAAGTTCCAGATCACACCAATTGATATTGCAGAGATTGGTGATCTAAATAGCAAACCTAAAATCATTCCAAATATTCCAAAACCAATTGTGGCAATTAATACATTTATAAAGGTTTGAATTACAGCTACTTGCGCATCTTGAGTACTCCAAGCTTGGGTTGGAATATCTTTAACTCCAGCAAAGACATAGGAAAGAGTAAATGCAAGTAATGCTGAAAGAGTTACCATCGCAATTGCAAATAGCTTCATTGAGCCTAATTTGCCAATCAAAATTTTCATTCGAGATGGTTGGCGTACTAATAAATTACGCAGTGTTCCGTAGGTGTACTCCTGGGCTGTTTGAGCTGCAAATATGCAAAGAGCCACAATTCCTAGTAAGCCGGCTGCATTGCTAAAACTTAAGGTCACTCCACTTGGTAGCGCTAATACATCTCGACCAATTCTTACCCCTCGCTCACCATTACCCTCTGGTGAATCAACCAATAAAAATAGTAATGAGGTGGTTAATCCAGTAACAAATGCAACAGCAGCAATGGTTGATAGGGAAAGAGAAGGTCGCTTTAATTTAGTTAACTCAGCTCTGAATACATTCCACATAATCAATTACCAGTCATTTCAAAAAATGTATCCTCTAGGGAAGGGCGAACCGGTGTCAGGCTGGCTAACACTATTCCTGCCTCAAAGGCTGCTTTATTAAATTTAGCGGAAAAATCACTCTCACCAGTTACATGAACAGATTCATCGATTATGGTTGCAGAATGTCCGGAAGAGGTTGCAATCTTTACTAACTTATCAAGATCGCTACGATTTTCTGGTTTTGCCACAATTACTGGTTGTTGTTTAGCCAATAACTCACTTGTTTTCCCGGAGAATATAACCTTGCCAAGACGAAGCATTACTAAGTAGTCACTAATCATCTCGATCTCAGATAAAAGATGGGAGGAGACGAAAACAGTTGTGCCGTTGTCTGCCAACTTTCTAAGCAAGGCTCGAACCTCTTGGATGCCTGCTGGATCCAAACCATTTGTTGGCTCATCAAGAATAAGTAGTTTTGGATTTGGTAGCAGGGCTGCTGCAATTCCAAGACGTTGCTTCATACCTAATGAGTAAGTTTTATACTTTGAATCGCCTCGATCTCCAAGCTCTACTAAATCCAATAAGCCTTGAATAATGCCGGTATCAAATCCACCTAATTTTGCTAACACTGTTAAATTCTGTTCCCCAGTTAAAGCTGGATAAAAAGCTGGTCCTTCAATCATTGCGCCAACATTTGGCAAATATTTCTCTGGTTCAGAGATTGATTGACCTAAAACATGACCACTGCCGGTAGTTGGCGTAATTAAACCGAGCAACATTCTGATGGTCGTTGTTTTTCCAGAGCCATTTGGGCCAACAAATCCACAAATACTTCCCATTGGGACTTCAAAGTTGGCATGAGATAAAGCCATTCGATCGCCATACTTTTTGGACAAATCGGCAACATCAAGTGCTAGAGGGAAGGACATGGATAAATTATCCCATTAAAGTATTAGAAAACTACTTAAGTAACACACCGATTACTAATAAAAATGAGTAAATGCTGAGAAAAATAATTGAAGCTTGGAATAATTTCCCAGCATTAACCTCACTTGGCTGCCTGGTTAACTTAATCAGTTGTCGCTTCCAGCCAGCAATCAGTAACAAGGTGATCACAGATAGCCAGATTGGCAATTGCGCACTTTGAATTACTAATAAGGAAACCGCCACCATCGCTAGTGAGTGAAACCACATTTGGTTTATTACAGATTTTATTGGCGCAACTACCGGCAACATTGGAATTCCAGCTGCTTTGTAATCATCTTTATAGCGAACTGCCAATGCCCAAAAATGTGGCGGGGTCCAAAAAAATATTAATAAGAAAAAAAGCCAGGAGGTGAGAGTTAGTGAGTTGGTAACTGCTGCTTGACCTATCAATACCGGCATGCAGCCTGCAATTCCTCCCCAAACAATATTTTGTGAGGTGTGTTTTTTTAAAGCAAGTGTGTATCCAAATACATAAAAAATTATTGCTAAAAATGTTAAAAAGGTTGCAAGCGGGGTAGTAAAGATCATAAAAATACCCAATGAAACAATTGAAATTATCGTGGCGAAAATTAACCCATTTTTTCTAGATATCTCACCTGTTGCTATTGGTCGCTTTGCAGTTCGCTTCATAAGGAGATCAGATTTAGCCTCGATCACCATATTAAAAGCATTAGCGCCACCTGCTGCAAATGTTCCACCTACTAAAGCCCAAATAGTTATCGCCAGATCAGGCACTCCATCACTTGCTAAAAATAAAGCAGGAAGTGTGGTCACAAGTAGAAGCTCAACTACTCGCAATTTCATCAGCGAGATGTAATTTTTCATTTGCACTAACTCTACCCTTGGTGAGGTGAGTGGTTTTTACGGATTTGTTGTGAAGGGATTACTTTCTGGCACCGGTGGTGTTAATCCGCTCACAGCTGGCTTAGTAATTGTTCCCAGCATGCGATCAATCGCACTACGAGCTGCATCTTGTAATCTTCTTGTTCTACCAACTCCATCAGCTAGAACTACAAAGACATACTCTTTATCGCCAGAGGTTGCAAAGCCGGCAAGTGAAACTGTATTTCGAATCGAACCAGTCTTAGCTCTTACTAAACCAACAGCTTGTGGAGCTGTTGAGTGGTACCTACCTATTAATGTGCCAGACTCACCACTTATTGGCAGCGAATCATAAATTACCTTTAACTTCGGCTCACTTTTAACTTTAAGAAGTAATTGTGAAACAGTAACTGCAGAGACTCTATTCTGGCCACTTAATCCCGAGCCATCCATCAAAACCATTCCAGTGGTATCAACTCCTAGCTCGCTAATCTTGTTATTAGCCATTTTATTCAAGCCGGTTCTAGTAAGAGGGTAGCCATTTTTACCCGTCGCTAACATTGCTAGGCGTTGTGACAAAACATTATCGCTATAAAGAAGCGCAAATCTAATCATTTTATGTAATGGTGGTGATGAAACCTCTGCAATCTTCTCAGTTATCAAAGATTCAACTTCAACATTTTTACTTATTGGCTTATAGGCAACAGACGACTTCCGCTTTAACGCCCGCTTGGCATATAAAATGTCGGAGTTATTTACTCCCTTATAGATTAAATTTATCTTCTTTAATGATTTATCAGATGCAAATGCAGCTTTAATCAAGGCTGGCATGTATGCCCGCTTATTAGCATCCCGATACTTTGCATTCGAGGTAATCCATGGATCATTGTCTCCCCAGATAACAAAGACGCCTTTTTTTTCTGTTTTATAAATGGCAGTCTTGAAGACTGTTGAGGTGTCCAGTGTTAGTGCAATTGCAGAGGTTGAAATAATCTTTAATACTGATGCCGGAGTTCTTGGTTTACTCGCCCCATCTTGATAAACAACCTCATTGCTGTTGCCATTAATTAAAATCACACCAGGGTTTCCCAAATACTTTGAACCTAAGTACTTGAAAAATGGTTCTGGCAGAGTCTCAGCAGCATGTGCCGTTGGCAGGTTTAATGAAAGGGTAAGAATGAAAACAAATGGCAAACTCAGCCAAGATTTTCTCATCACTACTCCTTAACCCTTAAGGTTTACTTATGACCGAATCATCTGTTGGACCTGGTGAGTTCTACCAGGTTGTTGGCGTAGGCCCACACTCTAAACCATGGCCGACTGAGAATCACTTTGATTTAGAACTTCTTGAGCATGGTGATCGGAGAAATGTCTTAGATAAATATCGATATTGGAAGGTTGAGGCAATTGTTGCCGACCTCGATACCAAGCGACATGATCTACAAATAGCAATTGAAAATTGGCAACATGATTTAAATATTGGATCAATTGTTAGAACAGCAAATGCTTTTAATGTTTCAGCCGTACATATTGTTGGGAAACGCGATTGGAATCGACGTGGTGCAATGGTGACAGATCGATATTTAACCGTGCATCACCATGCAACAGTTGGAGAGTTTAAAAATTGGTGTGATGAAAATAAATTACCAATTATTGGAATAGATAATCTTCCTATTTCAAAATCGCTAGAGAGTGCTGATTTACCCAAAAAGTGTGTGATGTTGTTTGGACAAGAAGGTGCTGGAATGAGTGATGAAGGCGTAGCTGTTTGTTCGGTTGTTCTTGCGATTTCTCAATATGGCTCAACTAGATCAATGAATGCATCCGCAGCTGGTGCAATTGCGATGTATGCCTGGGCGATGCAACATTTAAACCCAATTAACCACCCAAAAAATTAAGCCTCGTCAATTACCTCAGTAACAGCATCTAATCTTCTAATAATTTCATCTGCCTCATTTTCACGACCTAATTTGCGAAGGGTGAGAGCAATTTTTCGCTCAATATCAATAATAAATTCAAAGTCTTTAAACTCAGCCTCAGTCACACTCTCTAATACATTCTCAAGTGTCATCAGCGCCTCTTCATAATGAGCTAGTCCCATCTGGGCCTTACCTAACTCAAAGGAAGAGTAGGTCTCTCTTCGATGGTCATGAGCGGTAACAAAAACATCTAGAGATTTTTGAGCGGAGATTAATGCACCTTGCGCATCACCTAACTCAGTTAAACAGTGAGCGATCTTTTGATCACATCTTGCAACATTAATTACCTCTTTTAACTTCTTGAATAACGCTCTTGATTCTTTAAAAGCCTCTAATGACTTTTCATAGTTTTTTAATTCACGGTATGCGCAGCCAATTAGGTGTAGATCATTGGCAGCCCCAGAATCATTACCATCTACTAAATGCTCCTGCACACACTCATTCATACACTCAATAGTTTTCTCATACTCCTTTGAGTTAAACCACCACTCACCCAAGGTGCAAGCAAGCTCAATTGCCATTGGTGATTTTGTTTCGCGGAGTAAATCAACAGCTTTACTCATTGCATTTGCTGCCTCATTCATTCGCTTTAACTGGTTTAAGTTATAACCAATTGCCGAATATGCTTGAGCTAAACCTTCAGTTGGCGCAACCGCACCTAAATCTGCATAAATATCTCTGGCAGTTTCAGCAAGAGCTAACGCTTCGTCATATTGTCCACGCGCATAAATTCGCGCACTTAATTCGTAATAGGTATTTGCTCGATCTAAACCTTGGACCTCAGGGATTCTCTCCCAAAGCATCTCTTCAGTAATTATCTCTTCAGAGTTAATGTCTTCATTCTCTGAGTTATCTGACAACTTTGACCTTTCACAATCACTAGTTAGCGCCTGTAATAACCCTAGCATTTTCCAACCTAGCCTTGGGTGGGAATTGGCTAAGAACGCACCCACAGGTTGATGCCATCAGCTGCCCGTTCAACCATCGCAAGTACCTTTTGATACTCAGCTAACTGCTGGCCGTAGGGGTCTGGAACTGAAAGTAAGTGGGCATCTGCTCCATCTGGATCGATCTCTGAAAGATCTGGATCAAAGGATCTAAACATAAAAACTTTTGCTAGATCTTGATCACTTTCTGCCATCTTTAAAATACTCTCCCGGTTACTTAAGTCCATTGTCAAAATCAAATCATGTTTTGCAAAAAAAGATTTATTAAATTGCTTAGCAGTATGTGAGTACTTATAACCTGCCATCTGCCAAACTTGTTGGGATAAATCAGTTGCACCCTTACCCACATGCCAAGGGCCAGTTCCTGAACTGTCGACTATCACTCTTGGTTTTTTTATATCACTAGTTTTATTTGCCAATACAGCATTGGCCATAGGTGAGCGGCAGATATTGCCAAGGCAGACTAGATGAAGGTTAAGGCGATCTTTACTCTTCAAATCACGCAGGTAATTTGAGCTGTCAATGGTTGGCATTTAGAGCGAGTATAGTTTTCCCACGTGCGTTTCATAAATAACCCAAGCCACGACCTGACCTATGACGATGTCTTTATGGTCCCCTCCTATTCAGAGCTTGCTAGCCGAATGGATGTTGATTTAACCGCTACCGATAAAAGCGGAACCACAATTCCATTAGTGGTTGCAAATATGACCGCAATTAGTGGGCGAAGAATGGCTGAGACTGTTGCACGTCGCGGCGGCATCGCAGTTATCCCACAAGATATTCCACTTGAGATTGTTGCTGATGTAATCACCTGGGTTAAATCACGACATCTGATCTTTGATACCCCAGTTACCTTAAATCCAAATGAAACTGTTGCCGATGCAATTGATTTGATTACTAAGAGGTCACACGGAGCTTTGATTGTTGTGGAAAATGATATGCCAGTTGGAATTGTTACTGAGGCAGATTGTGAAAATGTAGATCGCTTCACTCAATTAAATAAGATTATGTCAAAAGATTTAGTTACCTTAAGTGATGATGTGACACCAAAGGCAGCCTTTGAGTTTTTAACTGAAAAACGAAGACGTCTTGCCCCGGTAATAAATAAGCAAGGTAAATTAGTCGGGATTATTACTAGAACCGGTGCACTAAGAGCGACGATGTACCAACCAGCGGTAGATAAAAATGGAAAATTAAAGGTTGCTGCAGCAGTTGGTATCAATGGTGATGTGGCAAGCAAAGCAAAGGCATTACTTGCAGCAGGAGCAGATGTATTAGTAGTTGATACCGCCCATGGCCATCAAAAGAAAATGGTTGAAGCTCTGAAAACAATTAAGGCTTTAAATCCAAATGTGCCAGTGGTAGCAGGAAATGTCGTAACCGCCGCTGGCACAAAGGAGTTGATTGAGGCTGGTGCTGACATTGTTAAGGTCGGTGTCGGACCAGGTGCAATGTGCACAACTCGTATGCAAACGGGTGTTGGCCGTCCACAATTTTCTGCCGTTCTTGAGTGTGCAACGGAGGCGAAGAAACATGGCAAAACTATTTGGGCAGATGGTGGTGTTCGCCATCCAAGAGATGTTGCTCTGGCCCTTGCAGCTGGTGCCTCTCAAGTCATGATTGGCTCATGGTTTGCTGGCACATATGAATCCCCAAGTGATTTAAGAAAAGATTCAGATGGCAGGCTTTATAAAGAATCATTTGGCATGGCGTCTGCAAGGGCGGTAGCAGCACGAACTGTAAGTGAAGACGCATTTGATCGTGCCCGTAAATCTTTGTTTGAAGAGGGAATTTCTAGCTCACGGATGTATATCAATCCAAATCGTCCAGGAGTTGAAGATTTAATTGATGAAATCATTGCTGGAGTTAGATCTTCCTGCACATATAGCGGTGCTAAGAATTTAAATGAGTTTAATGAGAAAGCGGTAATAGGTATTCAATCTGCTGCTGGGTATGCCGAAGGCAGGCCACTTTTTACATCTTGGAAGAATTAAGCTTCCTGTTTTTTTATCTCACCTCGAGAGATTAAGATGTGACCAATAAAGCCAATAAGTAAGGCTGCAATCACGCCCAGATTTGCATAAGCCCACTGACCCTCTTTGCCACCAATTGGTGAGAGTAAATAACCTTGCCAAGATAACCAGGAAGCAAGTGAGTTTGTTACCAACCCCCAACCAATAATTGTTCCAAATACAATTAAACCAATAGATTTAAAGTTATAGCCACCATATCTGCCATTTGCATCAAATAACTCTTTTTCAACATAACTCTTACGAAGCAATACATCTGCTACAAATAAGCCTGACCAAACAGCAACTGGCACGCCTAAAGTAATTAGAAAGCCTTGAAATGGCACAAAGAAGTCACTTGCAAACCAAACCAGATAAATGGTGCCAATTGTCATTATCACTCCATCAATACTTGCAGCCACATATCTTTTGACTGGTAGGCCAATTGAAACCAATACCAATCCAGATGAGTAAAGATTTAAAATCGCACCACCTATTAACCCAAGAATTGCCACTAAGGCAAAGGGAATTAAATACCAGGTGGGTAGCAATGTAGTTAGAGCGCCAATAGGGTCGGCCGCTACCTGTTGGTTTAACTCATCACTACTTGCGGCAAGCAGTGATCCATAAATTACTAAGGCAATTGGCACGATAGAGGCACCAAAAATGGTCCAACCAATTACAGCTCTACCGGAGACCGTTCTCGGCAAATACCTAGAGTAATCAGCTGCGCAACCAACCCAACCTAGTCCAATTCCGGTGATTGCAAAGGTTACAGCGCCAATAAATCCAGCAGTTGTGCCATTTTCAATTGTAGAAACCTTTGTCCAGTTAACTGCATCGATTGTTAACAATATGTACCCTGCTGTTAATGCAACTGTAGTTATTGTAAGAAAGAATTGAATTTTCATAATTACCTTAAAACCTAAAACCCCGCCAATAATGGTTAATCCACCTGCTAGTAATAAGCCAAAGATTTTTGATAGATCAGGATCTATATTTCCAACTCTGGTGAAAACAGTTTCAGAGGCTAATGTGGCAAGTGAGACTAAAACAGTCTCCCAGCCAACAAATATTAAATAGGATAAAAAGCCAGGTAATCGATTTCCTTTAACGCCAAAGGCTGCTCGAGATAATGTCATGGTAGGCGCGTTAGCTCGCTTACCCGCCAAGGAAGAAATTGCTACTAATGAAAAACTTCCTAGGGTGCCAATTACCGCTGCTGCAGTTGCCTGCCAAAAAGAGATCCCAAAACCTAGAAAAAAGGATCCGTAAGAGAGTGCTAGAAAAGAAACATTTGCTGCAGCCCATGGCCAAAATAAAGAGCGGGCAGTACCTCTTCGCTCTGATTGATCAATAAAATTAATACTGTTGGATTCAATCTGATTTGCTATCGATGCCATAGGAGAGTTATTTAACTAAACTTTTTAACTACCTTGGGCGCTTTCGCCGTTCATGTGGGCGTGGCCTGGATTTCTTTTTCTTTCCACCACCCCTAGATCTTGATCCACGGTAGCCTCCAGATCTTCCGCCATCATTATTTTTCCCAACTTGAGATGTGATTACTGGAATTCCGGATGGTTCTGCTGCTCCAGTTACCCTTACTAAATTTGCATCCATTGGTCTAACAGTTGATTCATTTAATCTCACACCCGCTCTTGCGGCTAAACCATGCACTCCTTTTCGTTGCTTGTGGGTTGCCAGGGTTACTACTGTTCCAACAGCACCTGCTCTAGCAGTTCTACCAGCTCGATGTAAATAATCTTTATGATTTTCTGGTGCATCAACATGCACAACTAATGAAACATCATCAACATGTATACCGCGCGCTGCTACATCAGTTGCTACCAACGCGTTTGTCGCACCTGATTTAAATGCTTCAAGCACTCTTGATCGCTGTGCCTGTGTTTTACCCCCGTGTAGAGCTCCAACTGCAACGCCTGCCTCATTCATCCGCTTAGTTAATTTATCTGCTCCATGTTTAGTTCTAACAAAGAAAATACTTTTACCTTTTCTTGCAGCAATTTGTGAAGTTATTAAATCTTTATGTGACTGCTCCATAATCAATACATGATGAGTCATATTTCCAGCTGTTGATTTCTCATTAGCCAAAGAATGAGTTACTGGATTTTTTAAGTACTTCTTAACAAGTGAATCCACATCTTTATCTAATGTAGCGCTAAATAACATTCGCTGTCCACCAGGTTTAGTTAAATCCAAAATTCTTTTAACATCTGGTAAAAATCCCATATCTGCCATCTGATCTGCTTCATCTAAAACTGTAATCTCTATATCATCAAGGCGTATGTGTTTCTTTTGAATTAAATCAATTAATCTGCCAGGGGTAGCAACAACAATTGGTACACCCCGTTTTAAAGCTTGTATTTGCTTTGAATAGGAAAGTCCTCCTGCAACAACTTGTGAATTTAAATTAACTGATCGTGACAGCGGTGCGATCACATCGCTGATCTGCATGGCAAGCTCTCTAGTTGGAGATAGAACCAATGCTAGAGGCCTCATTGAGGCTGCTGTTCTTCCGGCTAATCTGGTCATTAATGCCAAGCCAAAAGCAAGTGTTTTTCCAGAACCGGTTTGACCTCTGCCTAATATGTCTTTGCCAGTAATCGCATCAGGTAGTGTTGCTTTTTGAATTGGAAATGGTTTTTCAATTCCAGATGAATGTAAAACTTTAGTTAGCGCAGGGTTAACGCCTAAATCCTTAAATGACATAGTTCAACCTAACAAGACATGATGCGCGTCTTGGTGGTGATTCGAGATTAAGACTCGCAAAGCACTTACAAAATGTAAGTACGTGGGGAATTACGATCCTAGTTTACCGCATTTTTGTTGATTGATTTACCAAAACTTAATCGACGCGAATTTTATTGTTATTAACCATTAGTTCAACTGCGACGATGCCTTTATCGCCATCATTTAATTCAGGCTTAACCCATTCAATTTCTACTTCTTTTAATCCTGATTTAATCTCTTCCTTAAACCATGAATCCGCTAATTGCTCATCATCGGCAATTACTATTTTAGAAATTTTTGCTACGCCATTTCCGTCCTTAGATGGGTGTTGTTCAGTTAACCATTGAATAAAAAAAGGTAACTCACCCGCTCCAGTAATCTCTTTAACGCCAATTTGTTTCCATTTCAACTCACTGCCATCAGGTTTGGTTCTAGATCCATCAGCGGCCTTTCGGCCAAACTTTTGTTCAACTTTTTCTAAATCACTCGAGCTGAACACCCATGTCAACCAACCGCCGCCTGCATCTGCCTTTTTCTTAACAGCTTTACCAAATGGAGTGGCATCAGTTGCTGGATGATCCAGTGGACAAACAACTTCGATGTACTGACCGTTGAGCAATGGTGCCGTGAAATTTCTAGTTCCAAATTTAGGATGGATTCCTCCGTCAACAAAAGCTGTTCCAATTTGTGAACCAATTCGATTAACTACATCAGAAATTTGATCATGGGATGCAACGTAGGAAATATGGTCAAGGCGCATGAGAGTATTTTGCCTTATCTTTCAGGGTGCTAATTACCATCTGATTAACGCAATTCACACATCAATGCTTCGATAAGTAACAGTGGTGCTGCGTTTTGAGCCAAATTCCGCCTAGTTTTCAGAATTGCCTCGATTCGATCTAGGGTTTTTGCCTGACTACTAGTTGAAGCAAGTTGGTTAATTTGTTCAACAAGATCTTGATTAATCAAAGAATCAGTGGAGTTTGATTGAACCAGCATTATGTCTCGATATAAAGTGGCTAAATCTAACAAGGCTCGATCTAAATAATCTCTTACCATTCTTGTAGACCTTGCTTTTTGCTCTTTCTCTAACTCTTTAATCACCTTGGAGCCACCTGATGCCATTTTGCTGCCGGTAGTACCCCAAGCTTCTTTAAGTTTTAAAATTTCATCCTCATCTTTTCTTTCTGCATCAGCCAATGCATCTGACTTGGCAGAGTCGATCAAAAACTGTGCAGTTTTAAATGCAGATGCGACATCCTTTATCATTAAAGGAAGTTTTAAAACGTTTTCGCGATTTTGTCGGGCGGTTAAATCTGTTGCTAATCTGCGAGCTCGTCCGATGTGTCCACCTGATGCTCTAGCAACAAACTCTGCTGTTTTTGCATCAACATTCTCCCTTTCAATCAATAAATTTGTAATTGCTCTGGTAGATGGGGTTCGAAGCGCTAGATGTCGACATCTTGAACGTATTGTTGGCAACACATCGGTCAAAGTGGGAGCGCAAAGTAACCAAATAGTTCTTAACCCTGGTTCCTCAATCACTTTAAGCAATGCATTTGCAGCGGATTCTGTTAATCGGTCTGCATCTTCAATTACAACCACACGATAACTTGCAACAGAGGGTGCCCAAGATGCTCTGCTAATCAATTCTCGAACTTCATCAATTTTTATAGATAAGCCTTGAGTTTTGATTAACTCGACATCTGCATGCGTGCCAAGTATTGTAGAAATACAATCATTGCACTTGCTGCATCCGCTTTCTTTACAAACTAGTGCGGCTGCAAATGCAATCGCAGCATTAGATCTGCCAGATCCGGCAGGGCCTGTAAATAACCAAGTGTTGGTCATTGCCTGGTTTTGATCATTACCGTTGTTTGCAGAGGTAATCGCCTCTTTTAGAATTTCTACAACTTGCGATTGATCAATCAATGAGTTAAACACGCTCATTATTGTTTTAAGTTTCGTTTCAAAAGCTTTATTGCACCAACCCGTTCGATAATAATCTGATGAATTTGTTCAATGGTAAGTGTGGCATCAACAACTAAAAATCTTTCAGGATCCAAATGGGCTAAATTTAAGTACTCCTGCCGTACTCGCTCATGAAATGCAATAGGTTCACTCTCTAGTCGATCTGTTGAGTGTAATCTGCCTAGTCCTATCTCGGCTGGCACGTCCATGATAATTGTTAGTGTTGGAGTTAAGGACTCTGTTGCCCACCTAGAAATTCTTGCCACTTCAATTGGTAATAAAACCCTTCCTGCACCTTGATAAGCAATAGATGAGTCAAAATATCGATCTGTAATAACGATCTCACCTCTTTGTAAAGCAGGTCTTATTATTGAGTAAACATGGTGGGCTCTATCTGCGGCGTACATTAAAGCTTCGGCCCGTGGTGAAATAACTCCAGTTTCATTATCCAGCAGTATTTTTCTAAGTTTATTTCCTAACTCAGTACCACCTGGTTCTCTAGTTAGCAAAACTGTTTCATTATTTTTCTCTAACCACTCTTTCAATAGCTTTGTTTGAGTTGACTTACCGGATCCTTCACCACCCTCAAACGAAATAAATACTCCAGCGGTTTCTTGACCTGTAATTGCACCAAGTTCACCTCGAAATGCAGATTTGATGTCACTTAACAGCGATACATTAGGTCGATCCCGCATCTGCAAATATGAAATTACACCAACTAAAACCGCAATTAATCCTGCAAAAAACATGGTGAATGCTGCACCGTTATATGTAACAGTTGTTGTTCTGAAAGAATAGGTATGTTCACCAATGGCTGCAGCTACTAAGGGTGCGATCGCCAAGACCAAAACTAGTGAAACCCGAATTAGGGACTGCACAAATGCAAAAATTCTTCCTCGAACTTCATCTTCAACCTCAAGCCCTAACATGGTGAAACCAGTTACCCAAGAAATTCCTGAAAATAGCCCAAGTAAGATTGTTATAAATATTGCGAGAACTAGGTTTAGAACCAGTGATAGTGAAACCAAAAGCACGCCTGAAATGGTTAGAGAAACTCCAAAGATCCTTCTTCTAGAAAATTGAGCAAACACTTTCGGGCCAAATGAAATACCCAGTGCTAATCCAAAAAATACTGCGGCAAATAAAATTCCATACGCCGCTTCACCTGCTTGTAAGTCATCAACGAAGGTTCTAGCCAATCCAATTACTGCGCCAGCCGCAAAAAATGCACCGAGCATTCCTACAATAAGTCCCCGAATAATTTTAGAACCCTTAATAAATGAAAAGCCCTCCCAGAGCGAATGCCCTATGGAAGATTGAATTGTTTTCTTGCTTGCTCCAGATGGAATTTCTTTGATTCGCCAAACCGTTAAGGCACAAAATAGAAAACTTATTGCGTTTATATATAGAGCTAAATCTGCTGCAGAGGCTGGTGTGTTATTGCCCAATACAGAATTTATTGCTCCGGTAAAAAGTGCAAGTGCTGAGAACAAGATCGCAGCAATGGGTGCAGTTCCATATGCTGCAAGAAGTGAAATTTGATTGGCGCTCTCTAATTTTGATTTAGGCACTAAATTTGGCACGGTTGCTTCTTTTGCAGGCGACCAAAACAAGGTCACAATTTCAGCCAAAATAGATGCTGTGTATAGCCAAAAATAATTTCCAACGATAGGGATTGATAAATAGAGGCCAAATCGCAAAATGTCACAAATAACCATTAACTTTCGTCGATCAAATTTATCTGCAATAACTCCTGCAAAAGGTCCTAAAATTACTGCTGGCAACAATCTGACGATAAATACACCCGCAATAGCAAAGTTGGCTTTTGCGTAATCGCCACCTGCTAGTTGCTGGGCCAATGCGGTAGAAGCTAAAAGTCCAAGCCAATCACCAAATGAAGAAAATGCCATCGCTTGCCAAAGTTTTCTAAATGCTGGAATTGCAAGCACACTTCTTGATTCAGATTGAGCAGGGGCTGATGGATATGGCAAAGACATGATGTAAGTCTACTTGTGACTAGTGACCGCTATTTTGATGCATTTCCAACGCCAGTGGCTGCCTTTTTGGCTTTCTTTTTGGCAGCAGCACCTTTCACAGTTTTTTCTGTCAGCGTTGGTGCACTTTTCTTTGGTCTCTTACTTTTCTTCTTAGATCCACCTGGATTTTCAATCTCCCAAGCACGCCTGCCTGCTAGTAGTTCGAGAGCGCGTTCTAATGTTAGTAACTCAACGGCATCTCCTCTTCGCAGAGTTGCATTTGTTTCACCATCAGTTACATAAACACCGAATCTGCCATCCTTAACAATCACTTCACGCTGCGTTTGTGGATCTTTACCTAATTCCTTAAGTGGCGGTTTTGCAACTCCACGTCTTCTTACCTTAGGTTGTTTATAAATCTCTATTGCTTCTTCTAATCCGATAGAAAACAGTTGATCTTCACTGGTAAGAGTTCGTGAGTCTGCTCCATGTTTCATATATGGGCCATACCTACCATTTTGAACAGTGATTACATCATCTTGATATGTACCAAGTGTTCTTGGAAGTGATAACAAGCGCAATGCGTCAGATAAATCAACGGTATCTAGCGACATTGTGGAAAGCAAGGATGCAGTTTTTGGTTTTGGTGCATCTTTTTTCTTTCGCTTTTTCTTAGCACCCTCTTCAACAATTTCCTCTGGGTAAACCTCAGTTATATATGCGCCAAAGCGACCAGATTTTGCAATCACTTCTAAACCTGTTTCTGGATCAACTCCTAGTTTTCGCTCTCCAGATGGTTTAGCTAGTAATTCAATCGCGACCGGTAGGGTTAACTCATCCGGTGCCATCTGCTCTGGGATGTTGGCAAACTTTCGATCATCTCCCTGGCCTTGCTGCAAGTAAGCACCAAATCTGCCAACTCTGATTTCAATGTCTTCACCCATCTTCATGGTGTTAATAGCTTGCGCATCAATTGCGCCTAGATCAGCTGATAAATCTGCCAGCCCTGGATTATTTTCTGTGCCATAAAAAAACTTTGTAAGCCAGGCAACTCGTTCTTCATCACCATTTGCAATCCGATCTAGATCCTCCTCCATTGAGGCGGTAAATTCATAATCAATTAACTTTGTAAAATGTTGCTCAAGGAGCCCGGTTACTGAAAAAGCTAAGAAGGTTGGGACCAATGCCCGTCCTCGTTTTGCAACATACCCGCGATCTTGAATAGTTTGCATAATTGAGGCAAATGTAGAGGGACGGCCAATTCCTAACTCTTCAAGTTTTTTAACTAATGTTGGTTCGGTATACCTAGCTGGTGGTTTTGTTTCATGTCCTTCACAGCTGTACTCATTTACCTTTATCTTTTCTCCAACGCTCATGGCGGGCAATCTACGATCGGTGTCTTCGACATCAGCTTTGTCTTCAACAATATCTTCATACGCTGCTAAGAATCCAGCAAATGTAATTACTGAACCATTGGCTCGAAATATCGCTTCCCCGCCAGATTTAGTTTTAACATCAAAATCAACCCTCATCTGTTGCTTTTTTGCATCTGACATTTGGGAGGCAATAGTTCGCTTCCAAATTAAGTCATATAGCGCAAACTCATCTCTTGATAATTCAGGTGCTAATTCTCCAGGAGTTCTAAATGATTCACCAGCTGGTCTGATCGCCTCATGTGCTTCCTGAGCATTCTTAGTTTTTCCTTCATAAACTCTTGGGGTTGCTGGCACAAACTCTTTGCCATAAAGTGCCTGCGCAGATGATCTTGCTGCTGCAATAGATGATGAAGAAAGTGTCACAGAATCAGTTCTCATATAAGTGATGTAACCATTTTCATATAATCGTTGGGCAATACGCATTGTTAATTGAGCGCCCCAGCCAAGACGAGAGCCGGCATCTTGTTGCATTGTTGAGGTGGTAAAGGGTGGCTTTGGCCGTTCGGTTCTAGGAGATTCTTCAAGTGATTTAACAGTTAGTGCTTGCCCACTTAATGATTGAACTAATTCGCGGGCAGCGGCTTCATCTAATAATAAAATGTTGGCTGCAGATTTATCCTTGATTCCGCCATTTGCATCAAAATCACTTGTAGCTGCAACTCGTTTGCCATCTAACGATAAAAGTCTGGCAGAAAAGCCAGCTTCACAAGATGCTGCTAAATCCCACCAACTTGATGAAATAAATGCCATGCGCTCTCTCTCGCGCTCAACAATTAATCTAGTTGCAACTGATTGAACACGTCCTGCTGAAATTCTGGGCATAACTTTTTTCCATAAAACTGGGGATAATCGATACCCGTAAAGACGATCTAATACACGTCTAGTCTCTTGGGCATCAACTAATCGATAATCTAAATCTCGAGTTTCCTTAGCTGCCTTTTGAATAGCATCTTTGGTAATTTCATGAAAGACCATTCGCCTAATAGGAATCTTTGGTCGTAATACTTCAATTAAGTGCCAAGCAATTGCCTCACCCTCGCGGTCTTCATCTGTTGCCAGAATCAACTCATCAGCATCCTTCATTAACTCTTTTAACTCGGCTACCTTTGATTTTTTATCTGGGTTAATCACATATAGTGGGGCGAACTCCTCTTCAATGTTTACGCCCTCTTTTGCCCAGGCAAACTTCTTATACTCCTTTGGAATATCAGCTGCTCGCTGTGGTAAATCGCGAATGTGGCCAACTGAGGCTTCGACAACATACTCTTCCCCTAAAAAGGAGCCGATCTTGCGCGCCTTTGCAGGGGATTCAACAATTACTAACTTTGTTCCCAAAGTACTTCCTTCTTAACTTAAATGGGGAAGAGGAAAGCTTTAAGCGATGGCGGTTGCGCGTTTGCGGTTTCGCACCAAAGCCCAAATGATCACCAAGGTTGCAAGGAGTGCAATCACCATATTCATTGTTTGATTATCATCTAATGTGAAACCAACAATCGCTGGGGTAATTAACAAACCAACAAGATTCATTACCTTAATCAATGGGTTAATTGCAGGACCTGCGGTGTCCTTAAATGGATCGCCAACAGTGTCGCCAACAACAGTTGCCTTGTGAGCCTCACTGCCTTTGCCGCCAAACTTTCCATCCTCAATCATCTTCTTTGCGTTATCCCAAGCACCACCTGAGTTAGATAGGAAGACTGCCATTAATGTGCCAGTTCCAATTGATCCAGCAAGGTACGCGCCAAGTGCGCCAACACCTAAACCAAATCCGACTGCGATTGGTGCCATAACAGCAAGGAGTCCTGGAGTTGCAAGTTCACGTAAAGAATCACGTGTACAAATATCAACTACCCGGCCATACTCAGGCTTTACCTTGCCTGTCATAATTCCTGGGTACTTCTTAAATTGTGCGCGTACTTCAACTACTACCGCACCAGCTGCGCGTGATACCGCGTTGATTGCAAGGCCTGAGAACATAAAGACCACAGCTGCGCCAATAATTAATCCAACTAAATTTCTTGGGTCGGCAACATCTAATACACCTTGGAACTCTAAAACTTGATCTTTAACTGCCAAGCCTTTTTCAAGAACAGAGTTCTTAATTGCATCAGTAAATGCACCGAATAAAGCAGTCGCTGCCAGTACTGCAGTTGCAATTGCAATTCCTTTTGTAATCGCCTTGGTTGTATTACCTACTGCATCCAATGAGGTAAGGATCTTTGCTCCCTCACCCTTAACATCTCCACTCATCTCAGCAATACCTTGAGCATTATCTGAGATTGGACCAAAGGTATCCATTGCCACAATCACGCCAACAGTTGTTAGTAATCCAGTTCCAGCAAGAGAGACTGCAAATAGTGAAAGTACTACTGAGCCACCGCCCAATAAAAATGCACCAAATACTGCGCCGGCAATCAGTAATGCAGAGTAGACAGCTGATTCAAATCCAACTGATACACCAGCAAGAATTACGGTTGCAGAACCTGTCTTTGATGAGGCAGCCACATCATTTACTGGTCGCTTGCCAACCTCGGTAAAAAAGCCAGTAAGTATTTGAATTGCTGCAGCCAGTGCAATACCAATTACTACTGCACCTAATGCAAATACTCTTGGATTAATATCAATCGCTTGAGCCTCTGCAGACAAACCTGACATATTCATTAATGAATCAGGTAGGTATGTGAAGGTTGCAAAACCAACTAATACTGCGCTGATAATTGCGCTAGTAAAGAATGATCGGTTAATCGCCGTCATTGCTGACTTATCACTCTTGCGTAGCTTGGTTAAGAAGATTCCAAGCACTGCAGTAATAATTCCAATTGCTGGAACGATTAATGGATAAACAAGGCCAGCGTCACCAAAGCCAGCTTTACCTAAAATTAAGGCAGCAACTAGTGTTACCGCGTAAGACTCAAATAGATCTGCTGCCATTCCAGCACAATCGCCAACGTTATCGCCAACATTATCTGCAATAGTTGCAGCATTTCTTGGGTCATCCTCTGGAATTCCTTTTTCAACCTTACCTACTAAATCTGCACCAACATCAGCAGCCTTGGTAAAGATTCCGCCTCCTACGCGCATAAACATTGCAAGCATCGCTGCACCAAAACCAAATCCCTCAAGAACAGATGGTGCATTTTCTTTGTAAATAATTACAACCAAAGAGGCACCTAGAAGACCTAGTCCAACAGTTGTCATACCAACTACGCCGCCAGTACGGAATGCAATTTGTACTGCACGCTCTGCAGATTTCTTACGAGCAGCCTCAGCCACGCGAACATTTGCTCTTACTGCTAGCCACATTCCGTTGTATCCAACTAATGCTGAAAAACCTGCGCCTACTAAGAAAAATATGGATCTACCAATTTTTACATCAGTCTCTCCTGGCAGGGCAAACAAAAGTACAAACACAATTGCCACAAAAACTGAGAGGGTTCTAAATTGGCGGGCTAGATACGCAGCAGCTCCTTCTTGCACTGCAGCTGCAATCTCTTTCATTTTTGCCGTGCCTTCATCTTGGGCTAAAACTTGTGCGCGAAGTGCAACGGCGATGGCAAGTGCTGCCAGTGAGATTCCTAAAATTACATATACGTAGGTCAGATTGCTTCCGCTTACTTGAACAAGATTCAAAGAACTCTCCTTGGGTAGGGCTCAACTCTGAGCACTTGACTGACGACGGGCGAGTTTACGCATACCCAGAGCCCTTTTTACAAATAAAGAGGTATGCCGTGGATAAATCACGCTCATTTTCCCTATCTAAGGCAGATACCCTGACCCCCAAGATGAACTTATTAGATGCCCATTCTGTTGTCTCCACCCTTGGATTAATCGGTGTGCTGGGAATTATTTTTATGGAGACAGGATTATTAATTGGCTTAGTTTTTCCAGGAGGCGAGGTTGTCTTCCTGGCTGGAATTGCTGCCTCAGGCACTGGGGCTGCCCTATTGGGTGATGCCAAACTCTCAGCACCGCTTTTGTTTGCACTTGCTCCAGTTGCTGCAATAACTGGAGGTGAGGTTGGTTATTGGTTTGGTAAAAAATATGGCAGAGCATTTTTTGAACGCCCAAATACTAGATTCTTTAACCTAAAGATGGTTGAAACAATTGAAAAATGGTTGATTAAATATGGGCCACGTAAGGCATTGGTCTTTGGTCGCTTTATACCGTTTGCCAGAACTTTAATAAATCCAGTTTGTGGGGTAGTTAAATTAGAGCGAAGAGTTTTTTCCACCTGGAATGCGATTGGCGCCATTATTTGGACTCAAGTTGCAATCGGCATTGGATATCTTTTAGGGGATGTAATTGAGGGTTCGGTAAATAAATATTTATATCCAATTATTGGTCTGATAGTTCTCATTTCACTGATTCCACTATTTAATGGGATCTTGAAGGAAAGACAGCAAAAAAAATTATGAAGGTCTTACACATCATAACCAGAATGAATACTGGTGGACCAGCTGTTTTTTTAGATCATTTAACAAAATCGATGGCTGACTTGGGTACAAAATCTATAATTGCATATGGCTATTGTGAGTC
>JACCEC013013704.1_pt1 | contig 21995 bp, 18 predicted proteins | sample 7450121 | NCBI WGS metagenome assembly JACCEC01 (sample SAMN15323455, study PRJNA562643) | freshwater metagenome | isolation source: river surface water | place: USA:Blue River Watershed | collected 2017-08-18 | reverse complement strand
TTTTTTATGATAATAAGTAATTGATGAATTGCACAGACTCCCTACCGCAATTCATCCCACGCTGCCCTGCGGGTCAGACGTGGGGCTTCTTACGGAAGAAGCTAAATCCTCCAAAACTTGTTCAGGTTGACCTTGTAGGGGTTGTGACCAAACGAGATGAAATTTTTCAGTAGCGATGCGTTCAACTAAGGCTGTAAATAGTCCATCTTTATCAGAAAAATGGCTATAGAGGGTTTGTTTAGACACACCCGCCGACTTTGCTACCTTGTCCATACTGGTACAAGCATAGCCATGTTTCAAAAACTCTGGCATTGCACCATTGAGGATTTGTTCGGCTTTTTCTTTGACCATCGAATATTAGGATAAAAAAGAATAGGGACTGCCGAAATTGTACACTGTTTTTCCCAAAAATGGAATCAGTAATAGCTACAATTAAAGTTTTTTGACGTTATCTGTTCATAACATTCAATCTTGAAAAATCCAATTAACTAGGGTAATCAATCACATAAATTGCGGTTTTGTTCCTGCAATTGTGTGGGATTTGTGGTCAAATAATCGTCAAGCCATCGACAACTTTTTTCCATCTGGTGATCTAAGTCTAAATTATCTAAACTCCATAGAATAATAGTGCCATTATCCTTCGCGATCGCCAGAATAATATTATTTCCTGAACTAAAACGAATACTATTCACAAAATCATCCTGTTCTAAAACAGTTAAAGGCTGAATTTTATCACAATCGGATAACTGCCAAAGATGGTCATCAATCTTCCAAAGTCTAACTTTTTTATCATCACTAGCTGTGGCTAAAAGTTTGCCTTGGGGATAATAACTTAAACTTTGTACCCCGGCTTGATGTCGTAATGGACAAGAAGGAGCAGGTTTTTTGTGGTTTAATTTCCATAGAGTCACTTGATCACGACCAGCAACGGCTAATTGTTGAGAATTCCCCAAAAAAGTTAAGGTTGCTACGCTATTTTCTGAAGGCAATTCTGATGTTGGTTTCCAAAGCTCCCCTTGTTTTTTCCACAAGGTAACACCATCGGTTAAGGGTTGGGTGGTATTAGTGGAAATATGGGCAGATGTGACTAAGGTTTCACCATCAGGACTAAAGCGAACATCCCAAACGGCTTTTTGATGGGGTAAAGTGGTGATTAATTGTCCTTGTTTGTCCCATAATTTTACGGTTTTATCTTCACTGGCGCTGGCTAAAATTTGACCATCGGGACTAAAAGTAACGGCTTTAATCGCTTCAGTATGACCAGAAAATGATTGTAATAATTGACCCTTAATTCCCCAGAGTCGCAGGATTTTATCTTCGCTGGTAGTTGCGATTTCTTGACCATTGGGACTAAAAGTAACCCAGTTAACTTTACTCGGATGTTGTAAACTTAAAAATGGTTTGTAGTCCCAGTTTAAAGATTGCTGACGACTCCATAATTTTACGGTTTTATCTTCACTTCCAGTGGCTAAAATTTGACGATCAGGACTAAAACTCAAACCCCAAACCCTTTCTGTATGACCTTGTAAAGTTGTGTTTAAAGGATCTCGACTGCGATCCCAGAGTCGGGCGGTGGTATCAGCACTAACGGATACTAAAGTTTGAGCATCGGGGCTAAATTCCACACCCCAAATACTATCTCGATGACCAATAAACGTTTTAAGTAAAACTCCGTTTAAGTTCCAAAGTTTCACCGTTCTATCCCGACTTCCACTGATTAAAAATTGACCATCGGGACTAAAGTTAACGCTTAAAATATCATCATTATGCCCTTTTAAGGGAACTTTAATTTCTGCTCCTGTTGCTGTGTTCCAGAGTTTTAAGGTGCGATCGCCACTGGCTGAAACAATCAGTTTCCCATCGGGACTAAAATCTAAATCATACACCGGTTGATTATGAGCTTTAATAGTACGAATTAAGGTTCCATCGATTGACCAAATTTTGATTTCTCCATCTTTGCTACCACTGGCAATCTTTTGACCATCGGGACTCAATTCAGCATCAAAAACCCGATCTTGATGTCCTTTAAATTCACGAATTAAGGTTCCTTCTAATTGCCATAATTTTACGGTTTTATCATTGCTAGAAGTCACTAATTTTTTACCGTCGGGAGTAAAACTAATACTATTAATAACCGCTTGATGTTTCATCGGACGATGGGGAATTGATTCTCCTGTTTCTGTCCATAATAAAACTTGATTTTGATCAGGATTTTCCACACTAGCCGTTGCTGTCGCAATGATTTTACCATTAGGACTATAACGAACACTTTTAATCCAAGCTTGATGAGGAAATTGATTAGGGGTAGTTAATAATGTCCCATCAATACTCCAAATTTTCAAGGTTTTATCATTGCTGGCGGTAGCAATTCGTTGACCATCGGGACTAAAACTAACGCCTAAAATTGTTCCTTGATGTCCTTCTAAACGATTTCGTTCTTGAATTCCCGAAATCATCTGCATTAACCCTTGAGAAATTTCGGCTTTTGTTGTTTCATTTGCCTTCGTTTTTAAGGTATTTTGACCAATTTGTACTGTGGTTTTTAACACGCCTAATTGATCCTGTTGATCGGCTAATAATAAAGCATTTTTAGCCGAGGTTAAAGCTTGAATTCGAGCTTTAACTTCATTGTTGGCATTGCCATAAAACATCCCGGCAACGCCGATAACCACAGTTCCCAAAACCAATGCCATTAATCGTTCCAACTGGCGATTTTTGTCTTCGGCTTGGTGGCGTTTTTGTTGTTCTTCTGCTAGTTTTTTGCTCATTTCGTTTTCTTCAATGAGTTGAGCTTTTTCTCGTTGCAATTTGGCGATCGCTTCTTCTTGATCATTGCGATTTTTTTGGCGAATAAACCCAGCCAAATAATCATGCACCAGTTGATAAAATTCTCCTGCACCGCTAACATCTCGATAAATTAAGCCGGATTTTTCTAAAATATACAGAATTAAATCTAATCGACTTAAAACCTGTTCTGAATTGAATTTTTGTTTTAACTCTTCAGTTAATTCTGTTCGTGTTTTTAAAGGACGAGTATCATTTTCATCCGTTAAGGCGTATAACACTAAACGTGCCATTGTTTGATTTTCCGAGCCACAATCTTGAATGACTTCTTCTACAAATTCTTCGACTAACTTTTGTTTGGGCCCTTGTTGTTGATAAGCTTCTAAAGTTGTAATATTTTCAGATTGAAGCTGACTTCCTACAACTTGTAATTCAATGGGACGGACTTCTCCGGTATCTCCGGCTAAATCTTGAACCAAGGCTTTAATTAACCCATCTTCTAAATAGAAATGGGCACGATCCGTTAAACTTTTGATGACGTTATAAGCTTCTGTTTCTGTAAAGTTTCCCAAATAAAACAAAATATCTTTACTTAAAATATCATTATTAATCGCTTCTAAATCAACTTGACGGCTTCCTTCTAGTAAATAATGTAAATAATCTTCTCTTAAGGAAATAATAATTTTGACAAAGGGTAAATTTAAAGCAGCTTTTAAAAAATCAAAAAATAGCTTTTGATAATGGGAGGACTGAACAAAAAATAGTTCTTCAAACTGATCAAAAATTAAAACCGTTAATAAGTTATTTTTGCCATTTTCTTTAAGTTTTTCAACAACTTGCGTTAAAATCTCCCCATAACTACGAGTGTCGGGTTGTATTTCTTCTAAAATCAAATCACTCTCTAATGTTAAAGGTGTCCCTGAAGCCGAAGATTCTAAATTTTGTTTTATAAATTTTTGTTCTAACTCAATTAGGAAAGAATTATAGGTTTTAATATAAATGGGAATACTGATTCTAGCATCAATAATTTTTTGTTGCAATGCGGGAAATAATCCAGCTTTTAAAATTGAACTTTTTCCCACTCCAGACTGACCATAAACAATCGTTAATTTATGATAATTACTCGCCATGCGTTTTAACAAATTGTTAATGGCTTCTTCCCGTCCTGATGCTGTGATCTCATCGGTAAAACTATCAGTTATTTGACTGGGATCGACAGGGGCGCTCATGGCTTGTTTACGAGGTTGTAATCGTCCGGCTCCTACAAACGCATTATAACCATAGGCACTGGATTGATTGCGATATTCTTCTTTAATTTTAAAGGCTTCTTGATAATCTCCCAATTCAAAATAAAGACAGTTTAACATTTGCAAAATATACAAATATAACCGAATTAAACTGACGGTGATTAGTGTTGTTTTAATGATTTGAGCCGCAGCTTCTAATTTCTCAATCGCCTCCCACTTCAACCGTTGTCGATCTAAAGCTTGGGCTAATAACCATAAACAAAAGCTTTTTATTGGAGGAATTAAGGGGTGATCTGGATTATTCCGACACGCTAAAATTAGGATTTCTAAGGCAACATTCGCTAATTCCATAGCGTTTTTCCAATCTTTATCTTGTTGGAGAGTAACAAGAGCGAGAAATCCATAATCTTGAGCCTGTTGAATCAGGTAAGTATCTCCTAAATCCTGGTGTAATTTTCGACCTTTTAAAGCCAATTTTCGCAGATTTTCCCATTCCTCTAAATAAATTAATGACTCTCCGATTTTATTTAAAAATTTAGCAACTAAATCAAGACGTTGAGCTTCTTCAAACTTTTCAATACAGTTTTGAAAAGCTTCTTTAGCTTGTCTCCATTCCCGTTTACCATTTCTGTGACGATGTTGTTCTGCTAAATAACACCAACATAGGCCAATATGAAACCAAATTAATCCTTGCCAGAGTAGGAAATTATCTGAATTAGGGGGAGTACCGGGTAATGAGGAAATCATTAACTTTTCAGTACCCAGTTCAGAGTTTTTAGAGGATTGTTGCCAAAATCTTAAGGCTTGTTGATAGTATTGGAGAGCGAGAGGAATTTGTTGTTGGGAATAAAAATAACGGCCATAAATCCATTTTAATTTGGCTTCTAAATCTTGATCAACTGCAATTTGTCGAGTTTTTAAATCTTGATAAGCGGCTTGAAGTTCTGTCCCTGATTCTACCCCTAAAATGGTAGAAGTGGGTAAAAATCGTTCGCCAGCAGATGCTAAAACGGTTTGAAAGACTATAGATGCCCTTTCTTCTAAAAAAGTAATTAATTCATCAGAACTCACCAGGAATTCATAAGTGGTAGCCCAACTGGTAAAATCCGTGGAATTGCGGTTTAATTTTTTCCATAATTTATCATTAATCCATAAAACTAACGGAAAGGGTAAATTGCGAAAGGCTTCTCGCCCCAAATTAGCTGAATGCAAAACTAAATCGATCGCAACAACAGATTCTAATCCATAAACCATTAATACAGGCGGATAATTGGGTTCTAATTGCGTTTTAATGGAACCATATAAAGTTTGACTGTTAGGAGAAAGTTGAAATTCACGAATAGAAATAGAACCTTCTTGCTTGAGTTGGCTAACAATTTTTTCCCGTAAACTTTCATAATTACAGCGCACCAGCAATAAGGAAAAACTCCCTTGCATTTTCACTAAAGCTCTCGCCAAAGTATGAAGTTGCTGCTGATTATGGCTGATGATATTGTTGACGGGATAAAGTACCATTGTAAACAAACTCCTTCGAGGAAAATGATCAATTAGTTTAAATCATTCAAAACAATTAAAATCATCAAATCGAGGATTTAGGGCTAATCAGCCGTTTTATGTAGACTCATAGCTGGTTTCTTGATGCTGGGGATCACGTCTAACATAACCCATTATCGTAGCATTCAGAAATTCGTCTGCTCACTTGTGGCCCACTCAATAGGGAATCCAATTTGGAGCGCGAAGGTTGTATTAATTCAAAGGTCGAGGGTTCGCTCTGCTGATGGGAAATGGCTGTATTTTCAGGATAAGCGAAACTTGGAGTAGCAGTGATGACACTGAGTAAGGGTAATGCCATGATCCAACGGTATTTTTTTCTAGGATAGGTTAACATCATATTCACGTCCTAATTGATTGTAAGTTAGTCATTAATTCCGTCATCCGAGGGCAAAAATGAAGGACAGGAGTATTTCAATCTTCAAGAGGGTCAAAGGCAACCAGGAGCTTGAGAATAGATGGGCACGGAGCAATTTCTTTCCCCGTTTCCTGCTTCTCAATTTTAGAATTCAAGCTTTCTCTATATTTTCTATTATCCCCAATTAACCCACTATTTATCCTCTATCCTGTGACAGTTTAATTTTAAGTTAATTGCTAATGGCCCGATAGAACTGCTACTTGATCAGATTCTACGGTTGACTAAGCTTTCGAGTCAAGCTGATCAGGGTTCAACGGTTTTGAGTGGAGGTCAATCTGCTGTTCACATCTCTTCGAGGGTGATCACACTTTGAGAACTGACACAGCAGTCAAGACACATCCCCGTGTCAGGGCGAGAAAACCTCGCCCCTAGGATTTCCCTGTTCCCTTCAAGAAAGCACTATGACTTTCTCAAAGTAGTTGCTCTTTTTGCCATTCTCATCAAACGTCGAGGAGAAGTATAACGATTAACGGCAATTCGAGATAAGCGATATTGATTAGTATAGCGATTAACCCTCAGAATATTGCCATCATAAAGATAGCCAGTTAAATAATAGGGAGGTAAGGATTTTTCAACTCTGCGGTTAATGCTACCAAACGGATAGGCAACATGAGCCGCCACCCATTTATTTTTATCTAAATCTTGAGTACAGGTTCTCAGTTCAAGTTTGGCTTGTTCCAGTTCAAATTTTAAATCTTTATCTTTCACTAAGGTTAATTTTTTATGAGTTTGACCATGGGATTGAATATCATAATAACCTCGTTTATAACCATCCCGTAATTCTTCACAACTCACATGAGGTAAAAAATCTTTTAATTTAACCCCCATTAACCCCGGATTGACAAACCAAACGATTTTAACTTTGGTTTTATAGTTTTTTTCTAAATCCTTCAAAATCGGTAAAACGCTTTTATGAACTCCTTCATAACCATCATCAAAGGTGATCATGACAGGTTTTTGTCCAATCCGTTCTTGAGGAATAGGTTGAGATTTTTGGATAAAATAGATGAATAAATCTTGGGTGGTCAGAAACCAATAGTTATTTTTAGCTAAATAGTTGAGGAAGGTATATAAATCCTGTTTGAAATAATCATTATCAAATTGTAACCTATTTTGATGGCTTTGCTCAAGATTCGCTTCATCAATAATATCGTGTAATCCAAAAATGGGAATTCTAATACTGGTTGTTGTTGAAGTTCTTGCAAACGCCGGAAAATTGAACATAATCACACAGAGTAAGCTGATTAAAAAACCAAGAATAACTCGATTTTTTCTCAACTCTTTTGGTTGAATTAAAGAAATTTTCATGAGTTAATGGATCGTTTTTTTCAGCTAACAAGTGGTTAACTAAGTTAATGACAAATTCATTTTAAACAAACTCGTCACAGTTTGATTTACTCGTTCATATTTCTTAAGGTAGCCACGGCAGAGGGTGAAATTCGACTCAGGTAACGGAAAATCCAATATTTCATAATTGTGTCTAAAATGACTGGGAAAGTGGCGATAAACAAAAAGATAAAGCTACGATTTGGTGCAATTCCAAAGTGGCTAGAAAAACCTTCTAATAAAACTTCCCAACCATGGGGAGAGTGAAATCCGACAAAGATATCGGTAATTAAAATAATAATAAATGCTTTGGCACTATCACTCAAATCATACATGACCGTATTGAGTAATGATTTTAACGCTGCCAACCCTTGGTGATTGAGAATAATCACTAAAGCAAAGGCAAATAATCCGACAAAATCAGCAAAAAGATTACTAAGAGCATCACTGCTTTTATGGTTAAATTCCTGAGAAATCTCTTCAGCTTTCTCCTCCATTTTCTTTTCGATTTCTTCCCGTTCAATGGTTGGAGTTTTGTAGAGTAAACTGGCTAATTGCAGTTCTTCTTCATAGGATTTTAACTCATGAAGTGCTTCTTCTTTCATTTCTGAGTTAAGAAATAATGGAACTTCATGGGTTTGCCGATAATGTTCTACGAAGGGAAAAAAGATAAAGTTTTTAGATAATTGTTGGGCTAAAAGCGGAATTAGAATTAGCATCAAAAGAAAGTTAATAGCCGATTTCGTTTTTTTCCGCGATGCTCGATAGCTATTCATCAGTCGTTCTTCAGAGCTATCGTCTAATTCTGTTTGAATCTTCTTAAAGGTGCGTCCAATTGAACGGGGTAAAGCACCACTTTTTTTACCGTTAAACACTTCTCCAGAAGCTTCAACTTCCACAAAGTCAAGAGGTGATAAACTTGATGGATTATTGCTTTTACCGTTATTAGATCTTTTCACTGATTCAAACTGATATGTATTAGAGGACAAGAATGGCTCTGGAGAAACAGAATGGGAATGATATTTATCAACTATCTCATCAATAAATTTTAGTTTTTCAATAAATTCTATATCTCCAGAATTATCTAAATTACGAGTGAGTTTAAATTCACTGAGTTTAAATTTAATCGTGTTTAAATGCTTTTCAACATCTTTAATAAAACATTCTAAAACGCTGGGGGTATATTGGGGTACATCTTCTGAAACTTTTTGACCTCCAAAATGCTGATCCTCTATACTTTTTATAGCTAAAGCTGCTTGATAAGCTTGTTCTAATGCTCGTTCAGGGGTTTTATGAAGCCATTGGTTACTAGATTTAAACATATTCAAGAATCGAGCACCTAAACTCCCTTTCTGGAATTTGACAATAGAATTACTCATGGGGATTCTGTTATCTAAAACGGGACAGAAACATTAGCAATTCACTGATTTGTAGAGATGTGAAAATTCACATCTCTACATTCAATGAATTGTTTCATCAAATTACCCCTAACCAGTTAGGAAAGATTTTTTCCTAATCTGGGTAGTATGATCTTAATCCTAGAATAACCTGAGATTAATTTCAACTGTTTAACTGGGGTGCATCATTGCTAAAGGATCAGGAACAGGAAAGGGTTCTTGACGAAGGAGGACAAACTGGTTTTGATTGACATCATAAGCTAAGATTTTACCAGTTTCAATTTCATAAACCCAAGCATGAAGGCGGAGTTTTCCCCCGTGTAATCGAGAGCGAATAACCGGATAGGTTTCTAGGTTTTCAATCTGTGTTAAAACATTGTTTTGGATGGCAACATTTAACAAATCCTCCCCAGAATAGTGATGATAATTTTCTCGCACTAAACGTCTTGTGGATTCTCCATGATGTTTCAACCAATCATAGACTAACGGCATTTCATCCGACAAACTTTGAAGTTGAAGCAATCCCTTCATACTGCCACAGTGGGAATGTCCGCAGACAATAATTTCCTTAATATTTAAGGCTTGAACTGCATACTCAATTCCAGCACCTTCACTACTATTTAATGTTCCGTGAGGGGGAATAATATTCCCTAAATTACGAATAATAAACAGTTCTCCGGGTTCAGTTTGAGTCAGTAGGTTGGGATCAATTCGAGAGTCAGAACAAGTGATAAATAAAATATCAGGAGTTTGACCGTGAGATAACCTTTCAAACAAGTCTTGATGTGTCTTGAAATAATTTTCTTGGAAATCATTCAGACCGTTAATAATACGTTTGATTGGCATAAGATTCGTCCTCTGATAATTCAATAACTGATAACTTGATCTAAGTCACCTTCCCTGTTTGGAAAATAGGTTAATGAATCACCCATTTAGCATCACTAAGTAAACAAACCCCTCCTACTTTTTGCAGTAAAGGTTTAATTAACTCAATCAGGGTATTGAGTTGTTTGTCATTGGTGCACACGGTCATGATATAGCTGCTGGTGAAATCGCAGTCTAAATCTGAACAGGAAATGCCTCTATCGCCTTTTCCAGAGGTGTTTTGAATCACGGTATAGCCAGAAACTTTTACCTGCTCTAAAATATTCAGTGCATCCTGAATATGAAAGGTATCAATGATGATCTCAACTTTTCTGATATCCTGCATACGAAATTCAAAATTTTAGTGATGAATCCAAGTTGCATCGTTAATTAAACACACGCCCCCCACTCGTTTCAGCAGAGGAGTGACACTGGAAACAATTTGCTCGAGTTGTTTTTCGTTCGTACAAACTGTCATAATATAAGTGTTACTGAACACTGATCCTAAATCATCATTAGATAAGCCGCGATCGCCTTTTCCAGAGGTGTTTTTAATCACAGTATATCCGGTTACTTTTGCTTCGTCTAATAGTTCCAAAACTTCATTGATTTCTAATGTACTAATGATGATTTCTACTTTTTTAACCGCTTGCATTTTCTAAACTCCTATGTGTTTGATGATTTCTAAATACAAAGGAATTCCCACAATAATATTGAAGGGGAAGGTAAGAGCAAGCGCCATCGAAACGTAAATACTAGGATTCGCTTCAGGAACGGTCATTCGCATGGCTGCTGGAACTGCGATATAGGAAGCACTGGCAGATAGCACGGCAAAAAGTAATGTATTTCCTTCGCCAAATCCTAACACTTTGCCAATAATAATTCCTAAAATTGCATTCGCAACGGGAATACAGATGGAAAAACCAATCAAAAATGATCCGGTTTTCTGGAGTTCTCGAATTCGTTTTGCAGCTACTAATCCCATATCTAAAAGGAAAAAGGTTAACGCACCGTAGAAAATGCCTTGAGTAAACGGTTGTAATTTTTCCCAACCTCTTTCTCCGGTTAAAAGTCCGATAATGAGACTTCCGACTAAGAGAAAGACAGAACCATTTAAAAAGGATTCATGCAGAACTTTTCCCCAAGAAAAAGGTTCACTTTTACCGTTTTTTGAAGGAGCAAAAACCCGGACTAATACAATCCCAATAATAATGGCTGGAGATTCCATTAAAGCTAGTGCTGCAACCATGTGTCCGCCATATTCAATGTGCAGTTTTTCTAAGAAAGAACTGGCAGTAATAAAGGTGACAGCACTAATAGAACCATAGGTTGCTGCAATGGCGGCAGCATTATAAGCATCGAGTTTCAGGCGTAAAATAAAAAAGCTATAGAAAGGGACTACAAGTGCCATGACAATTGCAGCAATGAGTGTTAAGGCAATTTGGGTATTAATCCCACTTTCTGCTAACTCGTAACCTCCTTTAAATCCAATTGCCAATAACAAATACAAGGAGAAAAGTTTTGGCAAGGGTTGAGGAATTTCTAAATCCGATTTGCAGAAAACAGCTAACATCCCCAAAAAGAAAAACAAGACGGGAGGGTTGAGGATATTAAATAAAATTAGGCTTCCATCCATAAATTAGGGTTTGGGTGTATGTGATGCAGAAAATCTTAATCAAGCTTAAGGAAAATATACTAAGAGAACGGTGAGAAAACTCTAAGAATCTTCTTAAATTACTATTTAGCACTAAAATATAGAGTGCTGATAGATGCAGCAACTTTTTACTGTTGGCTTTTCGGTTTCTGTCTTCTTAAGAATGAATCGGTAAAAATAAACTAAATTTTGTGCCTTGATTCATTTGGCTATTTACCGTTAATGTTCCACCATGTAAGCGAGAAATTTCTTGGGCGATTGCTAACCCTAAACCTGCCCCTCCCGTGTGACGAGATCGAGCTTCTTCAACGCGATAAAAACGATCAAATAAATAAGGTAAATGTTTGGCTTCAATTCCTAAACCAGTATCTTGAACGATAATTTTAATCTGTTGATACTCCGTTTGAGCTTCTAAGAAGACTTGACCTCCTTCGGGGGTATATTTTAGGGCATTATCTAATAAGTTTAAAAACAAATTGGTCAGATAATCAGGATTTCCAATAACCCATAAATCCTCTGCTATTTTTTCGGTTAAATCAATTTTTTTATAGGCTGCTAAAGGTTGCATTTGCTCGATTAAAGCTCCCAATAAATTCGTTAAATCTACAGGTTGTAAAAATGAAGAATGAATTTGTCGTAACTCTAAGCGTGCTAAAAATAGTAACCCATTGGTTAATCGAATCAGCCGATCGGCTTCTCGTTCTAAATCTTGTAAAGTATTTTCATAGTCTTCAGGACTCCGAAGTCGGCTTAGGGTGACACCAATTCTACCTTTAATGACGGTTAGAGGAGTGCGTAATTCATGAGCAGCATCGGCGGTAAATCGGCGTTCATGCTCAAAGGCAAATTGCAAGCGATCAAGCATTTGATCAATGGTTTTAGCTAACCGTCCCACTTCATCAGCAGGGCGATTATAATTAATTCGTTGGGTGAAATTATTGGCACTAATAGCTTGGGTTTTACTAATAATTTCATTAATGGGATTTAAGGCACGATTGGCTAAAAACCATCCTCCTAATCCAGCCGTTAATAAAACTAATGGAAATCCTAAGACCATTAAATTAAACAGATGTTTAGAGGCTTCATAAACAGGTTCTAATGATTCTGCTACTTGTAACCATCCGCTATCCCCTTCAGAAGTTGGAATCCTTTGGCTATAAACTCGCCAATTCCTATCTCCTGAAGTTAAATCTAAATATCCATTTTTATCAGGAATCAAGGGCGGAATCGCTGAATAGCTACCAAAACCATCCCAAATATGACCTTTTTGATCGATCAATCTCACCGCAATTCCAGCTTGTAAAAATTGTTCGGTCATCTCTTGAGATTCAGGTGTTGTATGAAAAGCTGGATGACCATTTTTATTGATTAAATTGGTTAAGGTTTGTGTGGCTGTCACCTGTAAAGTGGTGTTGAGTTGTCTTAACAAGCTATGTTCTAAAACAACATAAAGGTAACTACTAAAAAGAATTAAGGTTATGGCTAATAGTAAAATATACCAAGCTGTTAGTTGTATCCGAATGGTACGTTTTCCAAAATGTAATGATTTAATCATGGGTTTCCCCTACTTTCAAACAATATCCCACTCCCCGTACAGTTTGTAAAAGTTGTTGTTCAAATCCTCGATCAATTTTGCGTCGCACATACCCTACATAGACATCAACAATATTAGAATCGCTGTAAAAATCTAAATCCCAAACGTGCTGTAAAATTTGCGTCCGACTTAAGACTTGTTCTCGATGACGCATTAAATATTCTAAAAGCTTAAATTCTAAAGGGCTTAATTCAATTAACTTACTCCCTCGTCGCACTTCCCTTTTAACGGTATCCATAGTTAAATCAGCAATTTGTAAAACAGTATCTAATTGTAAGGGAGGACGACGTTGTAATGCTCTTAAACGAGCTAAAAGTTCAGAGAAAGCAAAGGGTTTTACTAAATAATCATCCGCACCTCGATCTAAGCCTTGAACTCGATCTTCAACATGATCTCGTGCGGTTAACAGTAACACGGGAGTGATAATTTTATGATTGCGAATTTTTCCTAAAAGTTGAAACCCATCCATTCCAGGGAGTAATAGATCTAAAATCATTAAATCATACTCAACTGTTGAGGCGTAATCCCAGCCTTGCTTACCATCGGGAGCTACATCTACTCCATATCCAGCCTCTCGTAACCCCTGACTAATAAACTGTGCAATTCCCGGTTCATCTTCTACCAATAAAACCTGCATTTGTCTTGTCTCCGATTGAACATGGGTTAATCTAGTTTAATTTTATAAAAGATCAGAGCTTCTTGGCAATAATTTTTAAAAAAATTAAAATTTTTGTAAATTTACGAAAGATATCGGCAGATCGTTTATTCCTTTTGCTAAGATTAAGAGATAAAACTTAAACAGGCGATCGCTTTTTCGGTGATCAAACTTTAAAACTCAGGAGGTTAAGTATGTTTGGAAAGCAAATTTTATTATGGGTAACTGTTTTATCTTTAGGAGTGGCTATTCCTACCCCCGTGAAAGCAGAATCCTTAACTCAACCTATTTTAGAATTATCTCAACAACCCGTTTCTCAACAGAAACGTGAACTGATTAAGGAATTAATTGATCTCACAGGGGGTGAACAAATGTTTCGTAATGTCAGTCAAATTACAACGGTACAAATGCAGCAAGAGTTCAATAGTATTTTACAATCGATTATTCCTGAATCATCGGGGATTTCCGAAGAAAAAAAGCAAGAAATGATTAAGAAAGTTAATCAAGATATGAATCGGATTGTCCAGCAATTCAATCAACGATTAATGGAAAAACTAGATTTTAATAAAATCATGGAAACTGTTTATTATCCTTTATATGATAAATATTTTACTGAAGCTGATTTGCAAGCGATGATTGATTTTTATAAAAGCCCAACGGGTAAAAAAACCATTAGTGTGATGCCGCAATTAATTGTAGAGTCGATGCAACGAGTTTCCGAAATTATTCAACCGGAAGCGGCTCAAATTTTTAAAGAAATCTTTGAACAGGAAATCGAACGTTTTAATTCTAAATAAGCCGAGTTCTGATGAAATGGACTGTTATGATTAGTATAGGGTTGAGGGTGATTTCATTTTATCCTTGAGCTTCTTGCTTTCCTGTGTCTTCTATCAAGAGCTATATTAAATAAAATCAGCAGTTGAGGTGTGGGGGATTTGATTGAATTACCAAACTTCTCTGACGGTTAACGGGTCATCGGATACAGATGGAAACCTCGGTTTCTCTTAGAAAGTCAAGATCCATTTTAAACCAAGTACACTTAAGGCGGGATAGCCAGCCAGAAACAAAGACCTATGAATTCCCTATTTTTGAGATTTGCAATATTTGGACTGTTCTCTGTTGGAGCTTTTATTCACGTCCCGGTTGCCAACGCCAGTTCCTCAAAAACGATTTCGATTTTACCTCAATCCTCTGTGTCCTCTGCTGATTTTACCTCCAATTCAGGTGATTCCCGCCTGATTGTAGCTCAAGATACACCGGAAGAAGAAACCAATATTAAAGTGTATGAAAAGGCAAGTCCGGCTGTTGTTTCTATCGAGACAGAAAAAACCAATGGTAGTGGAACCATTATTAGTCCTGATGGTTTAGTTTTAACTAATGCTCATGTTGTTTCTGATGGTGGTACTGTCACCGTTACCTTAGCCGATGGTCGCAAATTAGAAGCGGATGTCATCGCTTTTGGGGAAGATGGATTGGATTTAGCGGTGCTGAAAATTCGCAATGGTCGTAACTTACCGACCATTCCCATTGCGAGTCCCAATTCAGTTAAAGTCGGTCAGCGAGCTTTTGCCATTGGCAACCCTTTTGGTCAATTTCAAAATACCTTAACGGTGGGAATTGTTAGCCGCCTGGATAAAGACCGCAATTTAATTCAAACTGATGCTGCCATTAACCCTGGTAATTCCGGTGGGCCGTTACTCAATAGTGCGGGAGAATTAATTGGAGTCAATACAGCCATTTTTACACGGGGTCAGGGAGGCGGTAATATTGGCATTGGTTTTGCGATTTCTGTTGATAAAGTCCCGCCGTTTTTGCAGGCAGTTCGAGATGGACGGGCACCCCGCACTCCACCGCCAGAAACGCCAGCTTTTGAAACAGAAAATGCCAAAAAAATTGAAGTAAACGGCCCGGAAGTGACGGATATCTTAAAACAAGGAGATAAAGTTTTACCTGTTGATAATAGCTTTTATCATGTTTATTCCTTTACGGGAAAAGCAGGTCAACAAGTTACCATTGAAATGAATAGTAAAGAAGTTGATTCTTATTTAATTTTGTTAACAGAAGATGGAAGTGAATTAGCTCAAGATGATGATAGTGGCGGCGAAAAAAATGCTAAAATTAGTATTGTTTTACCGACAGATGGCACTTATATTTTATTAGTTAATTCTTATGAAGCCGGAGAATCAGGTTCTTATCGCTTGCGGTTAAAAGCAACCGATATTTCGCCTAATGACCCCACAAAAGGCTTGATTTTAAATCAAGAAGGAGTCTTAGAAAATCGAGATTCTGTTTTAGAATCCGATGGCAGTTTATATGATGAGTACACCTTTGATGGGCAGCAAGGTCAGTCCGTTTGGATTCGTTTAGAAAGTCGAGATTTTGATCCTTATTTAGCTTTATTTGATCACAGAGGAGAATTAATTGCTGAAAATGATGATGCCAGTCGCTCAGATAAAAATTCTGCCATTCGGGTAACATTACCTACAACGGGTCGCTATCGCGTTGTTGTCAATGCTTATGATAAAACTGGTCGAGGTCAATATTTATTAACGGTTCGTTAACCGGGAAATAACAGCAGATTAAGCCTGAAATATCTATGAGGTTATTTATGCAAAAAATGTTAATCTGGACAACAACAATGGGGATATTTGTGTTGACACAAACTCCGTTATTTGCAGTTATGAAGAGTTATAATTCTGATGTGTTGAATCCCGAAAACTTGATAGTTCAATCAACACCAAATCCTGAACCGTCGCCGAGTCCTATACCACAGGTTGAAGAAACCCCTTCCCCAGAAACCCTACCCCCAACTCCTGAACCTTCAACGGAGACAAAACCTCCAGAACCGAGTTCAATGTTATTAGATGAAGCGGGGGTACTGGAAACAGGAGATAAGATTTTATCTTCGGATCAAAGTTTGTATGATGAATACACCTTTAATGGGGAACAAGGTCAACAAGTTACTATTTCCTTAGAAAGTTCTGAATTCGATACTTATCTGGCGGTGTTTACTCCCGATAATGAATTATTGCAAGAACATGATGATATTGATCAAAATAATTCCAATTCTCAAATCACAATTACGTTACCAAAAACAGGTACTTACCGGGTAATTGTTAACGCTTATGATAGTAAAGGAAAAGGAAAATATTTGCTCAAAGTTCAGTAAGATTTAGAGACGTGCACAAGCGCGTCTCTTCTGATTATAAAGCAATACTTTCTAAGAGAACCCATTGACGGTTATCAATAATTAATTGGCTAATTAGTTCAAAGATTTCTCGACAATGATTGACACTGTGTAACGCTAAAGCTTCATTTTTAACATAAACCGTCATTTTCGTTTCATCAGGTGTGGAGGTGGCGGTATCAAACACGACCTCCGCAATCACCAATTCCTGCACTGTGACTTTTCCTAGTGCCTCCCGTGCAATAATTGAGCTTGGGGTTTGATAGGTAATCTCCAGATTACAGGATTCTAGGATCTCAATCATCACAGGTCGTAGATATTCAATCCCAACATTAACAATAAAAAATCCAGTGTAGCGGGCCATATAGAACTCCAGGGGTGCGACAAGCCATTTCAATTTTAAAAAAAAATGACGATAAATTGAATCCAAACCTTATCATAATTTAGAGCACCGTTTAAGTGATCAGATGAGGATTCTGGATTTCAGGGGGAGAACATTAGCAAATGCGGGGAAAATTAATTGTTTTTGAAGGGGTTGAAGGGGGAGGAAAAACAACTCAGATGCAGCGAATTCAGGTGTGGTTACAAACTCTGACGAATGCACCTGTGGTTATCACCCGTGAACCCGGAGGAACCCTCTTAGGTCAGGAATTGAGACGTTTATTATTAGAATATCAGGGAGAAGAACCGCTTCAAGATCGAGCAGAATTATTAATGTATGCTGCTGATCGCGTTCAACATATTGAGGGATTTCTTAAACCTTTATTAGAGCAGGGAACGATTATTTTATGCGATCGCTACACAGATTCAACCATCGCCTATCAAGGATATGGTCGAGGGTTAGATTTAAGTTTAATTGATCAATTAAATCAGATTGCTACTAATGGTTTAGAAAGTGATTTAACCTTATGGTTAGATGTCGATGTGGAATTGGGACTGGCGAGAACTCGTGTAAGAGGAAAACTAGATCGCATGGAACAAGCAACTCTGGAATTTCATCAGCGTGTTCAACAAGGGTTTAAACAATTAGCGGAAACCTACCCTCAGCGAATTATACCCATTAATGGACGATTAAAGGTTGATGAAGTGACAGAAAAAATTAAATTAATTTTAACGCTTAAATTAAGAGAATGGGGATTAATGATTGACTGAGACTAAGACAATGAATGCTTTTTTTGAACCGTTAATTGAACAAAAACCCGCTCTCGAATTATTAACACAAGCGATCGCTCAAAATCGGATTGCTCCCGCTTATTTATTCGCAGGAGTTGAGGGAATTGGTCGAACGTTAACGGCAAATTGTTTTATTGAATTCTTATTTTGTCAAACGTCAGATAAAATCGGGAATGAGAAACAGATTCGTTCTCGAATTCAACAAAGAAATCACCCGGATATTTTATGGGTTGAACCCACGTATTTACATCAAGGAAAACGACTATCTGCGAAGGAAGCAACAGAAGCTGGAGTGAAACGCAAAGCACCCCCTCAAATTCGGATTGAACAAATTCGAGAAATTAGTCAATTTTTAAGTCGTCCGCCTTTAGAAGCGTCTCGGTTAATGGTGGTAGTTGAAAACGCAGAATCCATGCCAGAATCTGCCGCAAATGCGTTATTAAAAACCCTAGAAGAACCGGGAAAAGCAACTATTATTTTAATTGCACCCGGAGTGGATTCTTTGTTACCAACCTTAGTTTCACGCTGTGCTAAAATCCCGTTTTATCGATTAACTGATGAAGGCATAAAGCAAGTTTTAAAACAACAGAATTTTACAGAGATTATCTCTCAAACTGAAATTTTAGCAATGGCACAAGGGAGCCCTGGACAAGCGATCGCCCATTGGCAACAATTACAAACGATTTCAGCAGAATTTTTAACTAAAGTCAAACGACCTCCCTCTAATTTAAGATCTGCCTTAGAATTAGCAAAAGAAATTAGTCAAACCTTAGATAGTGAAGCACAATTGTGGTTAGTTGATTATTTACAACATTGTCATTGGCAACAGCAACAAAAAAATGGGATTATTGATGATCGGTTTTTAAAACAGTTAGAAAAAACTCGAAAATATTTATTAAGTTATGTTCAACCGCGATTAGTTTGGGAATGTACGTTAATGAGTCAATTTTTATCCTAATTTTTTATGACTGTAATTTTAGCTGATCAACAATTTGAGTTTCTTTTAAAACCGAGTGGTAATCTGAAATTAGCGAGAGCATTAAGATTGACAATTGCATTGTCTGTTTCCCTGGCAATTGGACAATTAACAGGTCATTCTGATTGGGGTATTGCTGTTGGGATTGATAGTTTATTTTTTCTTCTCAGCGATGCGGGAGGATTGTATTCAACACGGGCAATTTCTCTGCTGTTTACAATTTTAATGTCTACGGGATTAGTTGCTTTAGCTACTTTAGTTTCAAAATTTTTAATTATTAAACTGATTATAACATTTTTTAGCTTATTTTTTGTGGGATATATTGCTTTATATGGGCATCCTGGGGTGCTCTCTGGAATTGTGATTGGGTTGTTTACTTTAGTCACTTTATATTTACCGTCTGGGGGGTGGGAAATTGCCAGTGAAAGAGTCATTATTTGCCTTATTGCTGGAGTATGGACAATGATCTTATGTTTAGGAATTTGGCCATTAAATCCCTATCTTCCCTTAAAAAAATCCGTTAGTCAATGTTATCAAGCCATAATAAACTATATTAATCAATCTCAAAAATGTTCTGAAACCGAAGAATTAAAACGAGTTAGTAAACTTAGAGAAACCTTAGAGAAAGCACGTCAAGATTGGGCATTAAACCGTAAATTAAGGTTGGGAAATACCCCGTTAGGAGAAGCGGTTATTATTTTAATTCAGGATGCTGATCATTTAATTACATCCATTGTCACGTTAAGGGAATTAGTTCAACTTCATCCACAGGATGAACAATTTATTACAGTTAGAATTCTAGTAGATGATGCTTTTAATAAAATTGCTTTATTTTGTGAAAATTTAATTAAATTGTTATGGAATCAATCCGTATCTGTTGATAGTTCTAATTTAAAACGCATTGTCAGTGCGATCGCCCAACAAAAACACCTGCAACAAAAAACCATTGGTGATCAGGTTGAAGATTATCCCGCATTAGTCGTAATAGAAAGAATAGTTTCTACCTTAGAAACCATTATTCGTCAATTAGATTGTACAGCAAAAACAATCATTCAAATTAGAAATAATCAATTCATTAATAACCCGGAAAAAGATAAAATATTATCCGCAGAAACAGAGAGTTTATCGCAATTTAGATGGTTTTCTGGGTTAGAACCTTTACGGGATAACTTTACCTTTGATTCTAGTTTTTTTCGGCATGGTTTACGTTTAGGAACTATGACAACCCTTGGGGTAGCTATTTATTCTCTGGCTGAAATTCCCCAAGGCAATTGGTTAACCATCACAATTTTAGTCGTTTTACAGCCTCATTTTGGTGGAACCTTTCAACGTTTTTTTCATCGGATGTTTGGAACAATTTTAGGCTCAATTATTACTCCGATTTTTTGGATAATTATTCCTAATTTATTAATTTTAGAAAGTATTAATTTAGCTGCTATTGTTCTCGGATTTTCTTTAGTTCCTTTTCATTATGGTTTAGCTGTATTTTTTATTTCTATTTTTGCCATTGGATTACAAATGATTCAAGATGGAGGAAACTGGGAATATGCAATGGTTCGTTTTCTCTGGACTTGTGTGGGTTCTGCCTTAGCATTTGTTGGTGGATTTATATTGTTTAGACCAAACGAAAAAGAACAGCTATCTGCTAAATTAATTAAGGCTATTTCAGCCTCTCATGATTACTTCAATACGGTTTTATCGGTTTATTTAGGAACTACATCTGATGATTCAAGCTTGATTATTAAACAACGGCAAAAAACTCGTTTAGCTTATTTTAATGCTCAAGCGGCATTACAACAATTAAGTAGTGATCCCAATACCTCTACTGCGGAAATAGAACCAAGAATCACCTTATTAATTTATTTGCATCGGTTTAGTCGTTCTGTTAGTGTGCTATTTTCGCAATTAGAATATTTTACGGGAACTGAACCCCATCCTGAATTAACGACTTTTGTTGAACAAGTCAATCAATTTTTTTTAGCCTTAATTCCAGCAATTTCAACCCAAACTTTACCGCCTCCTCTTCCCAACTTTGAATCTTCTATCCAAGCTATAAAAAGCCATTTACACAGCTTACAAGCAACTCGCTTACAGGAATTTGCGATGCAAAAAAACGATACCCCTACTCGTCAAATTTTAAAAGATTATACAATTCTAGGAATTGAACTCAATCAAATGCTTGATTCTCTCAACTCAATTCATGCAACGGTTGGTCGTTTAGAGTAGGGAACAGGGAATTACGAATTACGAATTACGAATTACGAGCAGGAAATAGGCAATAGAGAACATTGAAAAACCCCTCAAAGAAAGAGGGGTTTAAAATGCTAAAGCATTCAGTTATTAATGTTTTGATTTGAAATTATTGCAGCCATTCTAATACGGCTTCTTCTTTGGTATTCGTGTGACGTTCAGGGGTTTCACGAACAAACTTGAGGTGAACAGAACGAGTTTGTTCTCCATCGGCGGCAACAGCGAAAATCGGGAAGTCGAGTAAACCGTCTTGGAAGGACATCTGTAACCGGAATGTACCATCAGGATTGAGTTTGATGGGACGTCCGCCAATGGTTAAGTTAGCATCGGGTTCAGTCGCACCATAGATAATCAGTTCAGCATCGGCGACTAACCAGAACTGGCGAGGACGTACAGGTGGCATTGAAGCACCCATCCCAATACCAGACATTCCCATACCGGACATTGTATAACCTAATCCAGCACCAGACATACTCATTCCAGCACCCGACATGGTTTGTCCGACACCCGATTGAGTATAACCGACACCCGATTGAGTATAACCGACACCCGATTGAGTATAACCGACACCCGATTGAGTATAACCAACTCCCGATTGAGTATAACCAACTCCCGATTGAGTATAACCAACTCCCGATTGAGTATAACCAACTCCCGATTGAGTATAGCCAACTCCAGACATAGTTTGACCGATACCTACACCGGACATAATTTGTCCAATACCGGAAGTGGTGTAACCAATACCGGAAGTGGTGTAACCTAGACCCGCACCGGACATTCCCACACCAGACATAGTTTGACCGATACCGACACCGGACATAATTTGTCCAATACCGGAAGTGGTGTAACCAATACCGGAAGTGGTGTAACCTAGACCCGCACCGGACATTCCCACACCAGACATAGTTTGACCGATACC
>JACCEC010835545.1_pt1 | contig 22002 bp, 26 predicted proteins | sample 7450121 | NCBI WGS metagenome assembly JACCEC01 (sample SAMN15323455, study PRJNA562643) | freshwater metagenome | isolation source: river surface water | place: USA:Blue River Watershed | collected 2017-08-18 | reverse complement strand
TCAACCCAATGAAATTTTCCTAATTCAGTAATGCATGTTGTTAAGTGAAATTAATTGCAATTCCCTAATTAAGTGGATAAGAACTGCTTGTTAGCCACGTTATTAGAAATTCAATTAACAAACTTCACAGCTACTTTATAAATGGAAACAAACCTATATTTTTGATAAATGTCAATTTACAAAAAATTTTTAAAATGAAGTGAATTTTGATTTTTATCAATATTATTTTGAACTAATAATTTATAAAGTAGCTGTGATGTATGAGGTTATTCAAAATTTGTAACGTGGGGATCAAATTCTTGATAATTCATACTTGATGGATTCCAAGTACATCACCTCCACACCAGTTTGTGTCTCCTCGTGTGATTTAGCCGCGCTAGTTGCGGCTTTTTTTAATACTAAGTTATTACTATAGGTAAAAATTACTAAGGGTTATCACTTAAATTTTGAAAAAGAAAGGTATAGACTATGAGCGTTAATCAATTAAGTGAAAAATTAAATCATTTTCACAATACGTCGATTAAAAATGGCCAGATGCTTGGACAATTGAATGCCAATGTAACAAAAAAATTGTCGGACCTTAATTCATCTTGGGTAAATCAAGTTGCTAAAAACATGCAAAGTTCAGCAGTAGAATTTATGAACTCCAAAAAGGTAAGTAATCCATTGAATCTTATGAAAATAAATGGTGACCAATCATTCCTTCAGGAGATAGAAAATTATCAACAGCATTTGAATGACGCAGTTAATGAGTACATGGAAGAATTTTCTAGCGCTAATGAACAGTTGCTAGGCGATTCTCGTGCTGCTTTCAATGAGTTTATGCAGTTAACTTCTCAAAATGTACCAGATGGTATGGATGGATTCATTAAACCATACCAAGTTATGATAGGCTCTTTGTTTGAAGGAGCAGCGATTGCGAATGGCCTTTCTAAAAGCTATCTGACAAATATTAAAAAGAACTATTCCGCTAATGGTAAAAGTTCCAAAAATATTATTTTGAGCGAAGAGGTTAGTGAAAAGTAATTGATTAAAAACAGATAAGTAGCCATTCTTTTATCTGGCTACTTATCTGAAGGTTTCCACTTAGTTTATTATGCAAAAACCATATGATCAGTTACTTTCTTTACACCAGGAACACCCCAAACAGCATCAATTGCAAGTGACTTTTCTACCCAATTGTGAACTTTTCCGCCAAGAATAACTTCATCGCCTTGAACAGAAACAGAGATATCTTGTGCATCTTCATGAGCTCGACGCTTCAGTGCACGCTCAATGTCAATCTTAACTAAATTTAAAGATACTGACGGTTTGATATAAATTAAGTTATTCACTGAGCGTACACCTGTTATATAGCGTATAGAGTTCTCTGCTGAAAGTCGTTCATGAAACCAATTAACTTCACCCGTTAAGGTTACGATCCCATCTTCAACTTTAATCGAAACCCTATCTCTTAATTTATAAATATTCCATTTCAATGCATCATTAACAGCAAGTGCAATTTCAGTATCACTTTTTTGATTAGATCCCGGAACCATCACATCCAATTCAATGGCAATTGTTTTAACGCCGAAGACTCGTTTTGCTGCTTGTTCTGCATTCCATTTTTCTGCCAAGCTATCAACATGGCCAGAGAGGGTAACAACCCCCCGTATAACTTCTACGCCAATATTTGCTGCGTTTATTTTGGGATCCCACTTTAATTCTGCTAATACATCTTGTTGAAGTTCTCGATCAGATTTCATTATCAATTCCTTTTATAAAGTGTATAAATTTCAATGAGTACGTTGATTTAGTATATTTTTAATTACTCGAGTTTCTTTATATTGTTTAGACATCTTTTCACGAATTGCTTTATCAAATGCTTTTTGCCATACAAGTCGATCCCATAAATCTGGGTCTATCGAATGAGTTGATTTGATTTTTTTATTTTCATTAGGCATATTGAATAATTCCTCCAAATTGTTACGCTAAGAAATAATTTAAAAGATCACCGATGTAAATTTTTGATTAATCGCAATTTTCAGCTAGTAAAAGTGAATAGAGTGGATGTATAACTTGAAAGTGCTGGTATGGGAGAAAGTTTAAAGAGACAATTTATGGATGGAGAAATTAACTGTGTTTTAAAAGCTATTGTTAATCGAGGCATTGAAAAAAAGTTAGCGAATTACCCTGTTAGTCGCAACTTAATTGAGATTTTGCTTGATTCTGGAATGAGGATTGCTTCTAGCAGTAAAACAATACCCTGGTCTTATGTTGTTATTCAGGATGAAGATTACATAACGTATTTACAAGATTATGCTAAAGCCTTCAATCATATACACAGTGGTAATGCCGAAGCTAATGCTAATAATAGTTTTGATTCACGTACTCATTCATCTGATGCGTTAATTGTCTTATTTGCAAATGTAGAGAATTCTTCTTCATTAAATGAATGTTGGAAATCAGTTGAAAATATTTTATTAGCTGGAAGGGCTTTAGGACTTAATGTATCAATTGATTGCTCATTGTTACGTTTATTAAATTCTATTAAGTTAAAGCAAGAACTTAATGTGCCTGAAAACTTAAGTGTTTTGTATGTTCTTCACATTGCCAGCTACATCAATACTTATTTACCAGCAACTATCAACAAGCCAACGGTGTGGAGTTGGCTCGATAAATATTCATAATAATCTTACAACTAAATTACTAGAACCGGTAACTTAGAATTGACGATAACGTTATGAACTTTGTCGCCGAGTAAAATACTTTTTAAACCACTATATCGATGTGTGGCCATAGCAATTAAATCTACTTTCTTTTTCTTTGCTGCATGAATAATACCATTCGGAATATCATCATCAAACTCATGAATTAGTTCGAGATGTTTGGCTTTTGCTAACACCTTTTCATACTTTGAAAAAAGCTTTTTAGCATAAGCGCTACATGCTAATTTATGATGCTCAATACTTATTGAGTAATCGTTATACGCATATTCTGAATATGTTGCTGGCGGATTTGGTTTAGATACATTGACCAAGTAAATATCAATTTTTTCGAGATCTAAATAGTTTGATAATTTTTTAATTAGTTGTTGAACAATCACAGATTCATCAATAGGAATCAAAACCGAATTAATCATTTTATGGCCTTTAAATTATGACACTTACATTCTCCCATCTACTATCAAAATAATTTTGATATTTCTCAATTTATTTTTATAAATTTTCAAAAAAATAAAGCACATTCCATTTTATTAGGGGGTGACAATGAAAATTCGAGTCAATCAGGGCACTCTAAGTAAACGTTTTAGTAAGGCAAATTCTAAGGATGGCTTTGGATTTTTATTTCCAGGTATTTATGAGGTTGAATTTACTGAAAACCATGAGTTGGTATTTCAGCATACCCCTCTTCATAAAGTCTATTTGCCAACATCATCCATCTTAGAAAAAGTAAAAACAGGTGTCATTACGTTTATTGAGATAAATGATTTTGATAAAAATCAATCTGTAAATTTTTCATTAGCCTATAAATGAGTTACTTCAATAATTCGAGGTAACTATGAGACAAAATCCAAAATTTGATAACGATTTTGAGGATGGAATCGACGATCTAGAAATGAATAGGATTGATCAAACCATTCTTTTATGTATAAGTTTATTTGCTTTGATTCTTGCAATTGTTGGGTTTTCAATGTCTGATACGCTGTATCTATTCGTTAATCGATAAATCTATTAATTTAATGAATGGCTGCCATAGGCAGCCACTTTTTATTGAATTGCAATTTCAGCAATAGTGCCACCATTCACTTTGGGTAGGGTTAGGGATAAAACACCGTTTTCATAAATAGCTTTTGCTTTATCGCGAATTACATCTCCTGGTAATTGAAAACTTCGCAAAGCACTTCCAGAGCTACATTCCCAACGAATTAGTTGTTCCTTTTCACTTTTTTGCTCAGATTGTGAAGATTGTTCGGCTTTAATAGTTACGTAACTACCTTCCACTGAAACATGAATATTTTCTTTTTTAGCACCCGGGATGTCTGCACGAATGAAATATTCATTTGGCCGCTCACTCACATTAATTCTAATTTGAGGTTCAAGTGGTTCATTAAAGACTGATGGTGAATAGAAACGTGTCAATGGGAAATCATCAAAAATATCGGAAAAAAACCCTGGCATTGAGCGTCTCATACTTTGAACAAGATTCCGACTACTACTAACAGGGTTAGTTTTAATTAAATTGCTCATATTCATTCCTTTATAAGAGTGTCAATTGATGTAGGCCATACCCAAGATTATTTTCTGAAAAGAAATTTATTTCCATTTGATAAATGTCAAAAAAAATAATTCTTCTATTTATAGGATATGTAGTGATTTATTTTTTGAGACACTTATGAATTTTTATGTATCTGTACGTAATAAATTTTTGATATCGCTCTTTTTTGCAATGTGTTGGTTTGTTGCATCTGCATGGCTTTCTTATTTTTGGCTTCTTGATCTTTCAAAAGTTATTGGTGTACCTCTTGCAATTTTTTTTATTTTTTTCCTTGCTTTACTACCGGGTTTTATAAATGCATTTATTGCCTGTGCTTTACTTTTAGATCGTAGACCACAGGTTTTCTTTCCTAAGAATTTCCCTGATGTAGATGTTTTAATACCTGTTTATAACGATGGTAAAGAGGTAATTGATACTATTAAAAGTGTAGTGGCCCAAGACTATCCGGGAATACTTCATGTGATAGTTATTAATGATGGATCAAATGTACATACTAGAACTATCTTAAATGATCTTTCAGTTTGCTATCCACAAATTCATTTGATTAATTTACCGCGTAATACTGGTAAGGCGTCTGCATTGAATGAAGGCTTAAGAATTGCGAAATCTGATGTAATTATTAGTATCGATGCTGACTGTTGGGTTAAGCGTGATGCGATTAAGCTGATTGTGTCTCGGTACTTATGTGACCCGCCTAATACAAAAGCTATAGCTGGATCAATTCTTGTTCGCAATTCGCGTGAGAATTGGCTAACTAAGGCTCAGGAATGGGACTATTTTTTAGGTATTGCAGCAATTAAGCGCATCCAGTCGCTATTCCAGGGTACTTTGGTAGCGCAAGGAGCATTTTCTTTATATGACCGATCAACTCTAATTAAGCTTGGTGGTTGGCCAATTACTGTTGGTGAAGATATTGTACTTACGTGGAGATTTTTGGCTGCAGGTTACCGTATTGGGCATGCTGAAAATGCCTGTGTATTCACCAATGCTCCTAATTCTCTTAAGCAATTTATTCGTCAACGTCAGCGTTGGTCTCGTGGCTTAATTGAAGCCTTTAAAGAAGAACCTACTTTATTACTTAAACCACGTTTAAGCATTTTATTTATTTGGTGGAATTTTTTATTTCCGTTCATTGACATTGCGTATACCCTTGGCTTTATTCCTGGGTTGATTTTGGCATTATTTGGAAAATTTTGGCTAGTGGGGCCTATGACTCTAGCACTTATTCCACCTGGTTTACTTTTGAATCATGTAATGTTTAGAAGTGAAAAACAAATTTTTGACAATAGTAATCTCGGAATTCGAAAAAATTTTTTTGGCTTCTTTTTTTACATGATTGCTTATGGCATTTTGCTTCAACCAGCGTGTGTGTGGGGTTACTTTTCTGAGCTATTTAAGTTAAAAAAAGTATGGGGTACAAAATGAATAAGATTAAAAAATGTATTCTTGTTTTGGCTCTGCTATCTCAATCAGCACAGGCGCAAGAATCAACTTGGATGTTTGGAGGGCTTTCTAGTGAGCCTAGTAAGATTGCGGTTGGCGTTCCAGTATCATTCCTATCAACTGATAGTGAAGGCTTTGAGGCCTATAAAGTGGGCGCACAACTTCTCCCACTATATCAACATGGCGATAATTACTCAGGAATTTCATATCAATTTAATAAGTACACGCAAAATGGATGGGCTAAGGAGGGGAATCAGCTAGGATTAACCTCTAAGGTTATCAATCCTAGGACGGCTCTTGGTTATATTGCTAATGTCAATATGAATTCTTTAGGTGGCCACACATTACTAACTACGGATAGCTACATTGGATTTCAGCCAACTTCAAGTACGCGTACGGAATTCATATTAAGCCGTGAGTGGGTTGAAACACAAAACGCCTTAAACAATGGGATTTATTACACCTTAGGCGCTGCTAGTATTGAGCAACGACTCTTAGATCGATTAAGTGGAATCGTCATGGGCGGTAATATGTATTTTTCAGACACTAATACACGACCATTTTTTCGGTTAAATCTAATTTATGATGCTTTACCTGATTATGGTGTTAATCTACAACTTCGATATCGCCAGTACCGTGACACCAATACTAATGTAGCCAATAATTATTTTAATCCCAACCAATATCGTGAGACGATGTTGGCTGTAGGATTTCGAAAATTGATAGAAGGCTGGAGAATTTCTGGCGTAGCAGGACTGGGTAGTCAAACCATTAATTCAGATGGATCAACAGGGACGCAACTACTTGAGTTTGCAGCAACAAGTCCATCGGTAGCTTCAGTCTTCTTTCGCACAAGGATTGGATATCGTAAGGCTGCAGGATTTCAAGGCCCCGATTACACCTACAGTTATTTTATGGAGGAATTAATTATCCCCTTCTAACATGGCTTTCTGGTGAAGGCTGTAATGTATAAGCCATATGATTTACACGTTTTTCTAGATACATTGAACGATCAGAGATGTTGATTAATTCGTCAAGCAAAAGTTTGGGATCAATCAAATTTTCATGAATACTCTGCTTTCTTGGAGAGTAGCTTGCAATACCGATACTAAGTGTAATCGGGGTTGAAATATTTATTGAAATTCGCTCATTCAAAGATTGCATTTCTGTTTGAATTCGAACAGCAACATCCTGAGCAGCGTTGTAATCAGTATTTGGCAGTAAAACAATAAACTCATCGCCGCCAATTCTTCCAATCAAATCAATTTCTCTTAAAGCTAACCGACATTGACGTGTACTTTTTATTAGAATCTCATCGCCGATTGGGTGACCATATGAATCATTAATGTATTTAAATCGATCCATATCAATAAAAAGAATCGATACTGGTTGTTGAGAACGTTGAGATTTTGCAAGTTCATATTCGCAATAAAACAGAATGGTATTCCGATTAAAAACTCTTGTAAGAGTATCAATTTTTATTTCTTGGGATAAAAATAACATTTTTTTTGAACTTCGTGTTAAGAAAAAATTCAAAAGCAAAACAATTGTCCATATCATTAAGGAATTAATCAATACAAATAAGGCACTTGAAAAGCTTGTAAAAGATTGATTTAGGTCCTTTGTTAAAAGGTAGGTGTATTGAATAAAAAGAGTAGAACTTGTTAAGAATAAAAAAATTTTACTTAATCGAATGTGCTGATAACGATTAAGGATACGGTATGCAATTAATATTGTAGAAGCTTGTAAACCAAACGAAAAAAAATAAAGAAAAAGAGAAATTATCAATGAGTTCACTAATGGAGACTATGTTCAAAAGAAAATTTTTTACTTCGAAAAAGATTGGTACAAACATTTACGATGTCAGAAGGAAGTTTAGAATATTGATCAACCTCAAGTTGATGCAAAGATATATCAGAATTAAAGTCAGGACGATAAGGACGGCTATGTCTCATCGATTCGACTGTATCTGCCACCATCAAAATTTTAGCTTCTTGGCAAATTTCTGATTTAAAGAGTCGGTGCGGATAGCCAGAACCATCAAGTCTTTCATGGTGTTGAAGGACTACTTTAGCAATATCAAGTGGAAAAAGTAGTCTTATTAAGATGTCATAACTCGTCTGGACATGGTTTTTGATTAACAAAATTTCATCAATTCTAAGAGCTGTAGATTTATTCAAAATCTCTTTGGGTATTGATATTTTCCCAATATCATGAACCAATGAACTCATCATAATTCGATGGATAGCTAGGGTGTCTAGGTTTAGTTCTTTAGCAATTTCTACAGCAAGCTTACTTACATTTAATTGGTGCTTTGCATTCTGACTATCAATTGCAATGGCTGTATTAATTAAAAACTGAAATTTTTCATTTAATAATTTATCTTCATTCAGATGAAATTGCTTAAGCTTATTCTGTAAAAAATTAACATACGATTTATTTTCAAAACCTAAAAAAATTAGAGAGTCATGACACTCAAATGTATGAAGTTCGCCATAAATATTTACAACCATATCATTCTTAGCTTCTAAACTAAGAATTACATTTTTCATTGCAAGTAATTTTTTTTGTAAAAATTGCTTATAGAGTTCATGAATGTTGATATGTTTTGCAAAAACGCTTAATTCCCAAAAATTTTTACCAATTATTGCGCTACGAGGAATTCCCAAGAAAAAGAAAATTGAATCATTAGCATTTTTAATTACACCTGAGGGGTATTCTAGAACAAGAATTCCATCGATCATCTGCTCTAAAAATTTTTTTGATGACACATTAGACTCTTGTTTATTCAGATCATTTATTTGCATCTTAGGAACATTCCATCTGATAGGTCGATCAGATTAGTCTTTACTTGGTAACTAGATTTGATTTTTATCAAATATTTCATGCATGAAGAAGTTATAAAGAAGCTTTATTAAAATCAAATTCTTATGAACTACCAATTAGATCATCAATTATTTCTTTTGGCTGATGGACATCATTTTTTATTAATGGCTCGTGACTTATATAAACCAATACCTCATTTAAAAATAATTAAACGAGTACAGTATCAGCCTAGTCAGTTTAGAAAATATAAAAAAGACAACCCTGGCAAAACAATGAGTAAAATACGCCAATCACATACTAGTTATGTCTACACTGATTTGAGTTCAGTGAGTGATGGACGATATCTCGCAGTTGCCTGTCAAAGTGTTGACGAAGTTTTTAAGCAGGGGGCTTACAAAGCAATAACTTTAATAGGTAATCCAAAATTTCTAAATCAAGTTAAGACTCATTTATCGAATAATATGAAACAACAAATTCAATGTGAGATTCATAAAAATTACACAAAATTACCTATTGAAAAATTAGAGCATGCACTAATGCTTATGTAGTAAGTAATGACACAATTTTTTCTTGCCTTGGTATCATTTTTAATGGGATTTTCTTTTGCTCAGATTTTCCAGTTTTATTTTATTAAAATCGAGGATATACAATTCATTTTTCTGGGATTTCTCTTAGTAACACTATTTATTTTACTTCCGCTAGAGATTTATTTAACCCTCAGAAAAAAGAATGTTAGGGAGCATTAAGCATCTGCCGATGGTGTTTATTTATAATAATTTGAAAATTTATTTATGTCTGATTAAAGTTTGTATTGGTAATTAGTTAACCTTTAAAGCAACTTCAGCTGCTTAATTTAGCTTCTAGGAAAATTCTTAAAGACTCATTTTTTGATTATATTTCTATCTTATTTTTCTTGTAATCTACTGATGTACTCTAAAAGAAGAAGTATTCGACTTTCCGCATAGATCTCAGTAAAGTAGACATCCCCAACATTCAATTCATAAGCCTCTAATTGGTATATTTGACCCCATGCGGGCATGTCACTTCGGTCATGAATAGGTATCGATCCCTCCCAGAGACTTTGATAAATACGTGATATTGGTAAGACACCGCCGTTATTTTTAGAAAGTAAAGTAAGGTCAGAGGGACCATCAATTAAGAAATCAGCTAGCCAGCCATAGCCTCGGCCATCTTTGCCATGACAGCTTGCGCAGCGTGTTTCAAATTCCTGTTTTCCGAAATCTCGTTGATGAATTTTTTGTGCATTACTTGTAGTCACCATAAGTAGACTAAGTACCAAAAAATACATAAGCAAGAGAGTTGATAAGAGGTACTTTTTGTAATATGAAAATATCTTCATTAACGAATAATTATTAAATTTCGAATTATTACGCTTTAAGTTCATTTTTTTATATCCGATAACAGGTAGCGCGTAAGTTGTATTTACTATTGTGAATATAAATGATTAAGTTCATTAATCCCATTGCAAAATCAATCAATTATCAAAAATTACGCCTCTTTATATAAGTTAAGAAAGAATAAATTTTGAGATTTATCAAGATAATCTCGGTTGTAAAAATTAGAGTCTTGATATTGAGGGAGAATCTTATGGACATGTTAGTACGAAACTCTTCATTTACTGAGGAAGCGAATTTATCGCTGTTGGTATATGAACTTCTCGGTAATGCTGGAGTTTGCATTAATGGGTCAGATCCTTGGGATATGAAGGTTCATGACCCTAAAACCTATGAAAAGATCATATCTAAATGGTCACTGGGCTTAGGTGAATCGTATATGGATGGTCTATGGGATTGCGATCAACTTGATGTGATGCTAACCAAACTACTAAAGTTTGACTTAAATGATCGTGTTCATGGATTAGCAAAGGCTCGCTATGCCTTAGAGATACTTAAGGCACGAATTATTAATTTGCAGTCTAAGAAGCGAGTATTTCAGGTAGCCGACAAGCACTACGATATTGGGAATGATGTTTTTGAATTAATGTTAGATCCATTCATGATGTATTCCTGCGGTTACTGGGAGAATGCTAAGACATTAGCGCAGGCTCAAGAGGATAAATTAAACCTAATTTGTAAGAAACTAAAACTGAAGTATGGTGAAAAATTACTCGATATAGGTTGTGGGTGGGGCGGATTAGCGGAATACGCTGCAAAGCATTATGGGGTAGATGTTATCGGTATTACGATTTCGAAAGAGCAACAACAACATGCAATTGATAGATGTCAAGGGTTGCCTGTAGATATTCAGTTACTTGATTATCGTGATCTTATCGGGAAGTTTGACAAAATTGTTTCTGTTGGAATGTTTGAGCACGTCGGCCAAAAAAATTATTCTACTTTCTTTCAGACCGTAAGCCGTTTATTAAAAGATGATGGAATATTTTTACTTCACACGATTGGAAGTGATGTTACAGTTTTGCGGACCGATCCATGGATTGATCGCTACATTTTCCCTAATGGAAAAATACCATCTGCATCTGAAATTACGCAAACAATTGAAAATGTATTTTTGATCGAGGATTGGCATAATTTTGGTCAGGATTATGACAAAACTTTAATGGCATGGCATCAGAAATTTATAGAGAACTGGTCAAAAATATCGGCAAAGTATGGTGAGCGATTTTATCGTATGTGGACCTATTATTTGTTAGGATGCGCTGCTTTCTTTAGATCGCGTCAAGGTCAATTATGGCAAATTATTCTTACAAAAAAATCTCATCAAGATACTTATCGTTCGATTCGTTCAAATTCTGCATCCAGTTTTGATAATTATCAGCCATTCGTTTCATTTGGGTATAAGAATACCAATTAAGCCAATAGAGTTTGCTATGAAAATTGGCATTAATTCGATCATAGTCCAAATGTCGGCTATGTTCATTTTAAAAAATTATCTTTTCGACTGGCTAAGTATTTAACTCCGATCGGACCATAACTTTCTTGATGCGGTTGCTGATGTTTGAGATGAAAAACATCGCCTACTGAGTAATCTGATTTAACACCATCAATTGTAATTGTCATGGAACCATTGATAACTAATGCTAAAGCCTCAAAATTGTGGGTATGTGTATCCAAACTGCCATTAGCAGGATATTCCACCAGAATGGGTTCCGGAAAACCTTGGTGTGCCAATAATTCATAAAACTCAGTTTGATTCATGGCGCCGCTGTATTACAAATTAAATATTGATTGATTAGGCTAATAAAAGATCAATTTGAATATTGCCACGAGTCGCATTTGAGTATGGGCAGACTTGATGCGCCGTATTAATCAAGTCTTGAGCAACTGCTCGATCCAGTCCCGGTAATGAAATCATTAATTTCACAGCAATACCAAATCCTTGTGGGATTGGGCCAATATCAACGCTTGCATCAATTGCAACACCATCTGGAACTTCCACTTTTTTTAGTCCCGCCACGTGTCGTAAAGCGCCAATAAAGCAGGCCGAGTAGCCTGCAGCGAATAGTTGCTCTGGATTAGTTGCATTTCCTGAACCGCCCATGGCTTTTGGAAGTGCCAGATTAACATTGAGAAGCCCATCATCACTTGTCGACTTACCATCACGGCCACCCGTAGCGTGGGTGTGAGCGGTATAAAGTATTTTTTCAAGTTTATTCATATGAAGTTAATAACTTGATTACGTTATACGAAAAAATTATTTTATTTTTTACAAAAAATAAATTTTCATTAAGACTTATTACTTTTTATGGATTTTACATAATCTGCAGCCGCTTGAGCCAACCTCAAGGCTTCACTGGCTGCCTCTGTCGCACGTTTTGTCGCTAATGCTGCTTCTGCAGAGGCCTCTAACGATGCCGCTTCAGCTTGATCTGCCGCTGCTGTTGCTGCTGCAGCTGCGGCAGCAGAGGCCGCTGCCGCTGCCTGGATTGAAGCTTCTGCAGAAAAATGCGCCGCCTCAACAGCAACTTCTGCAGCAGAAATTACAGACCGAGAAGCTGCCTCTTTAGCAGCTTTCGCACAGCGGTCGGTAGCCGCTTTAGCATGTTCAGCAGCAAGGCATGCTTTTTTGGCCGCCTCAGATGCGCTTGAAGTTAAGTTTTTTAAAGTTGATAGTGCTTTTATATAACGCTCATTCGTGGTCAGATAGCCTTGACGAAGTTTGATAATTTCTTCTTCATGTGCCAATAATTTGGCATTAATTTTTTCTAATTCAGACGACATTATTAAACTCCATAGAGTGTTTGCTAGCAGGCAAATGATATTTAGTTAGCAATTTGTATCAGGATATCCTTAATTCTAAATTTTGATATATATCAATAAAAAAATAAAAAAGATGAATAAATTACTTGGTATAGAAATTTCAAAGTAATCGTGAGAATAAATTGAACTGGTTCATTACAAATACATATAAAACTGATAAAGATGCATCACTTTCATGATACATCGTATTGGTACTGATTATCTATCAATTTTTATGAAATAGTAAAAAATAATACTGCTAAAACTAATTCTTAGTGAAATTTCCTTATTACATGATCCAATCCCATAATAAACGTCAATCCCTTTTCAATGACTTTATGGCCAACCAATTAAGTTCAGCAATAGATAAAAACTTAAGGTATACCCGTTTGTTTGAGACTGCGCGCGATGGTATTCTGATTTTGACTTATCCAGAAGGAAAAATTATCGATGCTAATCCTTTCATTCTTGATCTTTTGGGATACAGTCGCAGTGATTTACTGGGAAAGGAGCTTTGGGAAATCGGGCTTTTGGCAGATAAAAAAAAGGCTTTATTAGCTAATAAAGAAATTCTGCAACATGGCTTTGTTCGCTATGAAGACATTGATCTAGTAAGTAAAAAAGGCAAACTGTTGCCAACTGAATTTATTTGCAACTCATATGATGAGGGCGATAATGTTGTGATTCAGTGCAATATTCGTGATATTTCTGCTCGAAAAAATACTGAAAATGTAATTGAACATGAACGTCGTAAAAATATTTCACAATTAAAAGATGCAATTAGCAGTCTTTCTAATGCCATTGAGCTTCGAGATCCATTTACAGCAGGTCACCAAAAAAGAGTTACTAACCTTGTGGATGCAATTGCGCGTGAACTTAAATTATCGGAGCATGATATTGAAGGATTATCGCTAGCAAGTATCATCCATGATATTGGAAAAATTAATGTACCGGTAGAAATTTTAACGAAACCATATACCTTAAGTGAGGTGGAGATTTCGTTACTGCGAGGGCATGTTCACACAGGATTTTTAATCCTTAAACCCTTAGTTTTCCCCTGGCCGATAGCTGAGTATGTACTCCAACATCATGAACGCTTAGATGGCAGCGGTTATCCAAATTCGCTCAAAGGAGATGCTATTTCTTTAGGAGCAAAAATAATGGGGGTTGCAGATACGGTGGAAGCCATGTCAAGCCACCGACCGTATCGACATGCGTTGGGGATCGAAACTGCGCTAGCCACCATTAATGCCAATCGGAATATCCTTTTTGATGCCGATGTTGTGGATGTTTGTACCGCATTATTTAAGAAAAAGAATTACCAATTTCCGCAATTCTCTGGTCCTACATTGTTCATTTAGGACCGACGCTATAGATAAGTTTACTTTGTGTCTAATCATTTACCAATATAAATTTCTCATAAGTATCATCATTGTTACCTCATCGCACCGTTTTTCATGATGCTTTTACTAATTAGTTCAGTAAAGTGGATTTTTTGTATTCACCACTTCAAACTTTAGCTAAATCAAAATTATGGGTTTTATGGGAAAGAGATTTACATAATTAGGTACTAAAGAATTATGCTTATCATTCAAAGTTAACTTTTGTAAAGAATCATTTGTTTTTATTTTTGTAAACGAGAAGTTTTCTTTTGGATTAATAATTTGTTCAAGTTTTTTAAGATTAATCTTACTTATGTTTCTGTTGTTAACCTCTAGACATTTAATTTTTTCTAAATTTGAAAGACAGCGACTTAAAGTTTCAGCAGTAATCCCTAGATAGCTTTTTAATTCTTCTCGACTCATTGGTAATCGAAATGCGCTAAGTTCTATTTGCAAGGAACGGTGGTGTTCATAAAAATTTAGTAAAAACAATGCAAGTCGTTGTTCGGCTGAGTGGCTTCCTAAAGAAAATATATGTTCTTGTGAATTATTTATTGACCGGCTAAGTAATTTCTCATAGATTTCGCGTATTTTGATTTGAGAATTCATCAAACGATGTAATCCTTTAAATTCAATGGCACAAAGTTCTCCATCTGTTAGGGCAGTCACATCTAATTTATGATGGCCATCTGCTAAGCCATCAGTACCTACTATTTGACCAGGTAGGGCAAAGTGATTAATTTGATATCGACCATCCTCCAATGAATATTCAACTTTACAATAACCAATACGAACGTTATATAAGAAATTGAGTGGCTCTCCATTCCTATAAATAGGGTCTCCTGCTTTAATTTTTATTTTTGTAATATAGTTTTTAGGTAGTATTTCGATCATCGAAAGATTAAGTGTGCTGTGCACACAATGCACACGCGATTTGCAGCCATGGCATTTAGAAAATTCATTTGAATCATCAAGTGATTCAAGGCTAGATTTAGGTGCAATTAAAGACATTACATGTTTCCCCTTATTTTTGTTAATAACGAAGTAATTACAAAATCAAGAAGCGAAACCTACTAAATCTTTACTTATCACTCTAATATCGAGTCATCTTTGAGTATACAGATAATTTCAGAAATTTATTGATAAAAATCAATAATATGTAATATAAATTGACGTATGCTCGCTTACGTTCGCTGTAGTCTCTCAAGTAGAGGCTTTAAGGCTTTGAACGAGATTTTTTTTAGTTTTCCAAAATTTATTTAGGTATCAGTTAGCTTAGGCGGATAAACCATGAGCACGATCTGTATGTTCGCCATTCTAGAGGGTGGTATCGAGGATTTCTTAAAATTTCTGATGATCATGGTCTATTTAAAGGGTATCGAAAGGTGGTATTACTGAACAAGGCCAATATAGAAGCTGAAATGCAGTTTGTGGTTCGTTATCTAAATATTGCAAGAAGGTGAGGAGTATTTTGATTATTGAAGAGAGATGGTCGTTAGGCGATCAACCCAGCAGTGAACGTATATCTGTGTTGGCAAGGTAAGCGTATGATCTATCAATTCCAAACAAAAAATGCTGCCCCCGTCATCATGCTTGATGACCTAACGCATCGTATTTTCAATGCAATTGAACGTCCATTTGAAACTAAAGGAATTTTTCTTCCAGAACAAATCCCAATATATATTGCTCGCCTTGAAGCGGTCATCGATACTGAAGGAAGTGCTGCATCTGAAATCTCTGATTTTGAAGAGGAGGCGCAGTCAGTTGCTAAAGATCCTTTGAGGCAAAGGGGGTATCCGTTTTTGATGCTTTTACGTCAAGCTCTTAAGGATCAAGAACCTGTAGTTTGGGACGTGAACTAATCATCCAAAGAGCTAAACCTGAGTGATTAGGCGACATCACTGCTCGATGTTACAGGGGTTCGTGTATAGCCGTGTCATTCTAAAATTGTTTGTAATGAATGCGTAGGTTTTTCAAAACTATTTGATTTTCTTACCTGTTACCTCAATCAGCATTATGGCTTCCTCTATAAGGGTGCTAAGTATTATCAGCTTCTTTTGACCTCGGAGGGAGTCGATTAAAAAGTTTGATTAAGCTCTATTGGTCAGCAACTCGAATCAAGCAAATTTGATAGCTAATGGCTGTGTAGCTAATGGCTGTGTCCTAGAGGGCAACCCCTCAATCCCATTATGGTTTGCTGTCTTTCCCTTTGCTATTAGGTTTTTTATCATCGCTCAAGTTTTTGGATTGGCCTTTTTTCTTTTTGGCGTCTTTGTCCTGTCCAGGTGCATATGGTTTAGCCGTTTCTCCAGTCTGCTTTTTTTGACCAGGGGCGTATGGCTTAGCCGATTCGTTGACTCCTTTTTGTTTACCTGGAGGAGTCGGGCCATTACTTTGAGCAAAAGCGCCCGAAGATAGAACGGCGATAGCCAAAGCAAGATGAAGAGGTTTCATAAGAGAGAGTTCTATTCAGTATGAATGTTGTTTTTCTATCAAGATACCTATAAAAATTAAAAATTTATTGATTTTTATCAATTTTTAAATAGCATTCCCAATAAGATCAATACAATATTTAGGTAATTTAACAGTCGGGGGGGGGTAACCATGCCAGTCCTTAAACCGTGTGAATTACAGAGGGAACGCGATCAGGCTAGCGCTTACGTTTCATTTGATCGATGCGCTTTTAGTTCCCAATTCTTCTGCAAAGAGGGGTGTCTGAGGTTTTCTGATACCCGAATTAAAAAAATTCAAATCGAACAAGGCACCCATATTTTTCGCTCAGGTGACCCATTTACAAATCTATACATTCTTAAAAGAGGCTTTGCGAAACTGGAGTTTCCCTTTGAGAATGGGGATTACCAGATCGCGCGCTTTCATATTCCAGGAGATTATTTTGGTTTAGTTGGCGCTGCTAGTGGGGTTCATCAATTTAGCACCATCGCACTAACTGATGCCGAGTTTTGCGTTATCGATCGAGCTATTTTAGGAGAGCTCATGGCGATTAATCCAGGATTAAACCAAATGATCCAAGATGGGTTGAATGCGCGCTTGGCCTCGATGGCACAGCATCTCTATTATTTAAGTTGCTATTCCATTGAACGACGGCTGGCTAATTTTTTGGTGGATTTTCAACTTCGACTGCAAGTAGCTAATCTGGATCACCAGTGGATTGATTTGCCTATGAGTCGCGAGGACTTAAAAAATTTTCTAGGCACTACCGCTGAGAGCCTAAGCCGTGCATTTTCTGCCCTAGAGAGAGCGGGGTACTTGAGAGTCAAAAATCGCCTGATTTATGACATCGATTTGGAACTTCTTCAAAAAGTAGCGAACAATGAAAATTGACTATACAGCCCTAGTTTGATTAAATGCTGGTCTTAACGTATTCCCAAAGTTTTAAATTCACTTACATCATAAAAACTAACTAGATAGATTAATAGCACTTAATCGCGCTTGATGCGTGTTGTTAGCCCGGTGTTAGCCTGAAGGGTCTTTGGGGTAAAAAAGCCTAAACACCTTAGACTCTTTATATACCAGGCTCCCCAACCCCGACTCGAGCTAGGGATCTGCGAATTAATGGCATGCTTAAGACGCCAACACACTCAACTTAACAAAGAAATTTACAGATTAAAAAAGGAAGATATTTTTTATTTGAAATGTGGATTCCTATGGCAGGGCATACAGCGCTTTTTAAATTATTACTTACCGATATCCATGGGAAGCGGTCTTTGGGCATTGCTGACTGTCATAAAGATTGGGCCCAATAAAAGGAGTAATGCTAAAAAAATAATTAATTTCTTTGTATTTTTTGGGGCAGATTTATACCTTGAACGCTTATAAAGTGTCATATCGGAAGATGGTCATCCATGATGAAATTAGTTATGTTGGCGGAGTTGGTCAGGTGTGAGGAATCGAACCTCAGCCGCAAGCTATTCCTAGTTAACGTTCTACCACTGAACTACACCTGAGAGTGGGGCGTAGGTTGCGAGCCTCTACTGCGCACATAGAAAGATTTAATTTATTGCCCCATCAAAAATTAAATCGAAAATCGCAACCTACGTATACTTTATAAAGCGTACATATCAAATAAATTTTGCGATTTATCAAAATATTTTTATTTATTATTTAAGTTACTAGAGCTAAATGTTGCAGTCAAGGGACTGTAAACGAGTTTAAATTAGAAAAGGTAATTTTGTCATAGTTATCCTTAAAATTTATCCCAACTCAGAAATTTGTCAATCAATTCATCTCGTTCTTAATTTGTTTAAGAATTTTATGGTCTCATACCAAATCAATGCCAACCCAGCAGATGCAAGCAAAATCCATATCGCTTCAAAGCTTAATGACGTAAACTGAAAACGCTCTCGAAAGAAAGGCACTGATATAAAGAGTGAGAGTAATGTAGCGGTAATCCCAATAATCCAATATTGCGCAATATTGTGATTTCTTAAAATAGAAAAAAAGTATATCTGTTTAGATCGGCTCACAATCACAAGCAAAAGATTGCCAATCACAAGACCGCTAAAGGCAATCGTATTGGTTAGTTCCTTTGAAATATGGAGTTCTGGCAAACCAAGATAGAGGGCCAAAACGATCGTCATTAATCCCATGCCTTGTAAAAGGGCGATGGAGAGATTCTCTAAACTAAAGATGCGATAGTCTAATTGACGAGGTGGCCGATGCATGATATTCGGCTCCGACGGCTCGGTCTCAAATACGATCGCACACGAAGGGTCAATAATCATTTCTAAAAAGAGGATATGAATGGGCCCTAAAAGAGGAGGTACGCCAAATAAAATGGGAATAAAAACTGCCCCAGCAATTGGAACATGAACCGCAATGACATAAATGACTGCTTTTTGTAAGTTATCAAAGATCTGGCGACCTTGCTTAATTGTGTTAACAATTGAGCTAAAGTCATCATTAAGCAATACCAAGGAAGAGGCTTCTCGCGCCACATCAGTGCCACGTTGACCCATGCTAATTCCAACATGCGCAGCTTTTAAAGCTGGAGCATCATTTATACCGTCACCTGTCATGGCGACAATTTCGTGATTTGCTTGCAATGCTTTTACAAGGCGTAATTTTTGCTCAGGTCTGATTCGGACAAAGATGCATGTATTTTTGACTGCATCTTGCAAATTCTTGTCACTTAAACGATCAATATAGCTACCGGAGAGGATAGTACTTGTCTTGATTCCCGCTTGAGAAGCAATCGTTTTTGCAGTAATGGCGTGATCCCCAGTAATCATAATTACGCGAATACCCGCAGCTTGGCATTGTTTAATTGCGTCAGGAACCTCTTTGCGCAATGGATCCTGTAGACCAGCTAGTCCAAGCCATTGAAAATGAAAAGAATCGACTGATTTTGGCCACGACCCCCCTTGTTTTTGATAAGTAGCCTTTGCAATACCAAGCACTCTTAATCCTTTAGATCCAAGCTCATGTACTTGATGCTCAATGACGAGTCGCTCCTTGGCTGATATAGAGCAGAGATTCATAATTGCTTCAGGCGATCCTTTGGCGGCAACAAGATATTGCCCAGGTTTATTCGGGTCTTCCCAAATATGAGTTATGGCAGATAGCTGAGCGCTTAAGCCGTATTCATGAACCAGTTGTAGGTTTCTTACTAGCCTTTGGCCCTGGGCAACGCATTTATTCAATTTTTCATGAAAAGCCTTCTCCATGGGGTCAAAGGGCTCGATTTCACTAGCAAGCACCGCATAATTCAAAAGCTCTGTTTGCCCGTAACTAAATTGGTCAGGAAAAGGAGGGTCTTGATTGCCCCTCAGTGGCACAAGTTCCTGAAGCGACATACTATTGAGTGTGAGGGTGCCGGTCTTGTCAACACATAAGGTCGTAATACTGCCAAGGGTTTCAATGACGGACGCACGCCGGGTTAAAACATGTTGACGAGAAATGCGCCAAACACCTAAGGCCATAAAAACAGTCAGGATGACGGTGAACTCTTCAGGTAATAACGCCATAACAAGGCTAATTCCCGTCAGCAATCCATCAAACCATCGTTGATAAATGATGCCTTCAATTAAACAAACTAGAACTGCCAGTCCGATGCTTAAAAAAGCAAACCGTCTAATTAGGGCTCGTATATCGAGTTGTAGTGGGCTATCGGGCTCTTCTATAGATTGAAGACTTTTACCAATTTTTCCAATTTCAGTTTTGATGCCAATTGCCTTCACAGTAGCGGCACCACTTCCACGAACTACCATACAGCCAGAACAGACAATATCTCCAATCCCTTTTTCTACAGGTTCAGATTCCCCAGTCAGTAAAGATTCATCAGCTAGCAAATCATTTGATTTAATTAGGTTTGCATCTGCAGCAATTCGATCGCCCTCGGTGAGGATAAGGAGATCACCCATGACCACTTCTTTACCCGCGATGCGTTGCTCCTGTCCGTCGCGCAACACGAGTGCACGTGGGCTAGATAAATCTTTTAGGGCTTCGATGGCTTTTTCGCTTTTGAATTCTTGGTATGCTGTTAGTCCAATTGATAAAACAATAAAGCCTGCTAGTAAAGCAGCATCTTCAAAACTTCCGATTATTAAATAAGTAAAAGCTGCCAAGAGTAGTAAGGCAAACATTGGTTGCGTGATAACACCTACCAATATCTTGAGAAAATTTTTGCGATCAGCTAGTGGTATTTCGTTTAAACCATACTGCGCACGCAGATCTTTAACTTGAGCGTAATTTAAACCTTGGTTATTTACGGATAGCACTCTTAATTATTTCTTGGTAAAAAATATATTTGGGGGTAAACCTATGTAATTCCCTTATGGATGACACAGTCCATCAACGAAAAATCCTAAGAAAAGTAGAAATATAAAAATTGATTTTTATCAAATTACTTTACTCATTTTGTATTGAAAATTAACAATTAAAAGGATCATGAAATAAGATGAAATTTCCTTTCAAATATTTTTGAACCATTTGAAATAAATGCACACCTCATTTGCTTATATTTTTTTATGACTATGTAACGAAGTAATTTAAATACCCTGTATGCTCAAATGAAACTAATCAGATCGATCATCGCCGGACTATTACTCTTGTTTGTTACTCAGGCATCATTTGCTCAGTGGGTTGGTATTGCCAGTTCACAGGATCGGGGTGGTTACGATGTTTATTTGGATCCAAACTCGAAGACCGAAGTCGACGAAGGCATGACGTTTTGGCTTCTTTTTGACTTTAAAACGTTGCAACAGTATGCCGAGTCAGTATTTCTATCTTATGAAATTGAATTGGAAATCAATTGCCTAAAGCAACAAGGGCGAATTCTTGGATTTGTTGACTTCTTAGAGCCAATGGGCAGAGGGCAACCCAATCGGATATCTTTTGTCCCGCAAAATTGGGTTCCATTAAGCTCAGTCGGTAAAGATGAGCTAATTTGGAGCTTGGCGTGCGAGGGATCGCCAATTGCATTTGTACGAGGATAGTCGATTGCTAATACGAAATAGGTATTAATTGAATAAAGTTGATCTTAAATTTGATTATTCGCTAGCATTTGAGCTTCGACTTCCGCTGGACCCATCAATAAATTCATTTATAAAGACTTTGGTGACGAAGGTGTTTGTTTTATCCTAAGCGCTCGCCAACATATTTGTTTGGTTACATCTTGGGCTTGGAAAAGTGAAGTACCCTGTCAAATGGAATCAAGAGTCTCCGCCCGGATCACATTGGGGTCCCTGGGGACAATCTAAGCCTGATTAATGAATTTACGAACTGCTTTGGCCAATTCTAGCGCGGTCATGCCATTGGGCCCAATCCCAGCCTCAACCAGTTGATCGGCGGCACGCGCATGAAGCTCAACAGCAAGACAAGTTGCCTCCCATAAATTGAGATGATGGCAAATTCCTTGG
>JACCEC010237065.1_pt1 | contig 22013 bp, 18 predicted proteins | sample 7450121 | NCBI WGS metagenome assembly JACCEC01 (sample SAMN15323455, study PRJNA562643) | freshwater metagenome | isolation source: river surface water | place: USA:Blue River Watershed | collected 2017-08-18 | reverse complement strand
GAAGGAGTGGTTCCCCAAGATGCCCCAGATCGGGAATTATTCTCATTGTTATCCGACTTTTACCTCAATCCGACTCAACCCCTTGTTCAAAGTCAGCAAGATGAGCTAGACCTGATGATGGTTTAATATGTCTAGCTATCTCAGGATGAGGATATAGAGGTTATGGCTTTCTTCAAAGACTTTACCACCGCGCTTAAAGATAAGTGGTTGCAATATTACCAAGCCAATCGAGAGTGGCTGGTACTGCAAATGGATTTGAATTCGATACCGACACCCGATGGGGGTCGAAGACCTGCCTCCTCCCTCATTTTGGGAACGATCAACGCCCTTGACCCCGAGGCAGCCCAACTGATGTTGCCCTTTTCTAAACTCAATCCAGACCCAGAAAAACTGATTGACGTTTTAGGGCTCAATTTCGATCCAGATGTAGCATTGGGCATTAGGTCTACCCCAGGTCAACCGGCAACGACAGCCGCTCCAGTTTCTCAAGTTCCAACTTCGGTTCCTACTGCCCCCGGTTATCATCCTCCAGCCGCACCCGAAGAAGGTGCTGCCGTTGTCGGAGGGGCTGCGGTGATTCCAGATATCCTTGAGGACTCCGCACAACTGGATCGGCATGAGGAAGAAGAAGTCACCATCGATGAAATATCAATGGATGATGATTTGGGCATGGATACGGATGATCTCGATGGGGATCTCAGTTTAGATATCGACACAGAGGGGGCTGACGTAGCCGAAGAAGACCTCGATCTAGGGTTGGATGATGAATCAGAAGCCGCAGACACAGATGACCTAGATATGGGTTTAGACTCCGATGAAATCGGTTCTGATGACCTAGATATGGGTTTAGACTCTGATGAAATCGGTTCTGATGACCTAGATATGGGTTTAGACTCTGATGAAATCGGTTCTGATGACCTAGATATGGGTTTAGACTCTGATGAAATGAGTTCTGATGACCTAGATATGGGTTTAGACTCTGATGAAATCGGTTCTGATGACCTAGATATGGGTTTAGACTCGGAAGCAGAATCAGCCGAATTAAACATTGATACCGAATCTGATATCTGGGAGGATGACGTTCACACAGATCTCGGCAAAGATACAGAGTCCAATGATATCGATTTTGGTTTAGAGTCCTCTGATGACATGGGCACTGATGCCATGGACGATCTTGGGTTAGAGTCGGAAGTTCTAGCGGCTGATGACCTGGATGGGGATATCAACTTAGAAGCGGATGATTTGGGTTCCGATGACTTAGGAGGGTTGGACTCAGCAGATGCAGATTTGGGTCTGGGTGATGATCTGGGTGATTTCGGGTTAGAAGATAATTCTTCCGATGGGCTGGATCTCGATATTGGGGATAATTTAGACGATTTAGGATTAGGGGATGATGATTTTTCATCCGATGATTTAGGGGATTTTAATCTCGACGATATGGGCGATTTAACAACGGGAGACATGGACGATATTGATATCGACGGATTAACCGGTTCTTCAGATGATGAAGAAATTTCCCTGTCGGATTTTAAATAATTTCCCTGGTTCGTTTCCCTAATTCTTAATCGAGCTTAGACTTTGAATCCATTGGATTCTAAGTCAGGGGTACTTTTGTCTAATTTTGATTAACAAACATCCGATTAAGAGGAAAACATTATGACCGTTGCTCAACCACAACCGGAAGCATTAACCTTTGAGTGTGAAACCGGAAATTATCACACCTTTTGTCCCATTAGTTGTGTTGCTTGGTTATACCAAAAAATTGAAGATAGTTTCTTTTTGGTAATTGGCACAAAAACCTGCGGCTATTTCCTACAAAATGCAATGGGGGTGATGATTTTTGCAGAACCTCGTTATGCAATGGCGGAATTAGAAGAAGGGGATATTTCTGCTAAACTCAATGATTATGATGAATTAAAGCGGTTGTGTTTACAAATTAAACGCGATCGCAATCCCAGTGTAATTGTTTGGATCGGCACTTGCACCACTGAAATTATTAAAATGGATTTGGAAGGATTAGCGCCGAAATTAGAAGCAGAAATTGGGATTCCGATTGTGGTAGCACGGGCTAATGGTTTAGATTATGCCTTTACTCAAGGGGAAGATACGGTATTAGCGGCAATGGCGGCTCGTTGTCCTGATAAAGCTCCTGTGGCGGAAACAGAAAAACATGAACGAAATGCCATTCAAAAGTTATTGCATTTTGGCAAACAAAAAGAGGATGTTGCTCAAGAAGAATCGGAATATGCCAACCATCCGCCCTTAGTTTTATTTGGGTCTTTACCTGATCCGGTTGTTACCAATTTAACCTTAGAATTGAAGAAACAAGGGATTAAAGTTTCAGGGTGGTTACCTGCCAAACGTTATACAGAATTACCTGTATTAGAAGAAGGGTATTATGTGGCGGGAGTTAACCCGTTTTTATCTCGAACTGCTACTACTTTAATGCGGCGTCGTAAGTGTAAATTAATTGGTGCGCCGTTCCCCATTGGCCCCGATGGAACCCGTGCTTGGATTGAAAAAATTTGTTCTGTTTTTAATATTCAACCCAAGGGTTTAGAGGAACGAGAAGCGCAAATTTGGGCTGGGTTAGAAGATTATATTCAGTTAATCCGAGGAAAATCGGTGTTTTTCATGGGGGATAATTTATTAGAGGTTTCCTTAGCCAGATTTTTAATTCGGTGCGGGATGACTTGCCCAGAAATTGGCATTCCTTACATGGATAAACGTTATCAAGAAGCAGAGTTAAAACTGTTAGAAAAAACCTGTCAGGAGATGGGAGTTCCTTTGCCGAAAATTGTAGAAAAGCCGGATAATTACAATCAAATTCAACGAATTTATGAGTTAAAACCGGATTTAGTGATTACCGGAATGGCGCACGCAAATCCGTTAGAAGCACGGGGTATTAATACGAAATGGTCAGTTGAATTTACCTTTGCTCAAACTCACGGGTTCACAAATGCACGGGATATTCTGGAGTTAGTCACTCGTCCGTTGCGTCGAAATAACAGTCTCAAGGATTTAGGTTGGGATAAGTTAGTTAAGGAAGACGCGAAGGTTTAATTGCTTTAGACACAATGGATTAGTATAATAAAAAGGGTGATCGAATGCGATTGCCCTTTTTATTTAGTAGAAGTGATCAAAAGCAGAATCTCTCATAAAAAGCTTAATGTTTTAAATTAATTTAACGTCAAATATAATGAATTTTAAGAATATAAAATTATTTTCTTTTTTTTCCGGTGCAGGTTTTTTAGATTTAGGGTTTGAACATAGTGGCTTTAATGTTGCTTTTGTTAATGAAATTTACCCGCCATTTTTAGAAGCTTATTGTTACTCTCGGCAGATTTTAGGAATTTCTGAGCCAGAATATGGATATTTTGAGGATGATGTTGTTAACTTAACTGAAGGAAATCGCAAAGAGCATTTACAAGTTTTAGTTAAACAAACTCGCCAAAAGTCGGATTTAATTGGGTTTATTGCTGGCCCTCCCTGTCCTGATTTCTCTGTCGGGGGAAAAAATCGAGGGAAAAATGGTGATCAAGGAAAATTGACAGCGTGTTACATTGAATTAATTTGTCAGCAGCGACCTGATTTTTTTGTTTTTGAGAATGTTAAGGGGTTATGGTCTACGAAAAAGCATCGAATGTTTTATGAAGAAATGAAGCGAAAACTCATAAGCAATAACTATCGTTTGACCGAACGTTTAATTAATGCCATTGAATATGGTGTTCCTCAAGATAGAGATCGACTAATACTAATTGGTTTTCAAGAATCATTACTCAATAATATAGGTTTTGATCACTGTTATAGTTCAGTAATTCCTGATGGCTTATTTCCTTGGAAACAACATATTATCTATCCTAGAGATCAGGTTTTATCTTATTCCTGGCCTAAATTAGATTCATTTGTAGAAAATTCCGTTTTAGATTGTCCTCCGGGTATTCCTGAAGAATTAACGGTTGAATATTGGTTTAGAAAAAATAATGTTGTTTTTCATCCTAACGCAGAACACTATTTTAAACCTAGAGCAGGTTTAGCTAAGTTTACTGTTATTCCCGAAGGTGATGATTGCAAAAAATCCTATAAACGTCTTCATCGATGGCGTTATTCTCCAACCGCTTGTTATGGTAATAATGAAGTTCATCTTCATCCCTATAAAATTCGCCGTATTTCAGCAGCAGAAGCACTGGCAATACAATCTTTACCGAAAGAATTTATATTACCCTCTAAAATGAGCCTCAGTAGTATGTTTAAAACGATTGGTAATGGTGTTCCTTATTTAGCTGCTAAAGGTATCGCTGAAACCATTTTAGACTTTTTAAATCAAAAGGAATTAAGCTATGAAATTTCTGTTATTCATCAATTAGAATTACCGCTAGTTTATTCTAGCACAGAAAAATATACTCTATAATCTTAAATCTTAGGATAAAGCATCTTCAACTAACTTCAACAAATCTTTTTTGTTAGAACAGGAGTAAACTTGATCTACGCTTCTCAATTCTTGCTTAATAGCGATTCCATGAGGTGCAATGCCTTCAGTAAAAATTTTTAAATCTGATGGTGAAGCTGGTTCTGCTGTAATCATATAATACTTCCAAATTTGATTACAAGCATATCCAATCGCTTTGATCATTGCTGTTTCATATAATGCTTGATAACGACGATCTGGACGATTAGAAATTTTGACTGATAGAACTGCTTTAACTTCTTTGGCTTTTAGTTTACCTTGTAATAATTTATAAATTTCAGTTCCTAAAGATTTCGCTTCGTTTGCTTGTTGATTTAAGAAAGGTTGAATCTGATTAAACAAGCCTTGATCATCTAAGATTGATAAAACATAGTCAGGACTTGAAAAAAATATTTTATCTTTGAATTCATTAATATGATGTAAGCCTTGGTTCTCTTGAAATTCCTCTTTTTGAAATATCGCTAGAAACTTAGATGCTGCTTCTGATGATACAGTCTCTTGAATCGTTACTTCTTGGTATAATTCCGATCTCTTAGCGGTTTTATTGCTGTTAGCAGAACTTGGTAAGCGGAAAGCCACAAAAGAAAGTTGACGAGATGAATATAAATCGATAGCAATTTGAGCTAAAAAGCTTGTAATCAGAAATTCATTCCATCGACCTCTACAATTATTCAGTGCGCCTTGAGCCAGTGCTTTTTCAGACTTATCTTGATAAGCTGTTTTTACTTCTCTCTCTATCCACTCCAGAATATTAAGGACTGATATATTCTGATTAATCTTGTCTTTAACTTCGGGATATAGGGTCTGGTAAACCTCACTACTGTTAATTTTCCCATTGGAAAACCAATGTTCCTTACTCATCTGTTTTATTAACTTCTTCTATACTATATTTTGCAAACAAATCAGAGATAGAAATCCTCAAAGCTTGTGCTATCTTTTCAATATTTTCTAAAGAGGGGTTTCGCTGGCCTCTCTCAATACTGGAAATATAGGTGCGATGCAGTTCTGAGCGTTCTGCTAGTTCTTCTTGAGATAGGTCTAACTCTCGGCGACGTCGCCTGATGGCTTTACCAAAGCGGTATTTAATGTTTTGTTTTGAATTTATATTCACATGAGCATCATCAACTTTTGTAGGCAATAAGTCTACAGCTAATAAGTCTCATTTTGAATACTATAAGTAACAAAATAGTAAATTAATTTGATAGAGTTGGGGTTGAAGGGAAGAAAACCTAATAGAATAGAATTTAATAAAGCAAGTTAGTGTAAGCTTCTAGGAAGCGTTAAGAAATGGCCAAAAAATTTAATGTATTGATTGAGAAAGATTCTGATGGTTATTTTGTGGCATCAGTTCCTACTTTAAAAGGTTGTCACACACAAGCGAAATCCCTTGATGAGCTTAGATCACGGATTCAAGAAGCAATAGAACTTTGTTTAGAATTTGATAACACTTAACATAAATCTTGAATTTAAGGTTACTCAACTCTAACTAAAAACTCATATTCAAATCCTTTATAATTAGAATCCAGTTGTAACGTATATTCTCCGGTTAGGGGAAGTTTATTAGAAAACACCTTTGTATTCGGTGTAATCCCCAGATTATCTGTTAATAATTCTCCATTAGGACTAACGACCATTGGGAAGACTGATTTATAATTTTCAATCGTTAAGGTTTGACCTGCGATCGCTGTAATTTTATAATTGTGACTTCCTCCCCCAATAATTTTTCCCTGAACTAACGCCGCATTTCCACCGGGTAAAAACTCAATATTTTTTTCTACAATAGAACAACTGCTCTCGGTGCGACTTTTTGCAATCCATCCACTCACCGGATGATTAATTTTAAACCATCCGTTTTTTTCTTCAACCACAAAAACAAAGGTATTATTATTTAATTGACCGACAATATTACCTTCTTTAACTTCCGGTGTTGAACGAACATTCAACGGTGCATCGGGATCATTGACAACCGCCATGCTAATTTTGCAACCCTCCACAGGGGGTTTAATGACGGCGATAGGAGGAGTGTCTGATGGGGTTGGGGTGTTGGTCACGGATGCGGGAACCGAGGTAATGGGGGGTTCAGAGGGTCGGGGAGACTCGGTTTGAGGGGTGGGGGACGATTTCGAGGAGGGAGACTCAACCGTCATCACAGCAATTGTGACTCCAGCAATGACCCCAACCACGCCTGCTATGATCAGTTGGCTAGGTTTAATGGACATATCGGTTAACCTCGTTTGTAGCGAATCGCGATCGCATATTCTTTAAGGAATATCTTTGATAGAATGGCTGAGTTTACGGATTTTAATGTAATTTTTCAGGATATCCCGATAAAATTTAACAACTGGATTTTCTGGGGATAGACTAATTCTAAATTCTGAAAACGGATAGGTTGCTGTTTTTTACAAATTCTAAACCTTCAATGGCACAATTGGCTTCTTCCAAGGTTGAGTTACAAAATCGTCATAAGGTACTGCTTCAGGTTCAAAGAGAAGTAAAGCAGTATCGGTTACAGTCGTTACATCGAGCGGTATTAACGCATTTAGCGCGGGAAACGCCGCCGTTAAAAATGCGACGAATTTGGGATGTGGAGTTAAAAGTTAGCCATCAACCGAGTGTGCGTTTAACACCGGATACAGGAATTATTCAAGTTTTTGATCGCTTAAATGGAAGATTGCTTGTTTTAGGGGCTCCGGGTTCAGGAAAAACGACAACGTTAATCGGATTAACTAAAGTATTAGTGAGTCGTGCGGAAAGAGATGTGGAAGAACCGATTCCGGTTTTACTGAATTTATTAACTTGGAAAAATCCAGAACAAACTTTTATAGATTGGATTTTAGAACAACTTCATCTGAAGTATGGGATTGCTATTTCTCTAGGCGAAAATTGGATGCAGCAACTTAAAGTTTTACCTTTATTGGATGGGTTAGATGAACTTGCAATCCCAAAACAGGTTGAATGTATTCAACAAATTAATCAATTGTTAAATGGAGAGATCGCACCGTTACATTTAGTGGTTTGTGCTAATGTTATTAGTTATCAAAAACTTCCTGAACGTTTACAACTTAATGGGGCGATTTTTTTACGTCCTTTAACGACGCAACAAATAGAGAATTATTTAATTAATTCTCGAAGTCGAGAACTTTGGCACAATATTGACGGGGATGAAGCTTTATTAAAGTTAGCGAAAGTTCCGTTATATTTAACGATGATGACGTTGGCTTATGAAGAAATTTTAATTATGTCTTGGAAACACCTCAATTCTTTTGAGGAACAACGTCACTATTTATTTAATGCTTATATTCGCCGTCAATTGAATCAGGATATTTATAAATCAGAATATCCCTCTGGAAAATCTCCGAATTCTGAAGAATTTAGACGGTGGTTAGGATGGTTAGCAACTCATCTTAAAGCTGATGAATTAATCGAATTTTCCGTTAAAAATATTCCTCTTCATTGGTTAGAAGAGGGAGAACAGAAACAACGTTATAAATTAACTTTAAAGGTAATTTTAGGTTTAATTTGGGTGATTATTTTGCTCATGATATTAGCTGGAATTATTTTAAGTCAAACTTTACTATTAATTATGGGAATGGGTCTAGGATTGTTTTTTGCAATTTTATTAGAAAAATCGGGTTTAAAGGAAAAAATAGAACAGTTTGTTATCCGATGGGTTTTGTGGAAGGATGGGAATATTCCTTGGAATTATCAACGGTTTTTGAAGGATTGTAGTCGTAAGTTATTGTTACAGAGGAGAGGCGATCGCTATCGTTTTATTCACCGTTTATTACAAGAACATTTTGCTCATAAAATTTAAAAATTAAACTAGAATAAATAGCAGAGGTGATCCAATTGTTGACTTTCAACACATCAAATCAAACAGGAGTAAAAACCATGCAGTATACACAATCAACCAATGGCCCTGAACAACAACAGCGCAATCAATGGGACTGGGGCTTTACGCCAGGTGCAGAGAACTGGAATGGTCGCTTGGCGATGATTGGATTTCTCAGTGCCATTATTGTTGAACTGATTTCCGGCCAAGGACTTCTTCACTTCTGGGGTTTGATGTAATGGGATATCCCACTACATCACCTTAGCAACCAGAAGCATTGATTTGTACCAAATATTTAAGGAGTTCACACAACACCTCAATAAAAACTTTGCCGAAACTTAATCTTTTTTAACTGAGTTTCGGCAGGTTGATGATAAACGGGTTGAGAAATTGCAGCATCAGTTATACTTTTTTGAGAATCATCAAAAAAATTTTTTCCTCAGCATCAAATTGTTTCAACCCGAACAGAAACAGAAACAACTAGCGGATATATTCTTTCAAAATGCTGTTGCGGTTAGGGTGACGTAACTTTCTCAGAGCTTTAGCTTCAATTTGACGAATGCGTTCACGGGTGACATTAAAAATCTGACCTATTTCTTCTAATGTCTTCATGCGACCATCATCTAATCCATAACGCAACCGTAATACATCTCGTTCACGGGGGCTGAGAGTATCTAATACATTTTCTAAATCTTCTCGTAAAAGATTCTTAGAAACTTGATCTTCAGGGGTTTCGCCATCGGATTCAATAAAATCTCCTAAGCGAGAATCTTCTTCTTTTCCAATGGGAGTTTCTAAAGAAATCGGAAGTTGGGCAGATTTAGCAATAAACCGCAATTTTTCGATGGTCATTTCCATGCGAGTTGCGATTTCTTCTTCGGTGGGTTTACGACCCATTTCTTGAGACAGTAACTTGGTAGTCTTTTTAATTCGAGAAATGGTTTCGTACAGATGAACCGGGAGTCGAATCGTTCGAGATTGATCCGCAATGGCCCGTGTAATGGCTTGACGAATCCACCAGGTCGCATAAGTTGAAAATTTGTAGCCTTTTTCGTGATCAAATTTCTCTGCGGCTCGAATTAATCCTAAACTGCCTTCTTGAATCAAATCTTGGAAAGAAAGACCTCGATTCATGTATTTTTTGGCAATAGAAACCACCAGTCGTAAGTTCGACTGTACCATCTTATCCTTAGCCCGACGACCGATATACAGACGGCGACGGAACTCCGGCAATCTCATATCAACGGCGCTCGCCCATTCCTGATCATTGGGTTCTCGATGGTAATGTTCCATGAGTTTTTCCCGAATTCGCTCTAGTTCGAGCAAATCGGCAATTTTGCGAGCGAGTTCAATTTCTTCATCCGCCCTTAATAATCGAATCCGACCTATTTCTTGGAGATAGAGACGAATTGAATCTTCTGTGTAATGCTTTTTCTTCGTCTGAGTGCGACGCCGAGATTTAGCTCCTTTGCCTGCTTTGCTCTCGTCATCCTCATCTGAAATGACATCCTCTAACAGAATCTCATCTTCATCGATTAAATCTTCATCATCCAATTCAATAATATCCTCTAACTCTAGAGGGATATTGTTCAGAAGGTGGGGAAGTAGGTCTGATGTTTCTGTTTCAGGATTTGTGGTTGCGAGTTCGTTGTTACTCTGGCTCATGCCGCGTTCCTCATGCTCCTCAATTAGTAAAAATCAATCACATAATAGAGATGTCTATCAATAGACTTTTGAACCAGTTGCACACTGTTTCAAGTTTCAAGATTTGTCCACAGAGTTACTGAGTCAATGATCATAACTCACTTCAGTCCTAACATAAGCAGACAAATATTCAAAGGTGATCATTGGATTGCGCCAAGACCTTTTCGATTGTAGCCTTTCTGACAAAAATTGTACGGTTTGTCAAAAAGCAGATTTCCTGACTCAAACTCACCGATGGAGGATTAATTGACTTAGGCATTGACTATAACTGCCCTTTTCTATCCTTAGATTAGACTGATCACAGGGGGGCGATCATTTTATTTAAGGGATGTTACAGAGGATATTGATATCCTGATTCACTAAAATTTTAGCGAACTCCTTTCAAGTTTGGTGTCATCCCAGAACAAATATTGAAGAAAGTGTAAATGAAGGTAAATGACCTTAATACACCCTGATAGAATGGGTTGTCTAAGTCGAGGCATAGAGAAATCGTAATTCACTCAAAATTAATTGCCGAAGTTCCTCTTCAATGATAGCGAAGGAAACTGTAAGTTTCTACTCTTTTGGAGTAATAAACGGTTTAGTTTATGTAACAAAATGGATTCAACTTAAGGGGGGTTTAGGTTGTTTGCAAACGGGTTCAGTCGGGAGTGACTGACTTTGAATATTGCCAAGAACCTAACCTTTTGGGGTTGTTCTTTATTGTAAGTTAACTCAAATTTCGGCCTTTGGTGTGAGATCAAACGTTAAATCACGTTAAGTTTTTGACGTCGCCGAGTTGAGCTATTCTTCAAAACCTCTGTTATTCAAGCCTTTGGAGAACGCTCCATCTCGGCAAAACCCTTAACAATTCGGCATTTCTCAGGATTTTTTCGCTTATCCCTTGTCAGGTTTAGTGGTTTTGCTTTTGGCTTCCAAAGTTTCTAACCGACTCCGAAGTTCTTGATTTTCTTTTTTGATTTTGTCGAGTTCTTCCCGTAGCTTTTTCAAAGCAGGTTCAGAACCGATTTTTCCCTGTACATTTTGAATGGCTTCTTCCGCCCGACGACGAACTCGTCCGTCTAAGGTTTGGTCGGCTAAAGATTGCAAAATAGCCATCGCTTTTGGCGTTTCCATTTGTTCTAAAGAGGCAACAACGGCTACTTGGGTTAGGAAAAAGGTTTCATTCGATAATTCTTCTAAGCGTTGTAAAATTCGTTCAATGTTAGTTGGAGTTTGACCCGTTGAAATTGTCCCTAAAGCTCGAATGGATGTTAACCGTAATGCTTGAGGAATACCCGGAGTAGTATATTTTAAAATCAGGTTTAAAGCATCTTCTGAAATTTTCATTTTACTCAGTCCTGAAATTGCCCCAGAACGCACAACTTCATTCCATCCTTCCCGTTCTTTTAGAACCGATTTTAACTGTTTAATAGTTTGTTCAACTAGATGTTTATCTTCACAATGGGTGGCGGCAATTTCTCCTAACCCGGTTGCCAGTGCTGCTTCGACTAAATAACTGGGATCTCCCTTTTCTAAAAGGGGTTTTAAGACTTGATAACTCTCGGTGGTTTTCAGTGTAGCTAAACTATGAACAACTGCACGTCTAACACGAGGATCATCATCGGTTAAACCTGCCACTAATCCTTCAAAAACTTGATTTAATTTGACTCGAACTAATTGTTTAGCAACTTCAACGCGAACGCCCCAAAATTTATCATTTTTTAAGGCATGAGATAAAGCTCTTACGGCTTCTAATCCTCCTTTTTGGGCTAAGGATTTGGCTGCATAAATTCGAGAAATTGGATCAGGATCATATTGTAATTGTGCCTTTAATTCAGCAACAGCATAATCTAATTTTACTGTTTTGAGGATATTATTATTAACATCAAAACTGATAAAATTCGGCTTTTCTTCTAACGGAAAATAGAAGGTTTGTTCCCGTTCATGAACTCTAACGGTAAAGGTTTTGAATTTAACTGCGGTTTCAGGAGACTTTTTATCCGGTTTATATCCAAACCCAATGGGAATTTTTAAATCAAATAAATTTTTTTCGCTGAGTTTATCACTTTCCTTGGCTTGATTTTGCTTAATCGTGATTTTGGCTAATTTACTATGATTATCCCAACTGTAGGAAACTTTATATTCAGGATGTCCACCTCGAAAAACATATTGATCAAACAAAGGCATTAAATTACATCCCGTTGCTTTTTCTAATGCTCGTAATAAATCAATAGTTTCTACGGTTTTATGAGCATTATCTTGAACAAAGGTTTGAATGGCTTTTTGAAACAATTCATCCCCTAATTCCGTGCGAATTAAATGATAAACACAAGCGCCTTTTTCATATAAATGGCGGTCATATAATTCAATTGCTTCTCGATAAATATGGGTGACAATGGGGCGACGATAGCGGGAACTATCCTCGGAAAAATAGTTTTTAGCTTGATTTAAACGATAATACGCCGCCTCTTCCTTACCATAGTGTTGTTCTGTCCATAACACCTCAGAATAGGTCGCCATTCCTTCTTTAATCCAAGCGTGTGACCAATGTTTAATTACGACTAAATCCCCGAACCATTGATGGGCTAATTCATGGGCAACTAAACTTTCTGTGTTACGATTATCTAAAGTGGCTCGTTCGTCTAATAAACAGCGATCGGTTAATAACGTTGTGGAGGTATTTTCCATCCCACCAAAAATGAAGTCATCTACACAAACTTGAGCATATTTGGGATAGGGATAGGAATAACCAAAATATTCAGAGAAAAACTCTATCATTTGCGGGGTTTTTCCCATACTGCGAAGCGCATCGTCTTTGCGGTTTTTCTCAACATAATATAAAACCGGAATTCCCTTCCATTCGTCTTTTATTTCTGCAAAATCACCCACTGCTAAGGTCATTAAATAAGTAGGATGAATTTGTTTTTGTGACCAATGATAAATTTTAGTTTTGCCTTTGGTTTCAGTCTGAATTAAATCTCCATTAGAAATGGCTAAATATTGTTTGGGAACTTGTACCCGAATTTCTGAAGTAGCGAGTTGTCCGGGGTAGTCAAAACACGGAAACCAGAAGCGAGAATCTTCATCTTCTCCTTGAGTCCAAACTTGAATCGGTTTGTTAGGATAATCTTTATTTGGGCTAATAAAATAGAGTCCCCGTTGGGGATGGGTGACTGCATAAGTAATCACCAGTTTAATTAACTGATTCGCAACTGTAGGTTGATGCAAATGAATTTGTAATTGTTCCCCATCATACTCAAACTCTTGCTGATTTTCCTCGATTTTTACGGCTTGAATATCTAAGTTAATCGCATCTAAAGTTAAGGTTTCAATTCCACTTCTAACTGGGTTCAAATGGAGGGTACAAGTTCCTTGAAAACTTTGATTTGGAATATCGAGAACTAAGTCCAAAAAAATATGTTCCACTTGACCCGGACGGTCAGGGTTATAATGGGGGCGAGCACCGGGTAACTCAAAGGACTTGTGGCTATCTGTTTCCGTATCAAAGTAAAAATTCAGCATCGAATACAATCAAGCTCAAGAATAAGGGATGACAAAACACGCTATGCGTATCGCTTCATTATATAGCCAGTGTCAATCGATTGTCTCAAATTCGAGATGTTAGGGAAGCCAGGGAGAGGAGACAGGACAGAGAAACCCAGAAAATGTTAATCAGGAGTTTGTTCTTCTTGTCTCAACTGTTGGATTTGTTCAAGACTTAATCCGGTAGTTTGACTAATCATTTGATCCTCTAATAAACCGATTAATTGTCGAGCAATTTCAAGTTTAGATGCTTGTTTTCCTTGTTCAATGCCTTGTTTTAACGCTTCTTCCCTCGCTAATCTAACAGCCTTTTTAATGGCATTTCGTTGATCATAAATATAAATTTCTCGTTTTTCTAAATCTTCGAGTTCTTCTGGATTTAAGGTCGCTTCATTAGCAAGGGTAAAGGCTTTTTGCAATTCGGGAATTTGTGCCATTGTTTCAGGAACAGTTTCTAAGGTTTTAGCACTTTTAATAAAATACAGCCATTTATCGGTTAAGGTTTTTAACTCCTGAATGGAAGGAGTAAATTTAGGAAGTTCTACAAACACTAATTCAATATCATAAATCGGATAATCGACTAAAAACTCTTTTTCTTTTAAAACAAATCGAGAAATAACTTTATCGAGACTCGGAAACATTTCAAAATCTGTAATGGTAACAGCGATTACTGGATTTAACAGGGTGTAATCTTCCCCACTTTTTAACTGTATTGAATAAGCTTTCGCTGCATTATATAAAATTCTTTTTTCAAATCCTTCAATGTTTAAGATTTGCATTTCTATAATCACCGTTTTATTTCCGGTTATCGTTGCTTTGACATCTAAATAAGTATCTTTAATCCCTCGAATTTTAGGAGCTTGATAGGGATTCAGAATTGTTAAATCCTCAATCGCTGAATTTTCAGGATAAAGAATACTATTTAAAAAACTAATTAAAATATCCTTACTGTCTTCCGAACCAAATATTTTTTTAAAAGCAAAATCAGTTTTAGGATTAATAAATCTCATATATAGCAATCCTATTTGAGTTGTATTAAAAAATTCTGAGTCAAAGGGAACAGAAAATAGAAAACAGGGAAAATTTAAAATTTTCTTAACGATTAACGGCTAAGAATCACCTCTCAAGGTTAACAGATTAAGATTTGTTGTAGAAAAATCAAAGCAATTCTAATACAATGTTATCATCCTATAACAACAAGGTTGCCGTTCAGCAATCTGACCCCTAAAATCTAAATCTTGAAACAGAAAATTAGAGATTATTAACAGTATGAAGCTAGCAGCGCGAGTAGAAAAGGTTCCACCGTCCGTAACGCTGGCAATCTCAGCGAAGGCAAAAGCGATGAAAGCTGAGGGGATGGATGTCTTAAATTTTAGCGTAGGTGAACCCGACTTCGATACCCCGAAGCATATTATTGAGGCGGCGAAAAAAGCCTTAGATGAAGGTAAAACTCGCTATGGCCCAGCCGCAGGGGAACCAAAATTACGTTCATTAATTGCTCAAACCTTAAGTGCCGAAACAGGTTTAGACTATAAAAGCGACAATATTGTTGTTACTAATGGTGGTAAACATTCCCTCTATAATTTCATGGTAGCGGTGATTAATCCAGGGGATGAAGTGATTATTCCGGCTCCCTATTGGTTAAGTTATCCTGAAATGGTGAAACTCGTAGAAGGGGTTCCCGTAATTGTACAAACGAGTGCAGAAACAGGTTATAAAATTACACCTGAAATGCTGCGTCAAATGATTACACCCAAGACCAAACTTTTTGTTTTAAATTCTCCCTCAAATCCAACCGGAATGGTTTATACCCCGGATGAAATTCGAGCTTTGGCTGAGGTGGTTGTTGAAACAGGGATTTTAGTCGTTTCAGATGAAATTTATTCTAAAATTATCTATGATGATGCCAAACATTTAAGTATTGCAGCGGCTCATCCTGAAAGCTATAAATACACTTTAGTGAGTAGTGGTTTTGCTAAATCCTTTGCCATGACAGGGTGGCGAGTTGGATATTTAGCGGGCGATGTCAATATTATTAAAGCTGCAACCCGAATTCAAAGTCATACTACGTCTAATGTTTGTACATTTGCTCAATATGGTGCGGTTGCTGCATTAGAAAACTCACAAGATTGTGTAGAAGAAATGCGTCTGGCTTTTGCCAAACGTCGAGAGGTTATGTTTGAGTTATTAAATGCTATTTCAGGGATTAGTTGTCTGAAACCCGATGGAGCATTTTATATGTACATTAATATTGGTAAAACGGGTTTAAATTCGGTTGATTTCTGTAATTTATTACTGGAAGAAAAACAGTTAGCTGCCGTACCCGGTGAAGCATTTGGCAATGATGACCATATTCGTTTATCTTATGCAACGGATTTAAGCACCATTGAAAAAGGCGTCAAACGTTTAGAAGAATTTGTTGCGACTCGAATTTAGTCGGTCATGGGTGCGAAGGGTGTTCTTCGTACCCCCCTGACGGGTTGACCCATTTCTTCGGTTGCGATCACGATCTTGCAGGATTCGGGAAAATATGAAAAAATTATGATATGTTCTCAATTCGCACCTAAAGCTTCAACCTATGAATTCACCCCCAACCCTTGTTAAAGTTCAGGAAGACCGGGCTATGGTGTCCCCTGAACCTGCTAGTTCTGCAAAACAGACGGATTTATCTCAAAATTCCACTCAACCTAATATTTTGAAAATTTTTGTCACCACATTTATTACAATTTTTTTAGCTGAAATTGGAGATAAAACCCAACTAACAACGTTATTAATGACGGCAGAATCCCACGCGCCTTGGGTTGTATTTATTGGGGCTGGAAGTGCCTTAGTATTAACCAGTTTATTAGGGGTTTTATTGGGTCAATGGTTAGCATCTCGGATTTCTCCGCGAACCTTGGAACGGGCTGCTGGAAGCAGTTTATTGTTGATTTCTGCTTTATTGATTTGGGAAGTTCTGCACTAATTCATTAATCATTAAATCTATGGATTTACAACTGTTGGGATTGAGCTTTATTACGGTTTTTCTATCAGAATTAGGGGATAAAAGTCAAGTAGCTGCCATTGCTTTGAGTGGTAGTACAAAATCTCCCCGCGCTATCTTTTTCGGCACTGCTTCTGCTTTATTATTAGCCAGTTTTTTAGGCGTCATGGTGGGACAGGGGGTGGCTGAAGTTCTACCGACCCATCTGGTTAAAATCGCGGCGGCGATTGGTTTTGCCATTTTAGGAATTCGCTTGTTATGGTTTAGTCAGGAAGAAGAATCAGAAACCCATTAGGTGATCGTAAAATAGAACCGGGTTTCTGAGTTTAGAGGCTGTGAGGAACTCGGTTTATTAAAGGGTAATCCTGAGCTATATTTTCTATTAAAAATTTATCCTGAATTCCAGAACCTGAACGTGCAAAATTATAATAATTCATCAATTGCACCTAGGATATTCTGGATATGTTTAACAAAATTATTAATATTGTCAGTAATATTGTTTGGCCAGTGGCTAAACCTGTTATCTTCACATTTTTTCCCCAATATGAACCTTTATTTAACACAATTCTTCCGATTGCAGAACCTTGGATTAACAAATTATTAGAACAAAACCCGCAAATTACCCTCAATACAGCCCCGACTTTAGAGGTTAACCCCAGTCAAATTCTCAGTGATATTAATATTCTCAGTAGTTATAAAACCTTAACTCAATTATCAGGACAATCTTCTCAATTATTTATCTTAACAGATGATCGTGATATTCTAGCACCTGTTAATAATTTTAATCTTCCACAACCCCCTATAGGAATGATTTTACCCGAATGGACAATTAACAATCCAGGGGGAATTTTAGCCTTAGCAGGAGATGATATTTTAGTGGGTTCTAATCAAACTGATGTCATGAATGGGAACACTGGAAATGATCAATTATCGGGTGCAGAAAGCATTGATTTATTGCGCGGGGGTCAAGGAAATGATACCCTCAAAGGTGATAGTGGAAATGATATTATTAATGGCAACCGTGACGATGATTTTTTAATCGGAGGAGACGGGGAAGATTTACTACGAGGAGGGAAAGGAAAAGATCAGTTAGATGGCAGTTCGGGACGGGATATTTTAATTGGAGATTTAGAATTTGATATCCTGACTGGCGGCGCAGATGCGGATATTTTTATCTTAGGTGCAAATGCCGCAGAAGTTCCCCAGAGCGTCCCTGAAGCTGATTTGATTACAGATTTTAACCCCAATGAAGGGGATAAAATTATGATTATTGCCAGTTTAACATCTGAAGAACTGACGTTAGAAACCTTTGATAATTTGCAACTGGTAACAGGAAGCTCTCAAGGAGTCATTATTCGTCAAACTACAACCGGGAATATTTTCGGTGTTGTTGCGAATATCACTGATATTAATAGTGTTAAAAATAGTATTTCTATTGTTAATATAAGTGATGCTTTATTAGGAATTGGATAAAAACCAAACCCAAACTTTTTAACTTCTAGGGTGTGTCCGCCTAGCAGCAACCACAACTTTCTTAATCTTTTTCTCTGACCCCTATCAACAGTTCAGTCAATTTCAGGTACAATCAATCAGGATATCTGAGGATGGATTATGAACTGGATGCGCTACATTGCTGTTGCTTTAATTAATGCTTTGGGTGTAGTCGTTGGAATTATTTTAGTGCCCGCCCCGCCAACCTTAGCCCAGTCTTTACCAACCAATCTGGATTTAGAGTATCGCATTGATGACTCTGGACTGCAACTGCAAGGACTTGAAGCTGATCCTAGTGGCAATTCTAACTTAGAAACCGTTGAAATTACACCAAAATCCTTAGCTGAATTATATCAACTTCGCGATCGCATTCAAGCAGAATTAAAGAAAGTTTCTAATCCTCCTGATATTAATAGTAATTTAGAAGCTTGGCAATATCAACTGCAACTCAAACAATATGAAACCTTAGTTAAAGCCAATCGTCAAGTAGAAGCTCAAATTAAATTTGAAGAAAAAACCCTAGAAAGTTGGAATCAAGCGCTTAAAATTGCCACGGAAGCAGCTAGTTATAGTCAACAACCTGAAAGTCATAGTGTTGAAGATTGGGAAGCCGCGCAACAATTATGGGTTCAAGCGATTGATACCTTAAGAAAAATTCCGAGAGAATCGTTTTTTAGTTCTAAAGCTATTGATAAAATTGTAGAATATCAAGGGTATTTAGCGATCGCTACCTATCAACGCGCCTTAACACAACAATCGGAAAAAGACAAACCTCAAACTCCTCAAAATCTTGCGCCCATTTCTACTGTTAATTCCCAATTTCCAGGGTTTAAACTGTATGGAGATACCAACCGAGATGGTATTGTTAATGAAGCCGATGAACAACGCCCTGAACAATGGTCTTTATCCGTTGGGCCGTTAGTATTATTTAATAATGATGATGATGATCGCAATGGATTATCTGACTGGCGAGAAAAAGGCGTGAATGGTACTGAAGATGAAAAGGATTTAGCCCTTGTTCATTTTAAAGTTTCTCCTGATTATAACGGTTCAGAATTATTGATTAGTGTTGATGAAACTGCTAGACCTTATATTAATTTGTTCCAAAAAACGACAACAGGATGGAAATCCGTTGATTTATCCGGTTCAACTCCTTTAGAATTTAATTACGATATTATTTTAGGGGTAGAAGCAAAACAATTTGCTCATCAAAATTGGTCAGGTTTAATTAATTTAAAAGCCAGTGCCCGACAACAAGGAAATATCATCGCAACGGATACAATTTCTATGGGAGTAGCACCTTGGATTATGTCTCCCAATACCGCCCCGGTTTCTGAAGTTCATATTAGCGATCGCGGCGATAATCAAACCATTATTCAAGAGGTAAAAACGATTGTTGAAACAACCGACGCTAAAGTTAAAGTCACACCAGGAGCAACCCTTTGGATGCAAGGAACTCAAGAAATTGGCTATGTTCAGTTTCCCAATGCAGAGGGTTTAAAGGATTATCCTGTTGTTCTAAAAGGCAATCGCAGTGAGGAAACCGATGATTATGCTCAATCGTTAATGAATCAAAATTTCGGCTGGTTTGAAATGGGTAAACCTCGGCAATTAGATGTATTAAATCAATGGGCAGATTGGTATAATAATTTAGCAGTAACTCCAGCTTTACCGGAATATCCATTAGGTAGAATTTATTATGGAACTGCTGATAACGTTAGCTTAAATCCTGAAATTATTGAATTTTTGAAAGCTCAAAAAATCCAAGGGGAACCCGTTGGAATTGATACCTCTTGGTTGATGGTGCGTCATGTGGATGAAATTATTAATTTTATTCCCAGTCCCTCCGGTGAACCGTTAATGTTAATTGCCAGTCCAGGGGAAGGAATTAAGCTATTAAAAGAACTGGCAAAACAAGGATATGAAGGAGCCGCTATCAATCGAGGGTTAAGCACTCAAACCACCATTAGGGCGACTTTAAATAATCAATTATTAATCCAACATAATCAGAATTTGCAAAAACAGAAAATTGAACCTTTAATTAATCAACTGAAAAAAGAATTTAATCTCAGAACAGATCAAATTATTGAAATTCCAGCCCTCTTTAGTTATAGTGGTTATGCTTGGTGGCCGAATTTAATTAACTCGGTTTATGTCAATGGAGAATTATTAGTTTCTAATCCCAAAGGCCCCTTAATTGATGGACAAGACTACACCCAACAAGACTTTAAACGCCGGGTGGCTGTGGCGGGAATTAATGTTAATTTCCTAGAGGATGATTACTATCAAGAATTACAAGGTAATATTTATAGTGCTACCAACACCACACGCCTTGGAAATCAACAACCCTTTTGGCAAAATTTACCTTAACAGTCAAATTTTAAACCCGGATGATCTGAATGTGATTCTAACTAAATTGTTACACCATCACTGCGACAAATCGGTTAAACTCTAGTGTTAGACGTCCGATAATCACAGAAAGGGGTTTGGGCATCGCATGGACAAGCCAGTGAGTAATTCCGCTTTGTTGGGACAGGGGGTGTTGCGGGGACTCAATCTCCGTCAGGAAGAAGTAGAAAGAACCCTACTGATGTTTTTAGTTTATACCTTGGCATCCGTCGGGTTAGTTTGGTTAGAATTAAGCACCGTTGGCTTATTTCTGGACGAATACGGGGCCGATAAATTGCCTTGGATCTATATCGCAAGTGCGGGAATGGGTTCAGGTTTAGGGTTTGTTTATTCTTCACTGCAAAAAGTATTTCCCCTGCGTCGGGTGATTGTAATTATCTTTGTGATGATGGCAATTCCCCTATTTTTATTTCGCTGGGGTCTAGGATTATCCGATTTTAAAATATTAGGGTTAAGCGTTCAATTTATTACCTTATTTTTAATGTGGTTATGGGTGGAAGCTTCTTATGTTCTTAACGACTTAAATAATTCCATCACGGCTAACCAACTGTTTAATATTCGAGAAATTAAACGCACCTATCCAATTATCAGTAGCGGATTTTTAGTAGCTGGGGTCATTAGTGGTTTTTCCCTCCCCTTGCTGTTAAGACTCGTTGGACTCAATAACGTTACTTTAGTTTCCGGCTTGATGGTACTTCTGGCGGCTGGAATTTTATTTTATTTGTCTCAACGCTACGGTCAATCCTTCCCCGACTCCACACGCTGGACACCCGACGACGAAGAACAAGAATTCAGCACCCGGAATTTACGTGGCCCCGTGTTAGGTTATGTCATTCCCTTAGTCTCGTTTTTTGTTCTCGCAGAAGCTTTATATGTTTTAGTGGATTTCCAATTTTTTAGTCAGTTGGAATTTCAAAATGATGCGGGCGGTGCTAGTGGAATTGTAAGTTTCCTGGGAATTTTTGAAGGAATTTTAAGTGTTTCTCAAGTTTTAACTCAGTGGTTTGGTTCTAGCCGTTTAGTTGAACGCACAGGGGTATTTGTAACCGCAATTGTTTTACCCGTTGGCGTGATTGTTTTAGGAACATTTTCTTTTATTGGAGGCATCACCGGACTCTTTTCTGTGTTTGTGGGATTTGTGATCCTGCGGTTTCTGGATGAATTATTCCATTACACCTTAATTGAAACAACGGGGGCCGTTCTATTTCAACCCCTACCGGATCACGTTCGCAGCGATATTCAAGCAATGGTGAACGGGGTGTTTGAACCGATGTCAACAGGGGTGACGGGGGTGCTAATTTTAATCACCCTTTGGCTGACCCGCCTGATTTTACCCAACTCCAGCACAACCGAGTTACAGAGTCAACAGGGATTAGTCTTCGTGGCCCTGATCATCCTCATGGCTTTGGTTTGGTTGTTCGTGGTGTGGTTAATTCGATCTCAATTTGTGAGTTTGCTGGTTCGGAGTGCTGATCGCGGACGGCTGAGTGTTTCCGACATTGATATGCCACAACTGAAGCGTAACGTTGTCGAAACCCTGAAAAAACCCGGAGAAGAAGCAGATAAACGCTCCTGTATTGAACTTTTGAGTCAACTGGATG
>JACCEC011992264.1_pt1 | contig 22025 bp, 16 predicted proteins | sample 7450121 | NCBI WGS metagenome assembly JACCEC01 (sample SAMN15323455, study PRJNA562643) | freshwater metagenome | isolation source: river surface water | place: USA:Blue River Watershed | collected 2017-08-18 | reverse complement strand
CAATATGATTATAGGCGTTCCATCTTCCAATAAAAAACAAATATTATAAACGGATGAAAATTATTTCTTATAATGTCAACGGCATTCGATCCGCAATATCCAAAGGTTTTATCGACTGGTTACAACAAGCCAATCCTGATGTACTTTGTCTTCAGGAAATTAAGGCAACCCCAGAACAAATTCCCCTTTTAGACCTTGAACTTGCCGGTTATCCATATCATTACTGGTTTCCAGCTACCAAAAAAGGGTATAGTGGCGTGGCTATTTTGTCTAAAATAAAACCCAATAATGTGGTTTTTGGCACTGGAATTGAGCACATGGATTTCGAGGGAAGAAACATCAGAGTCGATTTTGATGACCTTTCTGTAATGAGTTTGTATTTGCCTTCGGGAACCAATATCGAAAGATTGGAACATAAGTTTATGTTTATGGACGATTTCCAAAAGTACATCAACGAACTTAAAAAGGAAGTTCCCAATCTCGTCATTTGTGGCGATTATAACATTTGTCACGAAGCTATCGACATTCACGATCCAATTAGAAATAAAAAAGTTTCTGGATTTTTGCCCGAAGAAAGAGCTTGGTTAGATGGTTTTATGAAAAGCGGTTTCATCGACAGTTTTCGTTTTTTGAACAAAGAACCCAATAATTATACTTGGTGGACGATGCGATTCCCTTCAGCTAGATTAGAAAACAAAGGATGGCGCATCGATTATTGTTTAGTGAGCGAACCTTTAAAACAAAAAATAAAAAGAGCCGTTATATTAGCCGAAGCCAAACATTCAGACCATTGTCCGAGTATGGTGGAGATAGAATAGACAATCACAATGACAATTGCAATATCAATGACAATTTCAGTGTCAAAAATTAATTTCAATTTAAATTAAAAAAACAAAAATGATAAAAAGAATTTCACTCGGATTACTACTTGCAGCTCTCTCCACTTCTTGCGTTTCTAAGAAGATTTATAATGATTTGGAAAGCAAATACGCCGATTTAAAAAAAGAAAACAGAAGTATTTCAGACGAAAATGCGGAATTATTAAAATCTAAAACACAACTCGAATTAGAAAAAGATAATTTGAACAAAGAATTGGCAAAAGTAAAATCGGAACTTGAAAAATTACAGGCTGATTATGTGGCTTTGAACAAAAACATGGATGTTTTGAAAGATTCTTACGCAGCCTTGGAAAAAAACAGTAGTGAATCCTTAAAAGCTAATTTGGCGAAAAACCGTGAATTATTAGAACAATTAGGAGCCAAAGAAAAAGCATTGGCTTTGGAACAAGAAAAATTAAATAAAAACGCACAACGTTTGCAAGAGCTGGAAGATTTGATCGCAGCAAAAGAAGCGAGTATGCGTAAACTAAAAGAAACACTTTCGAAAGCCTTGAACGGTTTTGAAGGAAAAGGTTTGACGGTGGAGCAAAAAAACGGAAAAGTATATGTTTCTATGGAGAATAAACTGCTCTTTAAATCAGGAAGTTGGGCAGTAGGTTCCGAAGGAAAAACAGCTGTTGTCGAAGTGGGAAAAGTATTGGGTGACAATCCAGATATTGCTGTTTTGATCGAAGGCCATACCGATGATGACCCATTTGGAGGGTCAGGACCTATAGCTGACAACTGGGATTTATCGACCAAGAGAGCTACAGCAATTGTCGCTATTTTAAGCGAAAACAAAAAGGTAAATAAACAAAATCTTACCGCAGCCGGAAGAGGTGAATTCTCGCCATTGGCAAGCAACTCCACCCCCGACGGAAAAGCAAAAAACCGTAGAATAGAAATTATCTTAACGCCAAGATTAGACGAAATTTCTAAGATGTTGAATGAGATAAATTAAGTTATATCTCTTAAATCAAAAAAGGTTATCGTGAAAATGATGAACCTTTTTTATTTTAATAAATTGTTAATGTTACTTCCAATTGTCGGACTAAACTTTACTTTTGCAGCCTATAATTTTATCACTTCAAATAAATGAAACACCCATGACAATAGTTGTTGACACACTGAGGGATGATTATGAGTGTTCCATCTGAACGATGAAAACAATAAATATAAACTGATGAAATACACCACTTTACCCAATACCGATATAAAAATCAGTAAAATGTGCCTTGGCACAATGACTTTTGGTCAACAAAACACCGAAGCCGAAGGTCATGCCCAAATGGATTATGCCTTCGAAAAAGGAATCAATTTTTTTGATACAGCCGAAATGTATTCAATCCCGGCTCATAAAGAAACTTATGGAAGTACAGAAAGAATTATTGGAACTTGGCTTCAAAAAACAGGAAAAAGAAAAGAAATTTTTCTAGCCTCAAAAATTGTGGGGCCAAGCCCAAGTTACAGTTATATGCGCGAAAAATTAGATTTTTCTCCTAAAAGTATCACAGTGGCTTTAGAACAAAGTTTGGAGAGACTTCAAACCGATTATGTCGATTTATACCAATTGCATTGGCCGGAACGCAAAATGAATATGTTTGGGCAACGAGGGTTTAAGGTACAAGAGGATGTTTGGGTAGATAATATCCAATCGGTTTTAGAAACTTTGGATGGGTTTATCAAACAAGGAAAAATAAAGCATATCGGAATTTCAAACGAAGCACCTTGGGGAATGATGCGTTATTTGGAGGAAAGTAAATACCATAATTTACCTAGAATAAAAACCATCCAAAATCCGTATTCACTCTTGAATAGACTTTTTGAAATAGGATTATCCGAAATGTGTTTGAGAGAAAATGTTGGTTTGTTGGCTTATTCGCCAATGGCATTTGGTATGCTTTCTGGAAAATATTTACAAGGAATGCAACCGCATTACCGAATGGCATTGTTCCCACAATATGGGAGATACAATAGCGAAAACTGTATCAAAGCGACTCGTCTTTATCAAGAAATAGCACAAAAACACGGCTTGAGTTTGACTCAAATGGCTTTGGCATTTGTAAACCAACAAGAATTTGTTTCCAGTACCATTATTGGTGCTACTACTATCGAACAATTAAAAGAAAATATTGCTTCGATTGATGTAGTTTTATCTGATGAAATTATTGCCCAAATCAATGCGGTTCAGGCTGTAATTCCTGATCCAGCACCTTAGGTTTTTAAACACAAAGGGCATAAAGAAGGCACAAAGTTCGCAAAGATTTTTTTCTTTGCTGACTTTTTTATAAAACTTATCGGATTTGTTTTTCGTTGAAAACTTAAAATCATAGTGTGCTTTTTGTTTATGAAATGAGCATGACCTAAAATTGGTCGCAAACACCGATGAAGATATATCGGCTCGAACGAAGTGAACAGGCGAAGCAATTACATATGACCGATATAAAACAATAAATATAAACATATGAAATCAAAACTCAAAAGGTTCTTCCATTGCCAATGAATCCACAAGAACAGAATCTTGCAATTTTATATTCAAGAGTGAATGTGCTTTTCCTGTAAGTTGCAGTGGAATGGATTGTCCGATGGTGTCTTCTGGAATTAAAAGTCCTCTTCTCAACATCAAATTGCTCAGGAATTTTTGTTGTTTTAATGCAAATGATTTTAAATCTCCTTCGTTGTCAAATTGCCACATAAATTTTTTCGGTTTTGGAACGATGGTGGCCAAAAATAAACATTCTTTCAAGCTCAAATCGGCTGGACTTTTTTGGAAATAAAACTCTGCCGCTTCGCCAATTCCGTACACATTTGGACCCCATTCGATAATATTGAAATACACTTCGAGCATTCTTTCTTTGCTGACAATGCGATTGTTTTCAAGAATGTAAACCAAGAGGATTTCTTCTAGTTTTCTGGAAACTGTTTTTTCTCGGGATAGAAATACGTTTTTGATTAATTGCATACTAATTGTACTGGCACCACGCGAGAATTTTTTGGTACGAATATTTTTGAGAATCGATTGCTTGAACGCTTCGTTGATAAAACCACGATGGGAGAAAAACGATGGGTCTTCAGAAGTTAAAACACATTTTTGCAAATAAGGTGAAATTTGATCCAAAGGTGTATAATTTGGGTTTTCAGAACCTATCAAAACAGGGCGTTGCTGCATGTTTTGTATAATAGCACGATAGACAAATTCCCCGTTGAGTTTATTTAAATTGGCTTCTCCGTATTTGGTAATTCTTAGGTTTTCTTTCTTCAATTTGCTGTCAAAAATAAGTTTGTTAGGCTTATTTTTATTGAACATAAAATCCAGATAGTATTCGAAATTGCCTTCGGCTTCCATCCCCTGAAAATGCGTAAACAAACCATCGGGTAGCGAAACGATAAAATCCTGAGCTTTCATCTTAGGAATCACCAGTTTGAGTTTGTAAATGGTATCTTCCTCGGTTTCGTAAGCCAGATAAGGATGAAATTTTATTTTGTTGAATTGAATAGTAGAACGGCTATCAATAGAAATAAAATCAGAACCTATGAGAAATCTAAAGTCAAATTTAGCATTTTTGATTACAACGTCTTTGTTGGCAATTTTCTTGTGATTGATCATCAAATTGGCAATGGAAGCAAAGCCGTCAAGATGCAATTCACCCCCCGATTTGTCAATGTTTTGAATGTTGATTCTAATAGCGTCAAAGCTGGATTTCAGGCCATAACGTTCATCAAGATAAGGAACTTTGATGGCACCAGTATCGCGATTAAAAAATCGAATATCTGCGGTTTTGTTTCTAGGGTCGGCAAAACCTTCAATTCGGATTCTTTGTGTGAAAGAATTGGTGTCAACTATAATAGAAGTGTCCAATTGCTTGTCGACCAATCGTAGTTTTTGAAAATTTATCTTGGTTTTTTTGCCATTATCGTCTAGTCGAAACGAAAGATTTTCGACTTTCATGTCCGTTGGTACCAAATTCAGTATTTTCGAAATGAGTCTATAGGCGACCTTGGCGTAATCTCTTTTATCGTTTTCAGCAGTTGTGGTTTCGTCTTTTTTTAGAAAAGCATCAAAATTGCGACCTTTTTTATTTTTGACCAATTGCACATAACCATTTTCGATTTCTAATGTTCCCAATTGCACATCTCCAACCAATAGGCGCCATAAATTGACACTGGTTTTCATTTTATGGATGTGGAAAAGTGTGTCTGCGTTTTTGGGAACTAAAATTATTTCGGAAAAACTTAAACCCGAAAACCCCACAAAAGAAGCTTGTTTAATCGAAAAATCGCTGTTGTACTCGCTTTTCATTTTAAAAGAAACCTTGGCAATGGTTTGTTGCAACAGTGCATTTCTAAAAACAAAAAGAGCAATAACAATAACAACTAATGTTATACCTATAATTTTTACCGCTTTTATTATCTTTTGTTTTCGGGTTCTCATATATTAATTAGGATTGTAATTTTCGGTTTCTACCCAAACAATTCACTCGCCACATCTTCAATCTTCGCTACTAACCTTATTTTTATAATGTTGTTTTTCAAGGCAATTTTATTGTATTTGGATACAAAAATGGTCGAAAATCCTAGTTTTTCGGCTTCTTGAATGCGTTGATCGACACGATTTATAGGACGGATCTCTCCCGAAAGGCCCACTTCGCCAGCAAAACAAAAATCTTTATTCACAGGAATATCTTCATTAGATGATAAAATGGCGGCAACAACTGCCAAATCAATCGCAGGATCATCAACTGAAATTCCGCCAGTTATATTTAGGAAAACATCTTTGGCGCCCAACCTGAAACCAGCTCTTTTTTCTAAAACGGCTAGAATCATATTCAGTCTTTTAGCATTATAACCTGTTGTGCTGCGTTGCGGCGTTCCGTAAACTGCGGTGCTGACCAAGGATTGAATTTCAATCATCAACGGACGCATTCCTTCAATAGTGGAGGCGATGGCCGTTCCAGATAATTCCTCGTCTTTGTTTGAAATTAATATTTCGGATGGGTTAGAAACTTCACGCAAACCGTTGCCCTGCATTTCATAAATTCCGATTTCGGCAGTGGAACCAAAACGGTTTTTTAGTGAACGTAAAATGCGATACACATGATTTCTATCGCCTTCGAATTGCAAAACGGTATCGACCATATGTTCCAAAATTTTGGGGCCAGCAATGTTACCCTCTTTAGTAATATGTCCAATTAGAATCACAGGAACATTAGATTCTTTGGCAAATTTTATCAACTCGGCAGTGGTTTCTCGAATTTGTGAAATACTTCCTGGAGTCGATTCAATATATTCAGTATGAAGTGTTTGAATGGAATCGATAATGACAATTTCGGGTTCGATGACTTCAATTTGTTTGAAAATATTTTGGGTTTTGGTTTCTGTAAGGATGTAGCAATTATCGCTGTTTGGCGTGATTCTTTCGGCACGCATTTTTATTTGTTTTTGGCTTTCTTCGCCCGAAACATAAAGAGTTTTATATGGTAATTTTAAAGAAATTTGAAGCAAAAGTGTACTTTTCCCAATACCGGGTTCGCCTCCCAAAAGAATTAATGAACCGGGAACAATACCACCTCCCAACACGCGATTGAGTTCGCCATCCAGCGTATTCATTCTTACTTCTTGGCTGGAATCAATTTCGTTTACTTTCAAGGGTTTCGACACTCTTTTCGAATCCGAAGTTGTGGATTTCCAAGTTGATTTTTCTTCTTTTTGAATAATTTCTTCTACGATGGTGTTCCATTCTTTGCAGGAATTGCATTGGCCTTGCCATCTTGAATATTGGGCGCCACAATTTTGGCAAAAAAAGGCAGTTTTAACTTTTGACATTATTTTTTGAGTGTTAAACTTTGCATTTCTTCATATTTCTCTAGCATCATATCTTTGCTCAAATCTCCAATTTCGTCGAATTGTGAAGCTTTTTGGTACGATTTTGAAGCTTTTTTTGAATCTCCTAATTTCTCATACATCAATCCTAATTCATAATCGGCAAGCATAGCTTTTGGATAATTTTTTCTAGCTAATTCGGCTAATTTATCTAATTCAGTGTAAGATTTATTTTTTAGAATAGCCGCTTCGATGGCTTTAAAATCGGAAACTCTAATGGTAACTTTTAGTCCTAGAGTTTTGGAAATAGCATCATATTTATCAGTCAAATATTTTACTTGTCCGTTGGGAAGAACAGCAATTTTTTCTGAAAACTCTGTCATAGAAATGGGTTTGTAGCAATCAAAAATTTGGTATAAAGCACTTGGTATAGAATAAAGAACTGAGGAATAATGTGATGCGCCTTTGAACGCATCGTATTTGTAATTTATAAGTGGATTGTTGGCGGTTTTAATGTTTGCATCGAGCTTCTTTACAGACTCCAAAATATCTTTTATATCCCCATCACCAGTAGATTGATAATAAAAAAGAGGCTGTTTTAATGCTAAAAACCGTTCAGGAATTTGAGTTTCCATTTCAGGAACCAGTTCTGGACTCAAAGAAATGTAGGCGTTGAATATGGAGTAATCTTTGTAAAGAAAAAAGTTTGAAAAACCTGCCGTGGTGTCGTGTCCAGCAATTATTCTGAAAGGGGCAACTCGATATTTTTTTTCGATGTAAGGAAGCAATTCGCCACCAATAAAACTAAAAAAAGCGGCTCCTTTGCCCGAAGGTAATCCGTTATCATCATCATAGCTGCTGTCGTCTATTCGTTCTTCATTTGTGTTTTGACTAATGCCAACAATTATGGTTTCGGGCATATCCTCCCAATATCCCCCATAGCTTAATGCGCCATAAAATGGGTCAAATAGGTAATCGCTGTCTAGCAAAACGAGTATGGGATAGCTTTTATTTGGGTTTTTTTCGTAGGAATCAGGGAGGCCAATTGTAATTTGACGGCTTTCTCCTAATTTGTTGGATTCGAAAATTTCAATGGTTTTTTGTGAAAAGAGTGAGGTTGAAAAAAATAAAAACAGTACGAATTGCTTCATAATTTCTAGGGTTTTAGGAAATGAATATAATTTCGATTCATAAAGATCGAAAAGAGTAGCAATATACTAATTTATTTTACTTTTTTAGAGCAGAATCAGGACATTCTCTATTAGAAAGTTTACCGCAGATTCACAGATTTTTTAAAGCGCCAAAATGTATTAAAAAGACACTGATTTTAATAATTTGCGTAATAAACAGTATCTATTTTTTTAAAATCTGTGAATTTATGACGTTTGCTTTTATTTGAACTTGTATTAAATTATAAGAGCGATTACCTCGGTAGAACAAGTAAAATCAGAATAAATTCAAAACATCCAAGAAAGAATAGAGTTCAAAATATGAGTTTGAATTGTAAAAGATTAAGTCAAAGAATTGTCCTTTTCATTTGGAAAAATAATCCAAGGCTTGAAGGTTTTGGCCTCTTCAAAATCTAACGTAGCATAAGAAATAATGATGATAATATCATCTTTTTGTACTTTTCGAGCAGCTGGTCCGTTAAGAGTAACTTCACCAGAATTTTTTTCTCCTGTAATGACATAAGTTTCAAAGCGTTCGCCATTATTGATGTTTACAATCGATACTTTTTCGCCTTCGATGAGGTTTGTAGCATCCATTAAAGCCTCGTCAATAGTAATGCTACCGATATAATTTAAATCGGCGCCTGTAACTTTTACACGGTGAATTTTTGATTTAACAACTTGTATTTGCATATAGCAAAAGTAAATTAATTTAATGAAATCGTATCAATCAATCTGACATTGTTAACAAAAACCGCTATAAATGCACGATATTTCTTGTTTTTGCTTTTTCTAATGCAAGGAAGCAACATTTCTTCGTCTGCAATTTGATAGTATTCCAAGGTGAAAATAGGATTGTTTTCAAATGTTTTTTGAACGGATTCAGTGACGGTTTTGGCGCTCTGTTTTTTGAAATTTTCCTTAGATTCAATAAGCGTTTTATAAATAATGGAAGCTTCCTGTTTTTCTTTTGGGGACAAAAACACGTTTCGGGAGCTCATGGCTAGTTTGTTTGGTTCTCTGTAAATGGGACAACCAATTACGTTGACATTAATTTTGTTTTTAGCGACCATTTTCTTTACAATTTGCAATTGTTGAAAATCCTTTTCGCCAAAATAAGCATTTTTAGGTTGAACAATTTCGAATAATCGTTTTACAATTGTGCCTACTCCGTTGAAATGCCCGGGTCTGAATTTGCCCTCCATCTGGGTTTCTAAACCGTCAAAATCGAAAAATTGTGACGAAGGTTTTCCTTCATAAATATCGTCAACAGGGGGTGCATAAACTATGATTTTGGGACTTAAACTACTAATTTTTTTTAGGTCATCTTCTAGTTTTCTCGGATATTTAGCTAGATCTTCGGGATTATTGAACTGGGTAGGATTGACAAAAATACTCACCACAGTTGTGTCGTTATCCGCCATGGATTGTTGCATCAAGGATAAATGGCCTTGGTGTAATGCACCCATAGTGGGTACAAAGCCAATTGCGGAATTGTTGGTTTTTATGGATTTTAAATGGTCCATCAAAGTAGCTTTTCCGTAGAAAATAGGCATAGGTGTTTTATTGAAATAATTTGCAAACATAATATTTTAGTCAATAAATGCATAAATTTTTGTAATTTTGCATGTTTTTATTGCCAATAAATTAAGTAATTTACAATATGGAAGATAAGAGGATATTATATGTATCATCTGAGGTTGTGCCTTATCTAGCTGAAAATGAGGTCTCTTCAATGTCTTATGAAGTGCCAAAAATGATTAATAATCAAGGAGGACAAATTAGAATTTTCATGCCAAGATACGGCAATATTAACGAAAGAAGACATCAATTGCACGAAGTAATTCGCCTTTCGGGGATGAATTTGGTGGTAAATGACTTAGATGTGCCTTTGATTATAAAAGTGGCTTCAATTCCGAAAGAGCGAATCCAGGTTTATTTTATTGACAATGATGAATATTTCAAGCGGAAAGCAACTTTCACGGATGAGGAAGGAGTGATGTTTCCAGATAATGATGAAAGAGCCATTTTCTTTGCTAAAGGTGTTGTCGAAACCGTAAAAAAACTCAATTGGGTTCCCGACATTATACATGTTCACGGTTGGATGGCAGCCATGTTGCCTATATATATGAAGCATTTTTATAAAAACGAAGCCTTGTTTTCTGACACCAAAATTGTAACATCAATTTATAGTCAGTCTTTCGAAGGAAATTTAGACATAGAAATGATTAACAAAATTAAGTTTGATGGTGTTCCAAATGAATCTATTTTCGATTTGCAAACGCCTGATTACGAAAACATAATGAGGGCTACCATCAATCATTCTGATGCGGTGATTATTGCTTCGGAAAACCTCTCTTCAAGTTTAACAAAATTTATAGAATCTTCAGGAAAACCTTTTTTACCTTTCGCCCCGAAAGATAAATTCGCTGAAACGTATTCTAACTTTTATAAAAATTTTGTTCTATAAATTAAATATTTTCTGGTAAACATGCATTATAATTCTTTTTTCAAATCCCTTTTGTTTTTTACAAGTCTCATTCTTTTCGTCTCTTGTGATAAAGAATATAGCGCGGTTGGAGATGCTTTAATTGGCGATAATAATTTCGAATTGGGTAAATACACAACTAGTGTAATAGCCCATAACGAAAAAGTTACTCCAATACAATCTAGTAATCTTCAAATTAATGCTTTGGGTATTTATGACAATCCTGCCTTTGGAAAAACAACTGCTAATTTTGTGACTCAACTAACATTAGCGACTGTAAATCCAACTTTTGGTACAAATGCTGTTATAGAAAGTGTGACTTTAGATATTCCTTATTTTAGCACAAAAACTGCTACTGATGCCAGCGGGAATAACACCTATGAATTGGATTCGATTTATGGAGAGGTTAAGTCAAAAATTAAATTGAGCATCTATGAATCAGGTCGTTATATGGGTACTCAATACGGCTCAGCTCAAACTTTTTATACCAACCAAAATCAAGAATTTGATGATCAAAAAATACTCTTTGGAACAGACGGACGTTTAAACAATGACGCTGACAAGTCACAAAACGACGAGTTTTTCTTTGATTCAAATGAGCATATCGTAAAAACAACAAATACAAATGGTACAGAGACTATAACTAGAACTTCTCCAAGTATGCGATTGTTGTTGAATAAAGATTTTTTTACTTCAAAAATAATAAATGCTCCTACAGGTAGTTTGGCAACTAACAATGTTTTTATTAATTATTTCAAAGGTTTGTATTTCAAAGTAGAACAATCAGGTTCTGACAAAGGAAGTTTAGCTATGATTAATTTTGCAAAAGGGTCAATTACTATTAAATACAAAGAGGATTCTTCTACGACTGACCCAACAAAGGTCGAAAAAGCATTGGTTTTAAATTTGTCAGGAAGCACAGCCAATTTATTAGAACAAACTAATACCAATACAGATTATAATTCAGTTACGAGCAATCCAAACAGAGTACTTGGTGACGAAAAATTGTATTTGAAAGGGGGAGAAGGTTCCTTGGCAGTAATTAATCTTTTTGGTCCAGATAATGATAATAATGGAGTTTCTGATGAATTGGAAACGATTCGAAAAGAAGGATGGTTAATAAACGAAGCCAATTTGGTTTTTGCTATTGATGCAACTACAATGGCTAATAGCTATGAGCCAAACAGAATCTATTTGTATGATTATACCAACAATCGCCCTATTATTGATTATTATGTTGACGGCTCAACTTCAACTCAACCCAAAAAGTCAAAGTTGGTATTTGATGGAAACATAAATAGAGATCCAAATTCAACAACAACACCTAAAAGAGGGACAAACTATAAAGTAAGAATCACAAATCACATCAGAAATCTTGTGAAATATTCAGATTCTACAAATGTAAAGTTGGGTGTTGCTGTAACCGAAAGTATAGATATTATTAATTCCTATAATTTAAAAACAGCATCACTATTTATTAAAGAAGCACCGAAAGCGAGTGTTATGAATCCACTTGGAACTGTATTATACGGTGGGAGATCCACTTCGAATCCTACCGACACAAACTTACTAAAACTTGAAATTTATTATACAAAACCTAAATAACCAAAATTATGTGTGGAATTGTTGGATACATTGGCTATAGAGAAGCCTATCCTATTGTGATAAAAGGATTAAAAAGATTGGAGTATCGAGGTTATGATAGCGCCGGCGTTATGCTATATGACGGAGAGAATATTAAACTTTCTAAAACAAAAGGCAAAGTGGTTGACCTTGAAGCTAAAGCCGCAAATGAGATTTCCACCAATGGAACTATAGGAATTGGGCATACACGTTGGGCAACTCATGGAATACCAAACGATGTGAATTCACACCCTCATGTTTCAAATTCTGGAGATTTAGTGATAATCCACAACGGAATTATTGAAAACTATGCTCCTCTGAAAATAGAATTAATAAAAAGAGGTTATGTTTTTCAGTCCGATACGGATACTGAAGTTTTGGTAAACCTTATCGAAGAAGTTCAAAAAAAGGAAAATTTTAAACTAGGGAAAGCGGTTCAAGTAGCCTTAAATCAAGTTTTTGGAGCGTATGCAATAGCTGTTTTTGATAAAAAAAATCCTGAAGAAATCGTCGTTGCCCGACTGGGAAGTCCATTGGCAATAGGAATTGGCGAAGGCGAATATTTTATAGCTTCTGATGCGTCACCGTTTATAGAATATACTTCAAATGCAGTGTATTTAGAAGATGGAGAAATGGCTAACATAAGGTTGCACAAACCTATGAAAGTACGAAAAATTAAAGACGACACATTAGTTGACCCTTACATTCAAGAACTTCAAATGAATTTGGAGCAAATAGAAAAAGGCGGTTACGACCACTTTATGTTAAAAGAAATTTACGAACAACCTAGCGTGATAACGGATACGTATCGCGGAAGACTTCACGCCAATGAAGGTATTATTCAGATGTCAGGAGTAGAGGATAATTTAGAAAAATTTCTCAATGCTGAAAGAATAATTATAGTCGCTTGCGGAACCTCTTGGCATGCTGGATTAGTGGCAGAATATATTTTTGAAGAATTTACCAGAATCCCAGTTGAGGTAGAATATGCATCGGAGTTCAGATATAGAAACCCAATTATTAATAGCAGAGACGTTGTTATTGCCATTTCTCAATCGGGAGAAACTGCCGATACAATGGCAGCCATTAAGTTAGCTAAAGAAAAAGGTGCTTTTGTTTATGGGGTTTGTAATGTAGTAGGTTCTTCTATTTCCAGAGAAACACATGCTGGTTCGCACACCCACGCAGGACCAGAAATTGGTGTGGCTTCTACCAAAGCTTTTACTACACAAATTACAGTGTTGATAATGATGGCGTTGCGTTTGGCAAAAGCCAAAGGAACATTGTCAAATACTGATTTTCACATGTATTTGCAAGAATTGGAGATTATTCCAAATAAAGTAAAAGAAGCATTAGAAACTAATGCAAAAGCGAAAGAAATTGCAACGGTTTTCAAAAATTCACACAATTGTTTGTATTTAGGAAGAGGATATAATTTTCCAGTGGCTCTTGAAGGAGCCTTAAAACTTAAAGAAATCTCTTATATTCATGCCGAAGGCTACCCTGCAGCCGAAATGAAGCATGGTCCAATCGCCTTGATTGATGAGCATATGCCTGTTATTGTTATTGCCCCTAAACAAGGTCATTATGACAAAATTGTAAGCAATATTCAAGAAATAAAATCCAGAAGTGGTATTATCATTGCTGTGGTTACAAAAGGAGATACCCAAGTACGAGGCTTAGCCGATCATATTATTGAAATTCCAGAAACATCAGATGCTTTATCGCCATTAATTACCACTATTCCATTGCAATTATTATCATACCATATTGCTGTTATGAGAGGCTGTAATGTGGACCAGCCGCGTAATTTAGCGAAATCCGTAACTGTAGAGTAAGAAAAATTATATGGTTTTAATTTTAAGCGAGGTAAATTCCTCGCTTTTTTTCTGTCTTCTTTTATGAAAATCTTAATTGTAAAACGCATTTTTATATGCACGCATAATAAATCGCAATATTTTAACTAAATCACTTATATTAATTTAATGATTTTCAAAAGGACTATTTATAATGAAATTATATAATATTAATTTTTTTTAGGGTTTTTTTATTAATATCAAAAATATTTGTACTTTGGTCATATTAACTAACAAAATTCAATCAAATGAGAAGCTATTTACTTGTTTTGTCATTGTTTTTTTGTGGCATTTCTTTTGCTCAAAATACAATAACAGGTTCGGTTACAGAAAGTAACAACCAACCCATTCCTGGTGCCAATATAAAAGTCGTTGGAGACAAAGCAGGAACGGTCTCAGATGCCGATGGAAAATTCACTTTAACGACATCACTAAATCCCCCATTTACCATGGAAATAAGTAGCCTGGGCTACCAAACCAAAAAAGTTAATGTCACCACTAATAATCAAAATGTAGTTATTAATTTAACAAATACTCAGACAACATTGGATGAAGTGGTCGTTTCGGCATCAAGAACTCCTGAGAGGGTTTTAGAGTCACCAGTAACTATCGAAAGAATGGGTATCAGAGACATAAAAAAAACAGCTTCACCGACTTTTTATGATGGATTAGAAAACCTCAAAGAAGTGCAAATGAACACTAGTAGCTTGACTTTCAAATCCATAAACACCCGTGGTTTTGCAACAGTTGCCAATACTCGTTTTATGCAATTGGTGGATGGAATGGATAATTCTTCTCCTTTATTGAACTTTGTATTGGGAAATATGATAGGTGTATCGGATATTGATATTCAAAGTGTGGAGTTATTGCCTGGAGCCTCTTCTGCTTTATATGGTGCCAATGCTTTCAACGGTATAATGTTTATGAATAGCAAAAGCCCTTTTACCTATCCAGGAATTTCGACTTATTTTAAATACGGAGCCACAAGTCAAGAGGCTGCTGGAACCAATAGTTTTTATGATTTTGGTATAAGAATGGCGCATGCTTTCAACAAGTATTTTGCTGCAAAAGTGAATATGACTTTTATGGAGGGAACAGATTGGTACGCTGTGAATTATGATGATAGAGCTCGCCAAGGTGAAGGAATAACTAGAAGCGACGTAAATTATGATGGTATAAATGTATATGGAGATGAAGCTTCAACAAATATAAAAGCAGTTGGACAAGCATTGGCCGAAAAAGGGTTAATTCCAGCAGCGGCAGTAAATTTGCTTCCTAATTATAATGTAAGTAGAACAGGATACAACGAAGTAGATTTAACAGATAACAAAGCGGCAAATACAAAAATTGATTTCTCTTTGCATTTAAGACCAATGGGAGATGAAAGATTAGAGGTAATTTGGCAAAGTAAATTTGGTTTTGGAAATGCAGTTTATCAAGGGGCTAATAGATACTATTTGAATAACTTTTATATGTCTCAACACAAATTAGAATTTAAAGGCAAAAACTTTTTTGTAAGAGGATATACCACTACCGAAGATGGTGGAGAATCGTACGACATGCTTTTTACTGGATTGAATGTAAATAGAAAATGGAAAGATGACTCTACTTGGTTTGGACAATATGCAGGAGCCTTTGTTCAAGCAACATTAGCAGGCCAAACACCTGAAAACGCACATAACATCTCAAGAAGTGTGGCTGATACTGGTAGATTACTTCCAGGAACTCCTGGATTTCTAAACGCATTCAATCAAGTAATTGCAGATCCAGATGTGTTGACAGGGTCTAAATTAGTAGACAATTCAAGAATATACCATTCAGATGCTAATTATAATTTTAAAGACATTATAAAATATGGTGAAATTCAAGTTGGGGGTTCATATAGACAATATCAACTAAATTCATATGGTAGAATATACACAGATGATAATGGACCAATTAACTATAATGAATATGGGGTTTACGCACAGCTTCAAAAAAAATACTTTGACGACCGATTAAAATTTACAGGATCTGTTCGTTATGATAAATCTAAAAACTTTGACGGCAACTATTCTCCAAGAGTGTCATTGGTGTATTCTGGAGGTGAAAAAAAGCAACATATTTTTAGAGCATCTTATCAAACGGGTTTTAGAAACCCAAGTACTCAAGATCAATATATTGGTTTCAATGTAGGAAGCGCTGTATTAATAGGTTCGGCCCCTGATAACTTATTGAGATATTCTGAAAAAAGAGATGTTGTAAATGGTACTCCAGCAATCGGACAAGTTTATGCAGGAGGTTCATCGGTAGTAATGACGGGAGTAAACGCCTATCAAAATTCATACACAAAAGCATCAGTAGATCAATTTGCGGCATTTGCAGCAGCCAATCCCGGAAATACACCTGGAGCAGCCGCATTGTTAAGAGTAACAAATGTAAATAATGTTAAACCTGAAGAAGTACAGGCTATTGAATTAGGATACCGTTCTCAGTATAAAGACATCAATATTGACTTAAACGGATACTATAACACCTATAATAACTTTATCGGAAACACAGTATCTGTTGCTCCTTTGTACGGAACAGTTAGCGAAACTTTCGATTTTGCTCAGGGAGCTCCAACTTATGTTTCTAACCCTGCGGTTCAAACTTTGCACGCACTTGGCAATGGAAATTACAGAGCTTATCAATTATACACCAACACCGATTTAAAAATACAATCATTAGGTATTGGAATAGGGCTTTCTAAAAGAATGTTTGGCAGCTATGATTTCGGAGTTAGTTATAACTATGCACAGTTTGATTTTGATCAAGCAAAAGATCCGGGTTTTGAAGCGGGTTTTAATACTCCAAAACACAGAGTTAAAGCTTCTGTTGGTAACGAAAAATTATTCGAAAACTTTGGATTTAATGCCAGTATCAGATGGAACAATGAGTATTTATGGGAATCAACATTTGCTGATGGTATGATTGAATCTGCTACAGTTGTTGACGCTCAAATTAATTATGGGATTCCAAAAATAAAATCTTTATTAAAATTGGGAGCTGCTAATATTGGAGGTAAAGAGTACACACAAGTATTGGGAGCTGGAGCAATAGGGCAACAATATTTTATTTCTTGGACAATTAATCCGTAATTCAATAAGTCAACAACATTAAAAATATAAGATTATGATAAAAAATTTCAAATGGCTCCTATTGGTTGCCGCAACTTTTGTAGCTTGTAACAATAACGAGGAGGAGATTATAGTTTATAACACAAGTGATGGATTACCGCCAACAGCGGGAAGTGCCAATTTTTCAAAATTTGTTTCTTTAGGAAACTCATTAACCGCTGGATATTCTGATAATGCCTTGTTCATTGATGGACAAAAAATGTCTTACACCAATATTATGGCGCAACAATTTGCAACAGTCGGAGGTGGAGAGTTTAAAATTCCGTTTATGGCGGATAATATCGGTGGATTTAAGATTAATGGAGTGCCTTTTGCTGGACCTAGATTAGCTTCGACAGGAGGTGCAGCACCAGTTCCTGTTTCGGGAACTCCCTCAACAGAGATTATGACTTCAATTGCTGCGGCAGGTCCTTATAATAACTGCGGCGTACCAGGTGCTAAAAGTTTCCATTTATTATCACCAAGTTATGGAAGTTTAGCTGGGATTTCTTTGGGAACAGCAAATCCATATTATGTTCGTTTTGCTCCAAATGCAACTACTTCGGTATTGGCTTATGCAGCTTCTCAATCACCAACATTCTTTTCGCTTTGGATAGGAAACAATGACGTTTTAGGTTATGCAACATCTGGAGGTGATGGTACAAACCCATTAACACCGTCTGCCGGGGTTGCCGGTGTTGGTTTTGATGCTACTTATGATGTTTTAGTAAACACCCTTATTGGATCAGGAAATAAGGGAGTTATTGCAAATATTCCTTATGTAAATACAATACCATTTTTTACTTTTGTTTCCACAAATCCTGTACCACTAAATGCAACTCAAGTGGCATCATTGAATCAATTATGGGGTGGCTTAAATGCAATTTTGGCTTCGGCTTCTCAGCCTGCCCGTTTTCAAACCCTAACTGTAAGTTCAACTAATCCGCTTCTGATAGCCGATGATATGCTTGCTTATGATGCAACTCCTTTATTTACTACCGCCTTACAAGGTCCGCCGTTTAATTTTTCAGCAGATACGGCAGGCTTTTTAGGCACTTTGTATGGGAAAGCACGTCACGCTAGTGGAGCTGCAGCATCAAGGGATTATGTCCTATTGTCAGAAGCAGGTAAAATTGGAACTACTCAACCAGGCTTTCCCCCAAATAATAATACTATAGGGGTAACATATCCGATGGGAGACAAATCCATTTTGAGTGCAGGAGAAGCTACTTTAGTTAAATCAGCTACAGACGCATACAATGCTAAAATTAAATCAGTAGCAACAGCCAAAGGTTTAGCATTTGTTGATGCCAATGCTTTGATGGCACAAGTGTCAAGCAGTGGCTTTTCTGCCAATGGTTTTACGGTTACTGGAGCATTTATAACAGGTGGCGGTTTTTCTACAGATGGTGTTCACCCTTCTCCAAGAGGATATGCCTTGATTGCTAATACATTTATTGAAGCTATAAATAAAACCTATGGCTCTAATTTTAAAGGTGTTGACCTTGGCAATTATAGAATCTTATTTTCCAAGTCGCTTTAATATTAAAATAATATTTATGAAATTGCCATTAACAACTAGTTTACGTAAGAGACAGAGTCGAACTGGCGAAGCATACCATATATGACCGCTGGAACATACATATATGAAATCGCCATTAACAACAAGTTTGCGTAAGCAAACACCAATAAGTAAAAGGCGACCCGAGACAGAGTCGAACTGGCGAAGCATACCATATATGACCGATGAAAAATCAAAATTTACATATATGAAAACCATCACTTAAAGTGGTGGTTTTTTGTTTTATAGCAGTTTATTTCTTTTTTTTTCTTTACTTTGAAAACAACATTTAGTAAGCTCTGTTTTTTTATAAAAAAAGTATTGATTTTTATATTTTAAAAAATTATCTTTGCAACCTGAAAAACAAACCCTCTCGATTAGTGTCGATTGGTTTTAATTCATAAACCTGAATAGCTGTTTAATAAATACATAAGCAATGTCAAAAGTAAAAGGAAAAGTAGCCCAAATCATCGGACCAGTTGTCGATGTAGTTTTCAACGGTAAAGATGTTGAGCTTCCAAAAATTTATGATTCATTAGAAATCACAAAAAAAGATGGATCAATATTAGTTCTTGAAGTACAATCTCACATTGGTGAAAATACCGTTCGTACCATTTCAATGGATTCAACAGATGGTTTGAGTAGAGGTTATGAGGTAGTTGGAACAGGTGCGCCAATCCAAATGCCAATTGGTGCTGATGTTTTTGGTCGTTTGTTCAATGTTATCGGAGATGCTATTGACGGTTTAGGAAATTTACCAAAAGCAGGTGAAAATGGAATGCCTATTCACAAGCCAGCACCAAAATTCGAAGATTTATCCACTTCATCAGAAGTTTTATTCACAGGTATTAAAGTAATCGATTTGATTGAGCCATACGCAAAAGGGGGTAAAATTGGATTGTTTGGTGGTGCCGGTGTTGGTAAAACAGTACTGATTCAGGAGTTGATTAACAATATTGCAAAAGGTCACGGTGGTCTTTCTGTATTCGCAGGAGTAGGAGAAAGAACACGTGAAGGGAACGACTTACTTCGTGAGATGTTAGAGTCAGGAATTATAAAATACGGAGAAGATTTTATGCACTCTATGGAAAATGGAGGATGGGATTTATCCAAAGTAGATATGCCAGGAATGAGAGAGTCAAAAGCTACTTTCGTTTTTGGACAAATGAACGAACCTCCTGGAGCTCGTGCTCGTGTGGCCCTTTCAGGATTATCAATTGCGGAGTATTTCCGTGATGGTGCAGGTTCAGATCAAGGAAAAGACGTTCTTTTCTTCGTTGATAATATCTTCCGTTTTACACAAGCAGGATCTGAGGTATCTGCACTTTTGGGTCGTATGCCATCGGCGGTAGGGTACCAACCCACATTAGCAACCGAAATGGGTGCGATGCAAGAGCGCATTACTTCCACTACAAAAGGGTCTATTACATCGGTACAAGCGGTTTACGTTCCTGCGGATGACTTAACGGATCCAGCACCAGCAACAACATTTGCTCACTTAGACGCAACAACTGTATTGTCTCGTAAAATTGCTGAGTTAGGTATTTATCCAGCAGTGGATCCATTGGATTCGACTTCTAGAATATTAGCGCCTCATATTATTGGTGATGAGCATTACAACTGTGCACAAAGAGTAAAAGAAATTCTTCAAAAATACAAACAATTGCAAGATATCATCGCAATTTTGGGTATGGAAGAACTTTCTGAAGACGATAAATTGGCAGTTTCAAGAGCAAGACGTGTACAACGTTTCTTGTCACAACCTTTCCACGTAGCAGAACAATTTACAGGGTTAAAAGGAGTTTTAGTTGACATTAAAGATACTATCAAAGGATTTAATATGATTATTGATGGGGAATTAGACCACTTGCCAGAAGCCGCTTTCAACCTTAAAGGAACTATTGAAGACGCTATCGAAGCAGGAGAAAAAATGTTGGCAGAAGCATAATTAAGTTGGAAGTCAGAAGTCAGAAGTAAATTCTTCATCTTCCATCTTCCTTCTTCCATCTTTTAACTTTAGAAAATATGTTATTAGAAATAGTATCACCAGAAGCAAAATTTTTTTCAGGAGAAGTAACTTCCATTTCACTTCCAGGAGTAAATGGTTATTTCCAAATGTTGAATAATCACGCACCAATAGTTTCATTGCTTCAAAAAGGTCTTGTGAAAATCTCAGCTCCAAGTTTCAAATTCAGCACAGAGGAATTGGAAGGGTTATTTTCTAAAGTAAACGACCAAAATTATACTCTTGCAATTAATTCAGGAACTATCGAAATGAAAGACAATAAAGTAATAGTGTTAGTCGACTAAGTCAATTTCAATACAAAAACAAAGCCAAGCATTACTGTTTTAACTACCAATTATTTCCTAACTTTGCTCATATGAAGTTTCCAATTCATTTGACCACCAAACTCGAAATCCGAAAGCAAAACAATGCTGTGAGGAAATTGTCCCTACCCAATAATTTAATTGATTTTTCGTCTAATGATTATATTGGTTTATCAAAAAACAAAACCATTTTCGAGCAAACACACCAGTATTTAATTGACACTAATAGCATCAATAACGGGGCAACAGGTTCTCGATTGATTTCAGGAAACCACAAAGTATATCTAGATGCAGAAAATTATATTGCCAATTTTCATCAATCGGAAACTGCTATAATTTTCAATTCGGGTTATGATGCCAATGTGGGTTTTTTTAGTTCTGTTCCTCAAAAAGGAGATTTGATTTTGTATGATGAATTATGTCACGCTTCCATTCGCGACGGAATCCAACTTTCGAATGCTAAAGCGTATAAATTCAAACACAATGATTTTGAAAACTTGGAAAAACTTATCGAACGGTTTCAGACTGAATTTGCCGAAATTTATATTGTAACGGAAACCGTTTTTTCTATGGATGGCGATTGTCCAAATATGGAAGAATTGGTTGCCGTTTCAAATAAATACAATTGTTACTTAGTGGTTGACGAAGCTCACGCTTTGGGTGTTTTTGGCGAAAATGCTAAAGGATTAGTTCAAATGTTGGGCTTCCAAGACCAAGTTTTTGCCCGAATAATGACTTTTGGCAAAGGATTAGGTTGTCACGGTGCAGCGATTGTAGGAAGTCAGGAATTAAAGGAATATCTAGTCAATTTTGCTCGAAGTTTTATTTATACCACAGGGCTTTCTCCACACTCGGTCGCGACTATTTTAGTGGCCTACAAGCATTTAGAATCAGAAAAAAAAACCATCGAAAAGCTTCGGGAAAACATTATTCATTTCAACCAAGAAAAAAATCTCTTGGGATTGAAACCGATGTTTGTAAGGTCAAAATCAGCCATTCAATCGGCAATTATTTCAGGAAACCAAAAAGTAAAATCCATTGCCAGTCAACTTCAAGAAAAAGGGTTTGATGTGAAAGCCATTTTGTCTCCAACCGTTCCCGAAGGTCAGGAACGATTGCGATTTTGTTTGCATAGTTTTAATACCAAAGAAGAAATCTCGGAAGT
>JACCEC010868812.1_pt1 | contig 22027 bp, 17 predicted proteins | sample 7450121 | NCBI WGS metagenome assembly JACCEC01 (sample SAMN15323455, study PRJNA562643) | freshwater metagenome | isolation source: river surface water | place: USA:Blue River Watershed | collected 2017-08-18 | reverse complement strand
CACTATTCAAATACTCCTTAATTTTTGTAAAAGTAAATTATTATACGTTTGCTGTTGCAGTTACAGCGAAATCAGCTGTATCTGTAGATGTGTAGTTGAAACTGATATCTTTCCATAAGTCTAAAGCTGTTTGTAGTGGACCACATGTTTTAGCAGCTTCACGTAAAATAGCCGGACCTACTTGTTGGTTAAAGTAATCAGCACCTTCGTTACGAGCTAAAATCATAGCTTCTAAAGCTACACGGTTAGCTGTAGCACCTGCTTGGATACCATCAGGGTGACCAATTGTACCACCACCGAATTGTAACACAACGTCATCACCTAAATAGTGAACTAATTGGTGCATTTGACCACAGTGGATACCACCAGAAGCTACTGGCATACACTTACGTAAAGAAGCCCAATCCATTTCGAAGAAAATACCGTAAGGTAAGTTCACATTTAAAGTCATTAAACGTAATACGTCGTAGAAACCTTTAATCATTAAAGGATCACCTTCTAATTTACCTACAACTGTACCAGCGTGGATGTGGTCAACACCAGACATACGCATCCATTTACAAATTACACGGAAGTTAATACCATGATTTTTTTGACGAGCGTAAGTTGAGTTACCTGCACGGTGTAAGTGTAATACCATATCATTTTCACGAGACCAGATAGCAGCACTTTGAATCGCTGTGTAACCTAATACTAAGTCGATCATGATAATTACAGAACCTACAGCTTTAGCGTAGTTAGCACGTTTGTAAAGCTCTTCCATAGTAGAAGCTGTGATGTTTAAGTAAGAACCTTTAACTTCACCTGTTGCAGCTGATGCACGGTTAATACCTTCTAAACAATTTAAGAAACGTTCTCTCCAACGCATGAATGGTTGAGAGTTAATGTTTTCATCATCTTTTAAGAAGTCTAAACCACCTTTTAAACCTTCATATACTACACGACCGTAGTTTTTACCTGATAAACCTAACTTAGGTTTTACAGTCGCACCTAATAAAGGAACACCGTATTTGTTTAAACGTTCACGTTCTACAACGATACCTGTAGCAGGACCTTGGAACGTTTTTAAGTATGAGTGAGGAATACGCATATCTTCTAAACGTAAAGCAGATACAGCTTTGAAACCAAATACGTTACCAATAATAGAAGCTGTTAAGTTAGCTAATGAACCTTCTTCAAATAAATCACATTCGTAAGCGATGAAAGCGAAGTATTGGTCACTTGCATTTGGAACTGGATCTACACGGTAAGCTTTAGCACGGTAGCGCTCACAAGCTGTTAATAAATCTGTCCATACAACAGTCCATGTTGCTGTTGAAGATTCACCTGCTACAGCAGCAGCAGCTTCTACTGGATCTACACCTGGTTGTGGAGTAATACGGAATAATGCTAAGATATCAGTATTTTTTACAGCGTATGAAGCATCCCAGTAACCCATTTTAGCGTAAGGGATTACACCAGATTCGTAACGGACACTTTTGATTCGAGTCCGTTCTGATACAGATTGAGACATTGATTTCTCCTTAAAAATAAAAAGGCAATATATAATAGATATTTAACTAACTAAAATTTAATTAGTTCTATCGGTTGAGTGATTAAGAGCAACCTTGTTTATAATTATAACAGTTTTAAAGAACTCAACTTTTATACTAATTGTTTAGTTGTTTATAACTTTTAAGAATAGTTTAAAAACAAAACTTTGAGACTATATTATTCTTAAAAAAACTGTATAATACGACATAAATAGAAAATCTTAAATTAAGAACAAAATATATATTTTGATAACATAGTTATGATTAATCAATCAAATAAAATAATAAATAATAATTTAAAAAAACTCGTTAATAAAACATATGAATATGGATTTTCAACTAAGATTGAAAAAGACATTATTGAAAAAGGTTTAAATGAAAACACTATCAAACTAATTTCAAGCAAAAAAAAAGAACCTCAATTTTTACTAGATTTCCGTTTAAAAGCATATAAAAAATGGAAATTAATGAATCCCCCTGAATGGGCTTATTTAAAATTTCCTGAAATAGATTTTCAAAATATAGTATATTATTCAGCCCCTAAATCAAAAAAAAAATTAAAAGATTTAAGCGAAGTAGATTCAGAACTTTTAAAAACTTTTGAAAAATTAGGTATATCTTTAAATGAACAAAAAAGACTTGCAAATGTTGCTTTAGATATCGTTTTTGATAGTGTATCAATTGGAACAACATTCCAACAAGAATTAAGTGAATATAATGTCATATTTTCTTCTATTTCCGAAGCAATTCAAGAATATCCAGCTATGATTGAAAAATATTTAGGTTCCGTAGTTCCAATAGGTGACAATTACTTTTCTGCTTTAAATTCAGCAGTTTTTACGGACGGCTCATTTTGCTATATTCCTGAAAATGTGAAATGCCCAATAGATCTATCAACTTATTTTAGAATAAATGATCAAACATCAGGGCAATTTGAAAGAACTTTAATTATTGCAGATAAAAATAGTTCAGTTAATTATTTAGAGGGATGTACAGCTCCTCAATATGATAATAATCAATTACACGCAGCAATTGTTGAATTAATTGCTCTAGAAAATGCAATTATTAAATATTCGACTGTTCAAAATTGGTATTCAGGAAACAAATACGGAAAAGGCGGAATCTATAATTTTGTAACAAAACGAGGACTTTGCATAGGTAAAAATTCTCAAATTTCATGGACTCAAGTTGAAACAGGATCTTCAATTACATGGAAATACCCAAGTTGTCTCTTAGTTGGAGAAAATTCACAAGGAGAATTTTATTCTGTAGCACTTACAAATAATTATCAGCAAGCAGATACAGGAACAAAAATGTTACATATAGGAAAATTAAGCAAAAGTCGAATTATTTCAAAAGGTATCTCTGCAGGTAATTCAAAAAATAGTTACAGAGGTTTGGTTCAAATGACAGATAAAGCTTTAAATGCCCGAAATTATTCACAATGTGATTCGTTATTAATAGGTAATTGTTCTAATGCTAATACATTCCCAATCATTTCAGTTCAAAATTCAACAACAAGAATTGAACATGAAGCTTCAACATCAAAAATAGGAGAAGAACAAATTTTTTATTTTTTACAACGAGGGATTAGTTTAGAAAAAGCCATAGAATTAATGATAAGTGGATTCTGTAAAGAAGTATTTAAAAAATTGCCACTAGAATTCGCAGCTGAAGCAGACAAATTATTAAGTTTAAAATTAGAGGGAAGTGTAGGTTAATGACTGAAAACAATTTATTATTAGAAATAAAAAATTTAAAAGTAGCTATTGAAAATAACATGATACTTAATGAATTAAATCTAAAAATTCAAAAAGGTGAAATTCATGCTATTATGGGACCGAACGGATCAGGAAAAAGTACTTTCTCTAAAGTAGTAGCTGGTCATCCTGCTTACTCTATTTTAGAGGGGGATATATTATTTAAAGGAAATAGTATAATTGAATTAAGTCCAGAAGAACGTTCTCATTTAGGGATTTTTTTAGCTTTTCAATATCCTATTGAAATTCCTGGAGTAAGTAATGAAGATTTTTTAAGATTATCTTATAATGCAAAACAACGATTTTTTAACCTACCTGAAGTAGACCCTATTGAATTTTTAGGGATTATTATGAAAAAAATGGAATTAGTTAAAATGTCACCACAATTCTTAACTAGAAATGTAAATGAAGGATTTTCAGGTGGGGAGAAAAAGCGAAATGAGATTTTACAAATGGTTTTATTAGATTCAGATATTTGTATATTAGATGAGACGGATTCAGGTTTAGATATAGATGCATTAAAAATTATCTCAAATGGAATTAATAATTTTATGACAAAAGATAAAGGAATTATTTTAATTACTCATTATCAAAGATTGTTAGATTATATAAATCCAACTTATGTGCATGTCATGCAAAATGGGAAAATTATTAAAACAGGATCGGCTGAACTAGCGAAAGAATTAGAAGAAAAAGGTTATCAGTGGTTAAATTAAAAGGCTACTATCTAAAATAGAGAGCTTTTTTATAAAAATATACCTAAATAAAGAAATAAATTTATATAATGTTACGCGTTCCTTTATTTTTTTTAATATTGGGTAATTTCTTCAATTAATTAGATTATATGTACCCAGAAATTTTTAATTCAAATATGTTTACATTATTAGCGGAAGCAGAAGTTGGTAAACACTTTTACTGGAACATTGCTGGATTTCTAGCACATGGACAAGTTTTATTAGTAATATGGTTTGTAATAATCATTTTATTATTATTAGCTGTCCTAGGTACAAGAAATATTGAGCGAATTCCTACAGGTTTTCAAAACTTTATGGAATCAGCTGTAGATTTTGTAACTGATATTGCCAGAGATCAATTAGGCGAAAGCTTTTATAAAGAATGGATACCGTTTATCGGAACATTATTCTTCTTTATTTTTGGCTGTAATTGGGCAGGAGCACTTATTCCTTGGAAGCTAATTGAACTACCAGAAGGAGAACTTGCTGCACCAACAAACGATATTAATACAACAGTTGCATTAGCTTTATTAACATCGTTCGCCTATTTTTATGCAGGTTTCAGTAAAAAAGGTTTAGGATATTTCAAAAGATATATTCAACCAATTCCACTTCTTTTACCAATTAACATTCTAGAAGATTTTACGAAACCTTTATCATTAAGTTTTCGATTATTTGGAAATATTTTAGCAGATGAATTGACTGTAACAGTATTAACATCGTTAGTTCCGTTAGTTATACCATTACCAATTATGATATTGGGTATTTTTGCTGGTTCAGTTCAAGCTTTAATTTTTTCAACTCTAGCTGCAGCGTATATTGCTGAAGCTCTTGAATAGTAAAAAAGTTAAGAGTGTTTTAAAATTTATATATTTTTAATTTGTAAAATTTATTATGGATTCTATCGTTTCTGCTGCTTCAGTTATCGCTGCTGGTTTATCTATTGGTTTATCTGCAATTGGTCCTGGTATTGGTCAAGGTAATGCTGCAGGTCAAGCAGTTGAAGGTATTGCACGTCAACCTGAAGCGGAAAGCAAAATTCGTGGTACTTTATTATTAAGTTTAGCATTCATGGAAGCATTAACTATCTATGGTTTAGTAGTTGCATTAGCATTATTATTTGCTAACCCTTTTAACAGCTAATTTTCTAATTTAAACTTTTAAAACAAATAAGGAATAGATACAATAAAACTCTGTATCTATTCTATTTTTTAATTCTATAGTATAGCATATAGATTTTATATGATTAATTTTTCAACATTAATTTTAAGTTCAGAAGTAGAGGGTCCAGGGGGATTATTTGATATAGATGCAACTTTACCATTAGTTGCAATTCAATTTTTGTTACTGATGGTTATCTTAAATATCGTTCTATATAATCCACTACTTACAATTATTGAAGAACGGAAAGAATATATCTTAACAAATCTTGGTAAAGCATCAGAATTACTTGCAGAAGCTAATAATCTGACAGCTCAATATGAAGAAGAGTTAGGAAATGTTCGTAAAGAAGCACAATTAGAAATTACAAATTCTCAAAAAATTCACCAAGAAATTTTAGATTTAGAAATCAATATTTCACAAAAATATCTTGATAATTTATTAGATACAATTACAAATGATTTTGAAAATAGAAAAACTTTAGCTCTTAATAATTTAGAAGCAAGTGTTCAATCATTATGTAGTGATATTAACGCAAAATTATCAATTTAAGAATTTTTTGATAAAAGTAATTTTCCTTTTTATAAATGAACAGTTTATACACAAACTCGAAAATATGGAAAATTTTGATCAAATTTTTACTTTGATTGCCGAAGAAGAAGGCATTAGTTTTAATCCCGATATTTTAGGAAGTGGTTTATTTAACATTCTTGTGTTGGCTGGTATTTTAATATATACTGGTAAAGATTTTTTAGGTTCTATATTAGAAGAAAGAAAATCAACTATTGTTCAAAATGTTCAAGATGCTGAAAATAGATTAAATGAAGCACAAAAACGACTAACAGAAGCACAAAAACAATTAAATCAAGCTAATGTAGTAATTAATGAGATTAAATCTGAAACATTAAATACAAAGAAAGTTATGCTTAAAGCAGATGCTATTGAAGCAAGAAATGACTTAAAATCTCGTTTTGAACGTGCTATATTAGCTTTTAAATCAAAAGAAAGACGAATTTTCTTTGAAATTAAAGAACAAATTACTTCATTAGTATTAACTAGAACTGTTAGTCGTGTAAAAGAAACATTTGCACAGGATAAAGCTGCAGCTAAATTAATTAATAATACTATTCGATCATTAGAATTACCTTAATAAACATGAGTAAAAATCCATTAGCATTAAAGGTCGCTGCTCCATATGCTCGCGCACTTTTTGATTTTGTTAAAGAGACAGGAACTCTATTTGAAGTAACTTCAGATATCCAAAATATTCAAGGTTTATTATTTAAATCTAGAGAATTATTTAAATGTCTACAAAATCCTGTAATTAGTGCTCAAGCTAAGCAAGAGATTTTAATTAAAGTAGTAGGAAAAAAAATGAACCAAGAAACTTTACAGTTTTTAACTACTTTAATCAAACGAAATCGTATCAATTTATTACCAACAATAATTTTTAGCTATTTAGAGTTAGTATATAAAACAGCAAATTCTAGAGCATTCCAAATTATTTCAGCTAAAGATCTTTCAAATGGTCAAAGAACACGTTTAATCAAAAAGATTAAATCAATCGCCAAACAAAGTCGAATTATGATTCAATTTAGTACCGATGAAAGTTTAATTGGTGGTTTCTTGATTAAAAATCAAGGTAAAATAGTTGATTATTCAGTAAAAAATAAATTAAATCTACTAGCAAAACAACTAGATACAGTTTTAGAAATTTAATTACAAATAAAATCTTTTATTAATTTTTTAACCTCAAATATAATACAATGATAAAGATTCGTCCAGACGAAATTAGTAGTATTATCCGTGAACAAATTGAAAAATATGATCAGGATGTAAAAATTGAAAATGTGGGTACTGTTTTACAAGTTGGTGATGGTATCGCTCGTGTATACGGTCTTGATCAAGCTATGAGTGGTGAGCTTTTAGAATTTGAAGATAAAACTATCGGTATTGCATTAAACTTAGAAAATGACAACGTAGGTGTCGTTTTAATGGGTAATGGTCGTCAAATTTTAGAAGGTGGTGTTGTTAAGTCAACAGGTCGAATTGCTCAAATTCCTGTAGGTGACAATTTCTTAGGGCGTGTTATCAATCCGTTAGGTGAACCTATTGATGGTAAAGGTGATATTAGTTCAAGTGAAAGTCGTTTATTAGAAGCAATGGCACCAGGTATTATTAGTCGTAAATCAGTTTGTGAACCTTTACAAACAGGTATTACTTCTATTGATGCTATGATTCCAATTGGCCGTGGTCAACGTGAATTAATTATTGGAGATCGCCAAACAGGTAAAACATCTATTGCTGTTGATACAATTATTAATCAAAAAACAGAAAATGTAGTTTGTGTATATGTAGGTATCGGTCAAAAAGCTTCTACAATAGCTCAAGTTGTTAACGTTTTAGAAGAAAAAGGTGCAATGTCATATACATGTATCGTTTCTGCTAGCGCTAATGATGCTGCAACTTTACAATATATTGCTCCATATGCAGGTGCATGTATTGCTGAATACTTTATGTATCAAGGTAGAGCAACATTAGTAATCTATGATGATTTGACAAAACAAGCAATGGCTTATCGTCAAATGTCATTATTATTACGTCGTCCTCCAGGACGTGAAGCATATCCAGGTGATGTATTCTACTTACACTCACGTTTATTAGAACGTGCTGCTAAATTAAGTGATGCACTAGGTGGTGGTAGTATGACTGCATTACCAATTATTGAAACACAAGCTAGTGATGTATCAGCATATATCCCAACAAATGTAATTTCAATTACTGATGGACAAATCTTCTTATCGAATGATTTATTCAACTCAGGTATTCGTCCAGCTATTAACGTAGGTATTTCTGTATCACGGGTAGGTTCTGCGGCACAGACAAAAGCTATGAAAAAAGTAGCAGGTAAATTAAAACTTGAGTTAGCTCAATTTGCTGAGTTAGAAGCGTTTTCACAATTTGCATCTGATTTAGATGAAGCTACACAAAAACAATTAGCTCGTGGTACACGTTTACGTGAAGTTTTAAAACAACCACAAAACTCTCCATTATCAGTAGCAGAACAGGTTGCTTTAATTTATACAGGTATTAATGGCTATTTAGATGATTTATCTGTAGATTCTGTTAAAAAATATTGTGCTACTTTATTAAAATTCTTAGCAACATCACAAAAGCCATATATTGGAATTGTTACTACTACTAATCAATTTACTGATGAAGCTGAAGCTTCATTAAAAGAATGTATAGCTGAATCAAAAGCTATCTTTGCTCAGAGTAAATAGACTGATATTTTCTATTTCATTTTTAAGTTTTAAAAATGGAATAGAAAAATAAAATTTCTTTTTTAAAATTTAACTAGAAAAAACTTTAATATAACAGAAACGGTAAGTCAAAACTTGAAGTAATCTAATAATATATTAGATTACTTCAAGTTTTGACTTACCGTTTATTATACTATCAGTAAGAGTTTTAAGAATTAACTTAATTGAACGAACAGCATCATCATTACCAGGAATTGGTATATCAACTAAATCGGGATCACAATTTGTATCTAAAATAGAAACAATAGGAATTCCTAATTTACGACATTCTCGAATTGCAGTCATCTCTCGTTTTTGATCAATAATAATAGCAACATCGGGCAATTGCTGCATATCTTTAATTCCATCCAAATGATTTCTTAATTTGTCTAGTTCTTTTCGTCTTAATGAAGCTTCTTTCTTTGTTAATAAATCAAATGTATTGTCAGCTTCTTGTTGTTCTAAGCTTTTTAGACGATTAATTCTTTCTTTTAATGTTGACCAATTTGTTAACATTCCACCAAGCCAACGATAATTTACATAATATGAATTACAACGTTTTGCTTCTTGAGCTATCAAAGTACTTGCTTGACGCTTAGTTCCTATAAAAAGAAAAGTTTTTCCTTCGCTCGCTAACTTATTTAAATAATTTGTTGCTTCATTCAATAAGCTAGCAGATTGAACTAAATCTAGAATATGAATATTATTTACTTCGCTATAAATATAAGGAAACATTTTAGGATTCCAACGATAAGATTTGTGTCCAAAATGTACTCCGGCTTCTAATAATTGTGATAAACTTATATTAGACATAAATGTTATGTTTTATTTTATTTATATAGATTGTAACAAAAATAAATAAAAATGTCTACAAACCAATTAAAAGTAGATCAATTTTAAAGATTTTTTAAATAGAAAGTTCTTTTATTTCCATTAAGGCTGGTTTTTTAAAAGCAGTTTTAAAATTTCGAGAACCAGTTCCAGACGGAATTAGATGACCAATAATAATATTTTCTTTTAAACCACGTAACCAATCTATACGACCTTCAATTGCAGCTTTTGTTAATACTTTTGTTGTTTCTTGAAAACTTGCAGCAGAAATAAAACTTGGATTATTTAATGCTGCTCGAGTAATACCAAATAATAAAGGTAAATAATAAGCAGGTTGTTTTTGCTCTTTTTCAACAATTTTATTTATATATTGAATATGATATAAATCAATAACTTCACGTTTTAATAAAGGAGTATCGCCTTCATCAGTAATTAATACTTTTGTTGTCATTTGTTTAATAATCACTTCAATGTGTTTATCATTAATTGTAACACCTTGTGATTCATAAACACCTTGAACCGAATTTAAGATAAAAGATTGAACTTTTTTAAAACTTTTATAATTACCTTCAAAATTATTAAGTAACCTTACATATTTAACTGATTTTTCCTTATCACAAAAAAATGGTTTTAAAAACCCATAATAATTAAAATAAACTTTTATTAATTTATGAGGATTAATCTTTTCATTTTCTCTGATAGGTGTACCTAATTTATGGAATTCAAAATTTTCATCTAAACTTGTTCGTTGAGTTAGTAGTCCTTTTTTTTGACTAATAGGAATTCGTTTAACGACTTGATTTTTTTTTCTTGCTTCTAAAATTTCTTCAATTCTAGGTAAACCTTGAACAATATCGCCTGTGATTTCTTTTTCAAGATTTAATAATCCAATAGTATTTCCATCTTCTAAAAATTGGTTGTTTTGACAAAAAACACTGTTTAATTCTTGTTCAAACAAATCTTCAGTAATAGAATATAAACCAATAGATTTTGTTGATTTTGTAAAAGGGTATTCCATAAATTTAACAAATGTTAAACGAGGATGTTTTGAATTTAATAAATCAATTTCGGAATTACGAATTAATAAAGTACGATCTAATTTTAACGGAGTTAGTTTAGGATAACTAAATAAATTCGAATCTATTAAAGAAGATTTAACTTTTGTGTTTGGGTTTATACCAATTGTAAATTGTTTTAAAAACCTTGGAATCATACAACTATATAATTTCCCATTTCTTTTTAAAAACATTTTAGAAAACTTAATTTTTAATGAAAATTCAAAGTTATTTGTAATAGTCTCCCAATTTGACAAATTATCAGTCGATATTTTAGGATTTGTTTCAACTAATATTTTTAATCTATCATAATGATTTAAAAATAATTTTCGACTCGTTTTAATTTTATTAGTAATTCTTTTTGATGGAATTGTTTTATACTGTAAATTACTTTGTGTATTTAATTCTTCAGTTTTACATTTAGGGAAAAAATAAGGACGACCTTTTTGAATAGTAAAAAATCTATCATTATCAATTATGATTTTTCCTACATGATTAGTATTAATACTATTTATAATAAAATCATTGATTTTTTTTGTCGGAAGTTTGTTTTTTTCTATAGTAATACAATTTTCATTTGATATTAATAGAATTTGTTTAATGTCTTGCTGATTAACTTTAACTTTTACAATTTCTAAAGGTTTATGAGTTGTCGACTCTAAATAAACCAATGTTGTATAAATATCAATAAATTGATTATTTTGAATTAAAAGGCATGATTCTAAATTTTTATATTTAAGGGTTGGAGAAACATAATTATTTAAACTTAATTTATTAATAGTGTTAAAGGTTACAGATCTTTGAATTTTATTATTTTTTAATTCAATAGTTAAATCTTTTAAAAACGATGGATGAATTTTTAAATATAAAAACTCAGTCACTAAATTTAAAGATTGATTAGTTTGAATTTTCTGATTTGATTGATAAACAAAATGTGTATTTGTCCCAAATTTTAATTTTTCTTGAATAAAATTTTGATTTTTGAAAACATTCTCTATTTTCTGTGTACAAGGAAATTCATAGAGTTTAATAGGACGTATTAATAATTGGGCCCCATTTCTTCCAGCAATCTGTTCACATAAAGAAGGTACATTTATGTTTATAGTTGAGAATATTTGTTCTCCAGGAAAAAAAAGTTTTTTTGATTTTGGAGGAATTTTTTTTGATTTAACTTTGTTTGAAATCTTTTTGCCTTCATAAATTAAACCTGATTTAATAGTTAATGTTTGAATAATATTATTTTTTTGATTTGTTAATACTAAACCAGAAGTTTTTGAAAATTGATCTGGAGTAATTTCAAATCCTTCGGAAATAAAATCACCATTTTTAACTAATAAAATATTAGGTTCACAATTTACATGATGAGTTTCTTCTTCCAACCAAACTAAAGTACGATAATAATTTTTGGAATAATAAGCTTCAAAGTCATTCTCAAATTTTTTAAAGTCGAATGGAATGTCAAAATCTTTTTCTTTAGAATTTGTTTTGGATTTTTTATTATTTTCTTTATCGAGTAATAATTGGTAATCATTATTATTATTATAAAAATAAATTTTATTTTTTATATTAGTTACTCGACTGATATTTCTCCAATCATAAAAAACAGTCCCTCCTGTTCTGGTTGTATAGAAATTTGTAATTAATTTTGCAAATTTTTGTTTTCTAGTAACTTTCAAATATATTTTAAAACTTTTAATTGTAGTATTTAAAAAATATTTACGTTTATTAAAATTTAAAATACTTCCAAAATTACTTACATTTTTTGCGAGATGTTGAAGATTAGAATTAAATAAAGAGTAATTTTTATTTTGTAAAATTATTTGACGTTCATACAAACTTTTTTTTGAATTTTTATATTTAACAAAACCCGAATAAGAATTTACAATCTTTGTTCGAAAAATATAACTTTCTTTATTCAATTTATAATCAGAATAAAAATTTATATAGGAATTTTTAGGACTGTTAAATAATTCACCAGAAAGTAACCATAAGAGTTTATTATTATTTAAACTATTTAATTTAGTTTTTAATTTTGGAATAATAATTTCTCCAGATGTATATGCTAAAATAGGTTTAACTTCCCTTTTTAATTGTTTATTAGTATTAATTAATTCTCCAATAACTGTATCTTTTTGAATATACTGATTATGTTTAGGAAACAAAATTGTATTTCGAGAAAGCTCAATTTTACTTATAGGATGAGAAAAAGAATCTGGAATTAAAATTAAAGATCCTGAATTTTTTGTTACTAAAACATCTTCACCTCGATTTGTTCGTAAAACAATAGTCTCCAAAAATTTAGAAAATCTTATAATACCATTTACAGGACTAATTATTTGTTGACGAGCTTCAGATGTAAAAATCCCCCCAGTATGAAAAGTACGCATCGTTAATTGTGTTCCTGGCTCACCTATCGATTGACCTGCTAAAATACCAACAGCTTCACCAATATCGACCAAATTTTCTGTAGATAAATCCCAACCATAACATTGTTGACAAACAGCCCTATATAATTGACATGTCAATGGGGAACGTAAATAAATATAAGGTATTTTTTTTTGTTGTAATGTATCAAATAGCAGAGGAGTTATTTGTGAGTTTTTTTCTGCAATAACTTGCAAAGTTTTAGGATCTTTAATAGATTTATTTAAAACTCTTCCAATTATCTTTTTGGAAAACTCAGGTTGAAGAACTAATATAGATTGGTTTGTTTGACAATCTTTCTCTCGAATTAAAATATCTTGAGCTACATCAATTAATCTACGTGTTAAATAACCAGAGTTAGCTGTTTTTAATGCTGTGTCGACTATACCTTTTCGTGCTCCATAACCTGACATTAAATAATCAGTAATAGTTAATCCTTCGCGAAAATTTTGTTTGATAGGTAAATTCATAATCTCACCACTTGGATCAGACATAAGACCACGCATACCAACTAATTGACGTACTTGAGATAAATTACCACGGGCGCCTGAAAATGCCATAATGTAAACAGAATTTAAAGGATCATATTTTTTGAAATAATTTATAACCTGATCCTTTAGAGATTCACTAGTTAAACTCCATGTATCGATGATTTTTTGAAAACGCTCTACCTCAGTTATTTTTCCTTTTAAAAAAATTTTCTCTGAATTTATAATCTCTTGATTAGCCTTTTCTAACATTAAGTTCTTAATAAAAGGAACTCGTAAATCCTCAATACTAATAGAAATTCCAGCAATAGTTGCGTATTTAAATCCTAAATATTTTAATTCATCAGCTAAAGAACAAGCTTGCATTGAATCATAGTTAGTAAAACTCCACCCAAGAATTTGGCGTAATTGTTTTTTGCCTATTAAATTATTTTGATAAATATAATTTTTCATAGAGGTTTAAGCGTTATAAAAAATTTAAAGTTTTTTGAATAGTATAATTTAAAATTACCCGTCCTGTAGTTGTTTGAATATATTGAACAATTTTGTCACCTTCTTTAGTTTTTCTAGTTTGTAAATTTTCAGAATATTCGATATAACTATCATCATTTAATTTTTTAACATTACTTATTTTCGTTAATTCAGTGGAATCACCTGTATAACGTACCCATATAGAAGTATGAAGTTCTAATTTATTTTGATCATAAGCTAAAATTACGTCTTCTAAACTAGAAAAGTAATGATTCGCACCTAATAAATTTGGAATATTTGTAACAGTTAAATAATAACAACCTAAAACCATATCCTGACTTGGCATAATGATAGGTTCACCGTTTGAAGGTGATAAAAAATTATATGGAGCTAACATTAACATATAACATTCTGCTTGAGCTTCTAATGATAAAGGAATATGAACCGCCATTTGATCACCATCAAAATCAGCATTAAAAGCCGAACAAACCAAAGGATGAAGTTTAATGGCCCTTCCTTGAATTAAAATGGGCTCAAATGCTTGAATTCCCAAGCGATGCAAAGTAGGAGCACGATTTAAAAATATCGGATGATTTGTTAACACTTTTTCTAAAACAGGATCAATAATAGATTCATTTTGTTGTATTAAATTTTTAGCAATTTTCATATTACTTGCTAAACCTTGATTTATTAATTCCCGAATAATAAATGGCTGAAATAGTTCTAAAGCCATCTCATAAGGTAAACCACATTGATTTAATTTTAAAGTAGGACCGACAACAATAACAGATCGACCCGAATAATCGACACGTTTTCCTAATAAATTCTGACGAAAACGGCCATATTTTCCTTTAATAATATCAGACAAAGATTTTAGAGGTCGATTATTTGCACTTAAGGCAATTTTACCTCTTTTTCCATTATCAATTAAAGTATCAACCGCTTCTTGTAACATACGTTTTTCATTACGAATAATTAATTGAGGAGCATCAATTTCTAATAATCGTAATAATCTATTATTTCTTGTAATTATTCGACGATATAATTCGTTTAGATCAGATGTAGCAAATCTACCTCCCTCAAGTTGAATCATAGGTCTTAAAGCTGGTGGAATTACAGGTAATATTGTTAGAATCATCCAAGCTGGATTTGCACCTGTTCCAACTAAATTTTCTAAAATTCGAATTCTTTTGATTGCTTGTTCTCTTAATTTATATAATCGCTGTTGTTCCCATTTTCTAAACCATTGTGAAAATTCATAATGTGGAGATTTTTTATTTAATGTTTCAGTACAGTCTGAAACAAAAAGACGTGTTCTGTAAATTTCTGTTTTTAAATTTAATCGTTCTAATTCACGTTTAATTAATGGAGCACCTATTAAAAAATTAGGCGTAGCTCTTAACAAATATTTCGGTGTACTATATCGTCTAGTTTGCGGTTTTGGATAAGGTTTTAATGGATAATCTGTTGCTCCTATTAAACGAAAATATCTATATTGTTGTAGATCCCAATGTAATCCATAAAATGAAATTTCATCTTCAGCAATAAAATAAGCAATCGAGGCTAATTTTATTCGTTTAATTCTCTCATCCCAAAGATCAACTATAGTTGAGGTTGTTGGTTTTAAGTAGCCACATCTAGTACAACGCTCTGAATATAATGTATAAGCCGTATTAAATGTTTTTTCGCTGTCTTCAACTTCTAATAATAATGCTAAAAAGTTTGGACGACTGTTAATATACCAAACGTGTGCTACAGGATATATTAAATTTATATATCCCATTCGATGACGTCTAACTCTAGATTCCGTCAATTCGACCCCGCAACGTTCACAAATTAAACCTTCATATCGAACTCGTTTATATTTACCACATGCGCATTCCAAACTTTTACTAGGTCCAAATATTCGTTCACAAAATAAACCATCCATTTCAGGTTTAAAAGTTCTATAGTTTATTGTTTCAGATTTTTGAACTTCTCCTACAAATTGCCCATTAGGTAACCTACGATTGGCCCATTGCAAGATTCTTAATGGAGAGGCTAATTTTATCTTAATATAATCAAATTCTTTTACAAATTGTATCATGAGTTTTTTTAAAATGATATGTCACTTAAATTTGATGTTGGAGAAAATGTCTTTAACAATGAATTATATTTTTCAATTAAATTCACTTCAATTTCATAATTACTTTGAGAACTAAATTTTTCAAATTTATATGTACTCATATCTAATCCAATAGCTCTTAGCTCTTGTAATAAAACTTTAAACGATTCTGGAATTCCAAACTTTGTGATTTGTTGACCTTTCACAATAGCATTTAATGTTTCATTCCGCCCTTGCATATCGTCTGATTTAATAGTTAATAATTCTTTTAAAGTAAATGCAGCCCCAAAACCCTCTAATGCCCAAACTTCCATCTCACCAAATCTTTGACCACCATGTTGTGCTTTTCCTCTTAATGGTTGTTGAGTTATTAAAGAATAAGGACCGGTTGCTCTTGCATGCATTTTATCATCCACTAAATGAATAAGTTTTAACATATAAGCATTTCCCACCGTAACTGGATTTTCAAATTCTTTACCAGTTCGGCCATCTAAAAGAACCATTTTTCCAGGTGCATAAGGATTAAATAACCAGCTCTCGTTATTAACTATGGATGCTTGCCGTAATTTTTTATTAATTAAAATACGGGACATTTCTAAACCATACATTTCATCAAAAGGTAATATTTTAAATCGACAATTTAATTTATCCCCCGCCAATCCTAATAAACATTCATATAATTGTCCTACATTCATACGTGATGGAACACCCAAAGGATTTAATATAATATCTAAAGGACGGCCATTAGGTAAAAAAGGCATATCTTGTCTAGGTAAAATTCGAGAAATAATTCCTTTATTTCCATGTCTTCCAGCAATTTTATCACCCACCTGAATTTTTCGAATTTGTCCTATAAAAATATAAATTTTCTCAAATTTATAAGTTAATTGAGTTCTTCGGTTAAATGTAATAGTTTCAATAACTCGACCATATTCACCATCAGGCATTCTATAAGAGTTATCTTTTACACCTTTTGACTTTGCACCAAATATTGCTCTTAATAATTTAGCTTCTGGTAATTGTTCAGAAGTATCATTAGCGCTAACTTTTCCAACTAAAATATCACCTGGTTTAACAAAAGTTCCTACTCTTATAATACCTTCATCATTTAAATTTTCAACTTCAGCTAAAGTTAAATTTGGGATATTTTTAGTTGTCTGTTCGGGTAAATCAGAAGAACGATCTATTTCAACTTTATAACGTTCAATATGAATAGAAGTAAAAACATCGTCATAAACTAACCTTTCATTTATTAAAATCGCATCTTCAAAGTTATATCCTTGCCATGGCATGTATCCAACTAAAACATTTTGTCCTAACGCAAGTTCACTAGCATTAATTCCAGGTCCATCAGTTAAAATTTGACCTGATTGAATCGATTCACCCTTCCAAATAATAGGACGATGGTTAATACATGTCTGTTGATTTGAACGCAAATATTTTTGTAATTTATAATTAGCTTTCCAACCTTCATTTGTTCGTATAGTAATTTTAGTCGCTGTTACAGAATCTACAATTCCAGAACTTTGAGCATTAATTGTCATCCCAGAATCAATTGCAATTTGATTTTCTAAACCAGTACCAACAATAGGTTTTTGGGGTAATAATAAAGGAACAGATTGACGTTGCATATTTGATCCCATTAATGCTCGGTTAGCATCATCATGTTCAAAAAATGGTATTAACGAAGCAGCAACAGAAACAACTTGAACTGGTGATATAGCAATAAAATCAACTTCTGAAGGTGAGACATTTATAAAATCTTGTTTATATCGAACCGGAATAACATTTTTAACTAAGTAATTCTCATCTGTTAGGGCTATATCTGCTGGGGCAATCTTATATAAATCTTCAATATCTGCGGTTAAATAAACAGGTTTTCCTGTTTTTAGCACTTTACCATTAATAACTCGCCAAAACGGTGTTTCTAAAAAACCCGATTTATTTACTTTTGCACATGTTGTTAAGGAAGCAATTAATCCTACATTTTGACCTTCAGGTGTTTCAATAGGACAAATTCGACCATAATGGCTTGGGTGAATATCTCTCACTGAAAAACTAATACGATCGCGTTCAAATCCACCAGGTCCTAAACCACTAACACGTCGACGATGTGTTAAAGATGACAATGGATTTGTTTGATCAAGATATTGTGATAATTGACTTGATCCAAAAAATTCTTTAACTGTAGCATTTACTACATTAAAACTTAGCAAATGTGTCGAATCTATATTGTTTGTTTGATTTCGAAGTTTCCTAACTAATCGTTGAAATCCAATTCTGAATAAATTTTGTAACAATTCCCCAACTGATCTTACCCTTCGATTTTTTAAATGATCAATATCATCTGGAATGGTTTTAGAAATTGTTAAGGTTAATAATTTATCTGTAATCGCAAAAATATCTTCATAAGTTATAGTTTGATATCTTTCACTTATATTTATATTTAACCGTTTATTAAGTTGAATTCGTCCAATTTTTCCTAATCTATAATAAGAAGGATCAAAAATCCTTGAAAATTCAGAAATTTGATTCAATTGATTGGATGACAATTGAAATCTTAATAAAGGCTGATCTAATTTTAATGAATGAATTAATAAAGGTTTTGTAAAATAGAAAAAATCTCTATGTTCTAAATTTTGATAAATTTCTAAATCACTTAAACCCATTTCTTTAAGTAATGAAAGAATAGATTTTTGACTAACTTTATCTAATTGGATAGTAACATATTCTTCTTGATGTTTAATCGGGTAATTATATGGGTTAATTTTTAAATTTTTTTGAAAACCAAATCGAATCCAAGAACCATATTCAGGAATTAGTGTTGCTGTATAAAATTCTTTATCACCATATTTTTTATCGTAACTTGTTTGAACTTTATGGTCTTCATTAAATATTAATAATCTAGTTTTTGATTTCGTATATTGATGGCGATCTGGAAGATATCCTATATCTGTTATTTTTTTGAAAGTATATCTTAATTGATCTTTCAACGTTTTTGAAAAATAAATTGTTGATTTTAAATTTAATAATTTATTTGAATTCAAAAAAAGTTTATAAGAACTAGAATCGTATTCTAAATTCTCTTTCAATATTGAAAAATTTTGTAAGCTGTTAATTTTTAAATTTGATAATTTTGTTAAAAGGATTAAATTTCTATTTAAATATAATTGTGATAATTTTAAAGAAAATATAATAAGATTTTTATATTTATTTAAAATAGTTTTATCATTTAAATACTGATTTTTAGAAAGTTTTTTATAAATGTTAAGTGAATGACTTAATGAACTAAAATATTTAATTATATAATCAAGTGTCTGTGAGGTTTTAGAATTTAATTTATATAAAGTAGATTTTGTTTGAAAAAACAACAGCCATTTATAAAATAAACCAATTAATTTTAATTTTTTAATAGGGTTTGAGATTTTTAAAAATGTTTGATAAATTTTTAATGCGAATAATAAGTAAGAAAAATGATTCGATGTCTTTGATTTTTTAAAGAAACTTAATGAATACGCTAAAATTGAAGTTTGAGTCCAATGGGGTAGTATAATCAAAGAATTATCTTTCCATTCATAATTGATTGATGGAGTAGCAAAAAATAAATCAGTATCAGAAATTGAAGCTTGTCCTGCAGGTAAAAAAGAACGTAACTTAGTAATTTCTGTCGATAATTTACGTTTAAAAGGTCTTTGTCTTTTTTGATTTTTAACTTTTTCAAAATAAATGCCAGGGCTTCTAATGATTTGGCTAACAATCACACGTTCACAACCATTTAAAATAAATGTTGCAGCTGTTGTCATTAAAGGTAGTGTTATAAGTGGAAATTTACTATAAAAATAAACGGTATTTGTTTTTTTATTTCTAACTTCAATAGGAATAACTAATTGAGCTCTATAATTTCCACTATATTTTCTTGCAACTGCTAGCGTGCATGGTGGTTTAAGTAATCCATATTCTTCACCATATAAAACATATTCTGTATTCTGACTAAAATCAAGAATCTGAGAAAAAAATCTTAATTCTTCAGAAAGTCCTTGAGATAAAAACCAGCAGAAACTTGCTCTTTGCATTGTTATAAAATCAGGCAGAGTTGTAGTATAATTTAATGGATTAAGTTGATTCATAATTTTTGTTATTAAATAAAAATAAACTTGTTGTTTCAACTTCTAATAAAACTTTTTATCTTATTTTTCAGTAAAATAAGATAAAAATGAATTTTCGATAAAAGATATGTTACTAAAAACGTTAAGCTGTTTTTAATGAAGTTGCTAAACGTGATTTTTTTTTGTTTGTAAAATTTTTATGAAAAACATGTTTTTTAGCACCTTTATCAAGCAGGCTATAAATAGAATTTAAAATTTTTTTTGCTTTTTCTTTATCATTTGGATCTTTAGAAGTTTTATAAACTTCTAAATCTTTTAAAAAAACTTTTATTAAAGTTCGTACTGAGCTCTTATAAAAGCGATTTCTTAACCGATTTCGTTTAGTAATTTCAATACGTTTTTCAGCAGATTTATTATTGGCCATATTAAAAATTTTATTATAGATCTATATTAACGAATATATTTTTTAGGATGTTAATATATTTATTAAAAAATTGGAAGTTTTTAGTTTAAAAACTTTTTTATCCAGTCTCAATAAAAGCTTGCTTTTATCATTAAATTTAGATAATATTTTTGCTTATAAGATAAAGCTTAAGTATAATTATTATGGCAAAAAATAAAGGAAGTCGTATTTTAATCACATTAGAATGTACGGAATGCCGTTCAAATACAAATAAACGATCAAGAGGAGTTTCACGTTATTTAACTCAAAAAAATCGAAGAAACAATCCTCAACGTTTAGAATTAAACAAATATTGTCCACATTGTAATAAAACAACAATACATAAAGAAATTAAATAAAGATTTAATAAAATGATAGTTAAAAACCAAAAAATTTCTCCGATTAGCATAAATCAAAAAATTGATTATAAAGATATTGATTTATTGAGTTTATTTTTAACTGAACAAGGGAAAATTCTTCCACGTAGAGCTACGGGCGTAACAGTACAACAACAACGAAAATTAACAAAAGCAATTAAACGTGCCAGAATTGTATCATTACTTCCGTTTGTTGCATCTAATGAAAATAATAATAAATAAAAAAAATTTAAACGTTTTAATTTTTTTCCAAATTAATTAATACAAAAATAAATTAATTTGGAAAAACTAAAATCAAACCGCCATAATATCACCCTAACCACTCTACTTTTTTATTAAAATAAAATTAATCCTACTTAAACTTAACAAATTAAATTATCCTTGTAAGTTATAGTCTATTTGAATGTATATATAAATAAGTTTGTACTATAATATATATTAACATATGCTATAGTAATTTGTAGAATTGTAGAGAGAAAACAAACCCAAATTTTTATTAACTAAGTCATATCTAAAAGGAGAAATTCTATGGGGAATTTCATCGATAAAACCTTTACGGTCATAGCAGATATTTTATTAAAGGTTTTACCAGCGAGTAAAAAAGAAAAACAAGCTTTTTCGTATTATAGAGCGGGTATGGCTGCTCAAACAAAAGGACGCTATTCTGAAGCTTTAGAAAACTATTACGAAGCCCTAAGTTTAGAAGAAGATCCATACGATCGTAGCTATACTTTATATAATATAGGTTTAATTTATGGAAATACAGGACGATATACACAATCTTTAGAATTTTATCATCAAGCTTTAGGACTAAATCCTAATCTTCCTCAAGCACTTTATAATATTGGAGTAATTTATCATATGCAAGCTACTCGAGCAGAATCTTTTACAGAAGAAGAATACGTAAGTCTAGCAGAAAAATTATTTGATAAAGCGGCAGAATATTGGCGTCAAGCCTTAAAGTTAGCACCCGATAATTACGCAGGTGTTCGTAATTGGTTAAAAATCACTGGAAGATTAGATGATTCCGATTAATTTTACAAATATTCTTTCCCTTCAAGAATCGAAAGAATATTGTTATACAATAGTATCTAGTTAGCAGATTTTAAATGCTTTGTTATCTCAAATTACACATTAACGTGTGAAAGTATTTTTATTCTAAAATATTCTAATATGTTCAATTAATTAAAATGGCAGATTTAAATACAGGTTTGGTTACGCAAATCATTGGTCCAGTATT
>JACCEC010134733.1_pt1 | contig 22038 bp, 18 predicted proteins | sample 7450121 | NCBI WGS metagenome assembly JACCEC01 (sample SAMN15323455, study PRJNA562643) | freshwater metagenome | isolation source: river surface water | place: USA:Blue River Watershed | collected 2017-08-18 | reverse complement strand
TTGCGGTCGATGCGGCTCATCTGGGAAGACGCACAGCCCGCCCCGAGCAGGAGGGCGAGAACAGCAACGGCGCCTGAACCGAACCGCTTCATCGGGGCCGACGATACACGACCCGGGCGTTCCGTAAAGTCCCCGCAACCGGCCCACGCCACCCGAGCTTTGGGTTGCCACCGCGCCGCTGCCGCCGCTCGACTCGAACTCCGCCATGACTCAACCGACGTTCCCCGCGCGCACCACCACCGCCGAGATCGAGCTTGGGACCACGCTGCAGCCGAAGTTCGGCGCCGACGGCCTGATCCCCTGCATCACGCAGGACGTGCACAGCGGGGAGGTGCTGATGTTCGCCTTCATGAACGCGGAGGCGCTGGCGCACACGCTGCGCACGCGCAAGGCCACCTATTGGAGCCGTTCGCGCAACAAACTCTGGGTGAAGGGTGAGGAGTCGGGCAACGTGCAGCTCGTGCGCGAACTGCGCACCGACTGCGACCAGGACGTGCTCCTCATCAAGGTCGAGCAATCGGGTCCGGCCAACGCCAGCTGCCACAACGGCTTCAAGTCCTGCTTCTACCGCCGTCTGTCCGACCTCGAGGGTGCGGAGGCCTCGGGCTACCGGCTGGTCACGACCACCTCGCGGCTGTTCGACCCCGCCACCGTCTATAAGAAGAAGTGACCCGCGGCGGCCTCACCGGCTGCCCGGAGCCAGCCCGCGGGTACTCGCGCCGGCGAACGCCAGGAACCGGGTGAACTCGGCGCTCGCAGCGTCGGCGTGGGAAGCAAGGCGCTCGAGGGCCTGGGTGCGGTTGAGGCCGGCGCGGTAGAGGACCTTGTGCAGTTGCTTCACGCGATCGAGCTGCGCGGCGGTGAAGCCGTTGCGCTCGAGGCCGACCTGGTTGATCGCGCGCACCTTGGCGGGCGTGCCGTCGGCGATGAAGAAAGGCGGCAGGTCGTGCACGAGCTTCGCGGTGGCCGAGAGCATCGCGTAGGCGCCGAGCCGGCAGAATTGATGCACGCCGCCGTAGCCGCCGATGACCACGTGATCCTCGACGACGACGTGGCCGGCAAGCACCGCGCCGTTGCTCATGATGATGTGGTCGCCCAACACGCAATCGTGCGCGACATGGCAGCCCACGAGCAGGGTGTTGTCCGACCCGATGCGCGTGAAGGCGCCGTCCTCGGTCGCGCAGTGCAGGGTGACGTGCTCGCGGAACACGTTGCGGTCGCCAATGCGCAGACCGGGGTCGCCCCCGCGGAACTTGAGGTCCTGGGTCTTGCCGCCGATGCAGGCGTAGGGGAACACCTCGCAACCCGCGCCGAGCACGGTGTTGCCCTCCACCGAAGCGTGGTGGTGGAGCCGGGTGCCGGCGCCGAGCTCGACCCGGGGGCCGACGTAGGCGTAGGCGCCGACCTCGACGCCCGCGCCGAGGCGGGCGCCGGTCTCGACGATCGCGGTGGGATGAACCGCCGCCATGCGCCTAGGCCTCGCCCTCCTCGACCAGGCCGAACATCAGCTCGGCCGAAGACACCACCTGGCCGCCGACGGTGCAATTGCACTCAGCCACCGCGAGCTTGTCGCCGCGGGCCTTGGTGATCTTGGCATTGATGATCAACTGGTCACCCGGCCGCACGGGGCGGCGGAACTTCACCTTGTCGGCGCTCATGAAGAACGCCGTCTTCCCCGCGCCGGCCGTCCTCCGCATCATGACGATCCCGGCCGCCTGCGCCATCGCCTCGAGTTGGAGGACGCCGGGCATCACGGGGTTATCCGGGAAGTGCCCCATGAAGTACGGCTCGTTGATGGTGACGTTCTTCACGGCGACAAGTTCGTCGTTGCCGATGAACTCGAGCACGCGGTCCACCATCACGAACGGGTAGCGGTGCGGCAGGGTCTCGAGCACGCGCCGGATGTCGAGGGACGTCTCCGTGGGCAGCACCGCGGCGGGCCGGGCCGCCTTCTCGCGGGGCTTGGGGGCCTTGCGCCGCTCCTCCAGACGCGTGAACAGGGCCTTGGTAAGCTCGGCGTTGATCGCGTGCCCGGGCCGAGTGGCGACGATGTGCGCCTTGAGCGGGAGGCCGAGGAGCATCACGTCGCCGATGATGTCCAGGATCTTGTGCCGCACGAACTCGTCGGCGAAGCGCAGCGGCTCCTTGGAGAGGATCTTGTCGCCGCGGATCACGACCGCGCAGTCGAGCGAGCCGCCCTTGATCTTCCCGAGCTTCAGCAGCTCCTCGATGTCCTCGTAGATCGCGAACGTCCGCGCGGCCGCGATCTGGGCCATGTAGACGTCGGGGTCGATCGTGAGCGAAAGGTGCTGGGTGTGGATGCCCCGGTCATCGGCCGAGGTGCACGAGATCTTGAGCTGGTCGCAGGGCAGCGCGATGACGGATGAGTTGCCGCGGGAGACCGAAATCGGGGCATCCAGCTCGAAGTACTCCCGGTCGGCCTCCTGCTCGACGGGTTCGCCTTGGAGGATGAGGTTCACGTACGGCCGCGCCGAGCCGTCGAGGATCGGGGGCTCGGAGGCGTTCATCTCGACCACGACGTTGTCGATCCCGCAGCCGTGCAACGCGCTCAGGACGTGCTCGACGGTGTGGATCTTGGCGTGGCCCGACTGGATGGTCGTCGCCCGCACGAGGTCGGTCACGAGGTCGACCCGCGGTTTGATCTCGGGGGATCCGCTGAGGTCGACCCGCCGGAAGACGATGCCTGAGCCGGCCGGGGCGGGCTTCAACCGGAGGGTCACCTTTTCGCCGGTGTGGAGCGCCGCGCCTTCCGTCGAGACCTCGCGCGCGAGCGTGCGTTGCTTCATGGACCGCGAGTGTCGGAAGGAGCGCGGAAACAGGGCAAGCGCGGAGATTGGCGGCCACCGGCACACGAGCCCGGACCGGCGCGGACAACCGCGGGCCTTGACACTCCCTGCGCGCGCCGCTCGGCTGAACGTCTTTCTCCTCTCAAACACCGCCCGTCAGCACCCTCCCGCCATGCCCGCAGCCAACGACATCCGCAAAGGTCAGGTCATCAAGTTCAACGGCGAGCCGCACCTCGTCATGGAGACGCAGCACCGCACCCCCGGTAACCTGCGGGCCTTCGTGCAGATCAAGATGCGCAACCTTCGCTACGGCAAGGCACTGGACCAGCGCTTCGCGTCCACCGACACCGTCGAGGTGCTGCCGACCGACCGCAAGACCCTCGAGTTCAGCTACGCCGACCGCGAAACCTACGCGTTCATGGATCCCGAGACGTTCGAGCAGATCGAGCTCACGGAAGCACAATTGGGCGACGTGAAGAACTACCTCGCCCCGGGCGGCAAGGTCGACGTCCTCTGGGTCGACGAGCGTCCGCTTTCGGTCGACCTTCCCTCCACGGTCTCGCTCAAGGTCGTCGAGTCCGCCGACGGCGTGAAGGGCGACACCGCGAGCAACGTGCAGAAGCCCGCGAAGCTCGAGACCGGCCTCGTTGTGCAGGTGCCACTCTTCATCAAGGAAGGTGAAGTCATCCGCGTCAGCACGGTCGACGGCACCTACCTGGGCCGCGTATAAGCAGCCGCGCCACCGGCGCTCTCCCTCTTCGGGGTCACGCAAGGCCCATCCGCCGCTCAAGAAGCGGCGGGCAGTTTGCATTTCCCGAAGCGTATCTGGACGGGCAACACCGGACCGTCGCTGCAAGAGCAGCGCCCATCGGCCGCACGCCCGCAGAAAGGCCTTCGCCTTGGCGTTCCAAAGGTCGAACTTCGGCCTCGCCGGGCTCCACGTCCGCCCACCATCGCGGCTGACCGTCGAGCAGGCCCGCGGCACCTCGGTCATCTTGCGCTCACCCTCGCAGTCCACGGTGCGCATCAACAGCCGCACCCACCCCGACGAATCGATCACGTTGCCAGGCAGATCCCGCTCACATCGCCCGGCCTCGCCTTCACCGCCGCGGCGAGGAAGGTGCCAAAAACGAAGATCCGGGCATCATCCTCTTGAGCTCCCGGCTCAGGCTGCGGCCACCTCGCGGGGCTTCACCTCTCGCGCGATGCGGGCGCCAAGTTCGCGTTGGGCCCTGCGAAGGTCGCAGTCCAGCTGAAGCCTGACCCACCACCCGTCGGAAAGTCCGAAATAGCGATCCAAACGAAGTCCGGTGTCTGCGGTGATGGCGCGCTCGCCCGCCAGGATCGCCGAGATTCGGGTTTGGGGCACGCGGATATCCTTCGCGAGTTGATAGGGAGTGATGCCCATCGGGGAAAGGAATTCCTCGCGCAGCATTTCGCCCGCAGTGGGCAATGGCATTTTCTTGGTCATGAGATCAGTGGTAATCGACGATTTCGACATCCTCGACCCCGTGGTCGGTCCAGACGAAGCAGACGCGGTATTTGTCGTTGATGCGAATGGAGTACTGCCCCTTCCGATCGTGCTTGAGCGGTTCCAGCCGGTTGCCGGGCGGAACCCGCAAGTCGTCGAGCTTTTGGGCGATGTCGATTTGCTGGAGCTTGCGGAGGGCCACTCTATGTATGTCGGCGGGCAAGTCGGGCGTCGTTTCAAAAACGCATCAGCACCGAGGCGGTTGCGCTGCGCGGTTCGCTCAAGGAGCTGAAGCTCGCGTAGTAATCGGCGTTCGTGAGGTTCTGCAGGGCCAGTCCGAACGTCATCGGCCGCCCGAGGACCTTCCGGGAATACGTGAGGTTCGCGTCGGCCTTCGTGTAGGCCGGGGAACGGAATTGCGGGAGGTTGGGCAGGTTGCCGTTGCCGCGACGCTCCCCGACGTAGATCACGCCGACCCCGGCGCCGAGGCCCTTGAGCACGCCGGACGCGAACGAGTAGCGGTTCCAGATGTTCGCCTGGTGGCGCGCCACGTTGGGCGGCGCGAGACCGACGTTGGCCGGGCGGGTGGGATCCTTGATGATCTTCACGTCGACATTGGCGTAGCTGAGCACGACCTGCCACGCGCGCAGCGGGCGGGCGTTGAGCGTGAACTCGATCCCGCGCGAGCGGTCGAGGCCCGAGGCGATGTTGAAGCCGGGATGATCGGGATCGGGCTGGAGGACGTTCGAGCGTTCGATCGAGAAGGCGACGATCGTCCCGGCGAGCCGGCCCTCGATCAGGTCGAACTTCGGGCCGAGGTCCCAACCCTTGCCGGTGACGGGTGCGAAGAGCCGGCCGGCGTAGTCGGTCGCCGTCTGCGGAGAGAAGGATTCCGCGTGGCTCACGAAGAAGGTCATGCGCGGCGCGACGCGATAGGAGGCGCCGTAGCTGGCGACATCCGCGCCCTGGCTCGAACTCGAGGTCGTGCGGGCGAGCCGGTTCTCGCTGTTCTGGAAGAACTGCCCGTAGCGGTAGCCCTGCATCAGGAGCAGACGGCCCTGCAGCACCTGCACGAGGTTGCTGAACGTGTAGCCGCGCTGACCGGAGTCGAGGGTCGTATCGGCGAAACGCGTCGTGTAGGCGGACCACGGACCCAGCGCATGGTCGGCGCGGGTGGCGGAATCCACGTTGATGTTGGGCGGGTTGGTGGGCCGGCGGAACTGCTGGCTGCGTGAATCCACGACGCCCACGTACTCGAATCCAAGGAACACCTTGTGCGTGATCCCGGCGTAGGCGAGGTCTCCGAGCGCGCTGGCCTGCGCGATGTAGTTGTCGTTCCCGGTGAACTGCACCGTGGGGATGCGCGCGACGGTGCGGGCGCGCGTGACGGCGTTGACCACGAGGGCCTGGGAGCCGGCCATGGTATTGCGGCCTTGGCGCTGCGCGCGGAAATAGCCGCCCGCGCGGACCACCCATCGCGGCGTGAGCTGGTGCGTGAGGTCCAGCGCGGCCTGCGACTGGATGATCGAGGAGGTCGACTCGGGGCCGGCGCGGTTGAAGGTACGTGGCACATCCTTCACGTAGTAGCCGGTGGTCGAAGTGAAGTAGATCGGCGGGATCGCCTGCGTGCCGCGGGTGGTCTGCCACTGGAAATCGAAACCGAGGCGCGTCCGGCTGGTGGGCGCGTACTGGATGTTGCCACCGTAGACCTTCCGCTCGCGGCCGGCGAAGTCGTATTGGCTGCCGTAGTCCTCGTACGCGGCGCCGAGGAGCACACGCAGCTTCCGTTGCCGGTCGACGGGCGTGGAGTACAGCAGCTCGGAACGGAAGCTATCATGGGCGCCGTAGCGCAGCCGCACGTGGCCGGCGGGGTTCGCGCCCGGGCGGCGCGTGATCATGTTGATCGTACCCCCTGGCTCGATGGTGCCGGAGAACGTCGACGACGGTCCCTTGATGATCTCAACGCGGTCGATGAACAGCGTGTCGGCCACGCCGAAAGATCGGTAGCCGTTGCGGTAGCTGGTGAAGGACTGGAATCCGCGGTTGTAGAAGTTGTTCCCCGTCACGTCGTCGGGCGTCGCCGTGCCGTTGTCGGCCAGGCTGCCGCTGTACTTAAGCGCCTCGCCGATTTCCTTCGCACCGATGTCCTCGATGAACTCCGCCGTGATGACCTCGATCGCACGCGGCAGGTCGAGCAGCGCGGTGTTGAAGCTCGTGCCGGAGATCGCGTTGGCCGCCTTGTAACCGTCGTCGCCCTGGGCGCTCACTTCGAAGGCGGAGAGCAGGACCGGCCCGGGGGCCGGCGTGGCGGCAGCGGTCCCGGAGGGAGCCGGGGCGACTTGGGCGAAGAGCGCGACGGAAGCGGTGCAGCAAACGCCGACGGCAATAAGGCGGCGGAAGCCAGGCCGCGTGAAGGGACACTTGGGAGAGAACACGGAAGGGATTGAGTTCAGGGGGTCGGATCGAGGATTTGCCCGGCCTGCAGCAGGAGCTCGCGGAGCTGCGGGTAAGGCACTTCCTGCACCGCGCGGTCGCCGGTGAGGGCGAGCGCGGCGGCGGCACCGGCGGCCTGACCGAGCACCATGTAGACGGGCTCCATGCGGATCGAGGTGTAGGCGACGTGCGTGGCCGAGAGGCAGACGGGCACGAGCAGGTTGCGGCACTCGGCCGCCCGCGGCACCAGCGAGTAATAGCTGATCGGATAGGGACGGATCGACTGGGTGACCATCAGCGAGCCCTCGTTGCGGACCCGGCCCTGCTCGTCCAGCACGCGCGACACGACGTGCGAATCGAGGGCATAGGATCCGATACCGACGGATTGGCCGGCATCGACGCGCCCGGCGCGGCGGAGATTCTCCTCCTTCATGACGAAGGCACCGCGCATGCGGCGGGCTTCCCGGACATAGAGTTGGTGGGGAAAATTCCCGTTGTCGGTGAACTCGTCCTTGGGCCAGCCCCACGGCTTCATTTCCTCGCGGATGGGCGCGGGAACGCGCTCGTCGTTGGCCAGCACCCAGAGCATGCCGACGGCGAAGTCGCGGTGCATTTGATCCAGCCGCTCGCGCTCGCGGTAGCTGGCCGTCTGGTAGTCCCGGTTGGCCCCGATGAAGTTGACCTGGTTGGTGTCGGTCTTCCGGTTGGGCATCGGCGTGAGCGAGATGACCTTTTGCAGCGGCGTCTCGGGCGCCAGTTGCAGCATGCGCACCAGCGCCTCGTGCCAGAGCGGGTTGAAGTTGGCCGGCTTCATGATCGGCAGGCGATTCGCCGGGTCGTTGGTGAGCGTCAGGCGATAGCAATAAGTCTGGGTGCGGTTATCCTGTTCCCCAGCGCGGCCCCACAGCTCGCGATCGATGTACGGCAGCAACCCAGAGGCGGGATCGCCGGGACGGATCCACGGATCAATCGAGCGCTCCCCCGCCCCGACCACGCCGGCGAGGCGAATGCCGTTCAAGGTCTCGCCGAACTCCGCGTTGCCCTCGCGTCCGACGACGTGGCTGACGCCGGCCCGCGCCATGAGGTCACCTTCGTAGGAGGCATCGATGAACATGCGCCCGGCATAGCGTTCGCCGTTCTCCGTTCGAAGGGCTACGATGCTGCCCTCCGCCCGCTCGACGGCGGACTCCGTCTCCGCGAGCCGCCGCCGGCGCACGACCTCGATGCCGGCCTCGTGCAGCATCGAGACGAGGATCTTCTCCGCGACGTGGGATTCATACACCCACTGCATCCGTAACGCGTCGTTCTTGCCGGTGTAGGTGCGTTTCTTGGAGAGCTCGAAGAACTCGTCCCGGTTCTGACCGCGCCACGCCGCGGGCGAAAGATAATGCTCGTAGATCCTCTGGTAGAACTCGCGGGCGATGCCGCCGATCACCGTGCTGCGGTTCATGTCGGTGGCGGTGAGGCCGGAGGTGGCGACGCCGCCGACGCGAGCGGTAGGCGAAAGCAGCACCACGGATTGCTTCAAACGCGCCGCCTGAATCGCCGCGCTGATGCCGGCGAGCGTGTCGCCGTACACGACGACATCATGGCCGGCGACGGCCCGGGGAAGCACCAGCGGAAACAGAAGGAGCAGACGGAGCAACTTGGGCATGGGAGGGTTGAAGCTAGGGATTTTTTGCGACGCGCACGGTCAGATGCGGCTGGGTCTTGAGCACGAGCCGCGGGTGCCGGGCGAATTGGCGGCCGAATTCGTTCGGCACGGCGGCCCGCTGCGCGGCGCTGAGCCGGATGACGGCGAAGTCCGCGGCGGCGGTGAAAAGGCAGCGCGCGGTCAACCGGTGCCATTTTCCGGACGTGGCATCTGCACTCGCAAGGTGGTCGCGACCGGCGCTGAGCACCTCCTCCGCGGCGGCCGGCCAACCGGCGTGCAGCTGCGCAGGATCGCCGGCGAAGAGCATGATCGCGCAACCGAAGCGGATGGAAGGCCGGCCCCCTTCCCTCGCGTCAAGGAACTCGGCGGAAAGCTCCAGGGTCGCCTCCTGGTCGGGCCTGAGCTGGGCGTGGAGGGGACGCAGGTCGATGATCTGAAACACATCGCAGGCCATCGCGGGCAATCCGAACGGCCCCTCACCCTCCGCCTTGATGAACCGCAACACCGGCGCTCCCGCGGCGTCCGGCAGGTCGGTGCGGACCACGAATTCCGATTCATCCCCCGCCCAGATGCCGACTTCGGTTGGGAAACCGGATCGCACGCGCCCGATCCGATCCGCGGACTCCGAATCGGCGAGATGAACGGAACGGGCCTGCGCGTGAACAGTCGGAGGCTTCGCCAGCGACCACACCGAGGCGCTCGCAATTCCCGCGCCCACGCCGCACGCGGCCGCGATCCACCCGAGCCGCCGGTTCCTCCGCAGCCAGGCGAGGAATCTCTCCGATCGGGCGGGAGCACCCCTGGGACGTAAAGCCAGCTCGCTCGCCTGCAACACGGCCAAGGCGTTGGCCGCACCGTGCAGCAAGCCGTGCAGCTCCGCTTCAGCGCGGAAGGCGTGACGCGCCGCCTCGTCCGAACGCAGGAGCGCGCTGAGCTCGGTCGCCTCCGCCGCGGTGAGACGGTTTTCCCCCCAGGCCTCGACAAGGTGATTGAAGCGGTCGGGGTTCATGTGACCTCGGGCAGCGCCAACCGCCGTTCCAGGCATTGCCGCAGCGTCTGGCGGGCGCGCGAGAGCGCGACGCGCACGGCGTTGACGCTCCAGCCGACCGTTTCCGCGATCTCCTCGGGCATTTGCCCATGGTGATACCGCAGCATCACGAGTTGGTGGCCGCGCGGGGCCAGTTTCGCCATGCACGCCTGCAGCGCCGCCAAGCGGCGCTGGAAGGTCGCCTCCTCCAGGCGGTTCGCGGGATAAAGCATCTCGACCACGTCGTCATCCAGCCGGGCCACGCGGCGCGACCGCGTCCGCTGAAAGTGAAGGGTGTGATAGCGCGCGACGGTGCACGCCCACGCCATGAAGTCGGTGCCCGGAGTCCACGACTGGGCCTTGCGGGTGAGCGTCAGGAACACCTCTTGCACGATGTCCTGCGCATCAGAAAACACCGGCTCCATCGAAAGGACGTAGGCAAGGATCGCCGGTTGATGCCGCACATACAGCGACTGCACCTGCAGCGTGTGCTCCTCCGGGGACAAGGGCGGTGAACTCATCGGAGAAGGATTGCCGGATCTCGGCCGGAATTAGCAAAGAATATGGTCCGGCCTGCCTAGGCCACGACAAGAGCGTTCGAACGTTCGACGTGCCGGTGACGGCGCGCCGACGCAGGCGCGCGGGTCTGACCACTCCCGCCCTGCCCTAAGGCACGCGGCGGCACGGCCCGCGCCAGACCACAAGTGCGCCGAGCCATCCGGCTGAGCCGGGCGGAGCATCCCTTGCCAAGCCAACGAGACCGGCATGCTTCGTCCACGCGCGCTCCGTGACGGCACTCACACGGGCGCGGAAACTCGGGCGCCACTTTCGAAGCCGCTTCCACTTGCCAAGCTACTCTCCGAAATCACGTTTCCCACCGGCATGACCGTCACCCTGCGCTCGTTCGTCCCCACCCCGCTCTTCGTTCTGCTCGGGGTCTGTGCCGCTCCGCCCGCATCCGCCTCGGTCGACTTCACGCGCGAGGTCCAACCCATCCTCGCCGAGCATTGCTTCCATTGCCACGGCCCCGACGACAAGGATCGCCGCGGCGGCTACCGGATCGACTCCCGAGACCCCGCGCTGAAGGGCGGCAAGTCCGGCCTCACGGGCATCGTGCCCGGCAAGCCCGACGAGAGCGAGATCATCGCCCGCATCTTCTCGACCGACAGCGAGGAGGTCATGCCGCCACCGAAGGAGAACAAGCCTCTCACCGCGGCTCAGAAGGACATCCTGAAGCGCTGGGTGGCCGAGGGCGCGCCCTACGCGCAGCACTGGGCCTTCGTGCCGCCGGTCAAGACACCGCCGCCCGTTGCCCCCGCCGCCGCGACGCCGGCCTCCGTTACGCCGAATCCGGTCGATGCCTTCGTAGACGCCAAGCTGCGCGCCGCGAACCTGGCGCCGGCCGGACCGGCCGACCCCGCGATCCTCTGCCGCCGGATCCACCTCGATCTCATCGGCCTTCCCCCCTCCCCCCAGGAAGTCGCCGAGTTCACCGCCGCCGCAGCCGCCGGGTTGCCCGCGGCCGTCGAGGCCCTGTCGCGCCGCCTGATGGCCGACCCGCGCTTCGGCGAACGCTGGGCGCGCGTGTGGCTCGACGTGGCCCGGTACGCCGACAGCAACGGCTTCGAAAAAGATCTGCCGCGCGAGCAATGGGCCTGGCGCGACTGGGTGATCAACGCCTTCAACCGCGACCTGCCCTACGACCAGTTCATCATCGAGCAACTCGCCGGCGACCTGATCCCGGGAGCCTCGCCCGAGCAGGTGCTCGCGACCGGCTTCCTCCGCAACGGGATGGTGAATGAGGAAGGTGCCATCATCCCCGAGCAGTTCCGCATCGAGGGGATGTTCGACCGGATGGATGCCGTCGGCAAGGCGGTGATGGGCCTCAGCCTCCAGTGCGCGCAATGCCACACCCACAAGTTCGACCCCATCACCCATGACGAGTACTTCGGCCTCTACGCGTTCCTGAACAATTCCTACGAGGCGCAATCGTGGGTCCACACGCCGGAGCAACGCGACGAGATCGCGAAACTCGGCAAAGACCTGCGGGCCCTCGACGAACGTTCGCAGAAGGCCCTGCCCGACTGGCAGGCCAAGATGACCGCGTGGGAAACCGAGATCGCGGGTCGCCGGATCAAGTGGACGCCGCTCGAACCGCACGAGCTCGCCAGCACCAGCGGCCTCAACCACCCCGTCCAGCTCCCCGACAAGTCGATCCTCACGCTGGGCCATCCCACGACCCGCGGTGACATCTTCGTCCTAGCCAAGCCCGAGCTGAACGGCGTGACCGGCCTGCAGCTGGAGGCGCTCACCCACGGAGACCTCGAGTTCGGCGGCCCCGGACGCAGCAAGTACGGCACCTGGGCCCTCTCGGAATTGGAAGTCAGCACCCGCCTTCCCGGCTCCGACAAATGGGAGAAGGTCGCGCTGCGCCATGCCACCGCTGATTTCTCCGAGGCCGTACGGGGACTGGAGGAGGAATGGAAGGCGGGCTTCGACAAGGAACGGAAGCGCATCGTGGGCCCCGCCGATTTCATGATCGACGGCTCGAACGACACCGCTTGGCGCGCCGACCGCGGGCCCGGGCGGCGCAACTCTCCCTCCGTGGCGGTCGTGCAGTTCGCCGAGCCGCTCACCCTGCCCGCCGGCACCGAGCTAAAGGTGCTCCTGCGCATGCATCACAGCGGCGACGACAACGGCCGCCACAACACCGCCCTTGGCTGCTGCCGCCTCTCGCTCACCACTGCGGCCGACCCGCGCGCCGAGCCGGTGGATTACGGCGCGATCCTCGCCATGGGGACGCCGGAGGCTGAACGCACCGAGGAGCAGCGGACCACCCTTTTCCGCGCCTGGCGCGCCACCGTCGCGGACGCCAAGAAATTCAACACCGAGGCCGACACCCTCTGGAAAAAATATCCCGCGGCCCCCACCTCCGTGCTGCACCTCGCCGAGCGGAGCGGCGTCCATCGCCGCGAGACCAAGCTGCTCGACCGCGGCAGCTGGGACCGGCCCAAGCACGCCGTCCCGCCCCACGTGCCGACCGCGCTCAACCCTTGGCCGGAGGGCGCTCCGCGCGACCGGCTGGGCTTCGCCCGCTGGGTGACGTCGTCGCAGTCGCCGCTTGCCGCCCGCGTCGCGGTCAACCGTACCTGGCAGGCGCTGTTCGGCACCGGCTTGGTCGAGACCCCGGAGGATTTCGGAACCCGCACGCCGGTTCCTGAACACCGCGACCTGCTCGACTGGCTGGCGGTGGATTTCATGGAGAACTGCTGGAGCCACAAGCACCTGCTGCGTACCATCGTCTCGAGCCGGGCCTACCAGCGTTCCTCGACCGTGAGCCCCGAGTTGCTGGAGCGAGATCCCGCCAACCGGCTGCTCGCCCGCGGACCGCGGTTCCGGGCCGACGCCGAGGTCGTGCGCGACAGCGCGCTGGCCATCGCGGGCCTGCTCCATGCGCGGATCGGCGGACCCAGCATCTTCCCGCCCGTGCCGGAAAACGTCCTGGCCTACAATTACGTGCGACCGACGTACTGGAACCCGCCGCAGGACGCCGAGCGCTACCGCCGCAGCCTCTACCTTTTCCGCAAGCGCTCCATGCCGGACCCGATGCTCAGCGCGTTCGACGCCCCGAACGGCGACTTCGCCTGCGCGCGCCGCGTGCGGTCCAACACCCCCCTCGCCGCCCTGACCAGCCTCAACGAGCCCGTCTTCGTCGAGGCCGCGCAGGCCCTCGCGCTCCGCATCTGGCGCGAGGGTGGTCCCTCCGATGAGACCCGCGCCGACTACGCCTACCGGCTCTGCACTTCCCGCGGGGCGCGCCCGTCCGAGGTGGCCGCGGTCAAGCGCCTCCTCGAGGAGAAACGCGCCCGGCTGCGCACCGGCGAAATCAAGGCCGGCGACATCGCGTTCTCCGCCTTCACCAAACCCGCCGACCTACCGGCCGACGCCACGCCGGCCGACCTCGCCGCCTGGGCGATCGTCGCCCGCGTGCTGCTCAACCTCGACGAGACCCTCACGAAATCCTGAAGCCATGACGACTTCCGCCGACCTCCGCGCCGCCCGCGCCCGCCTGCTCTCCCGCCGCTGGTTCCTGCAGGACTGCGGCGTGGGCATGGCCGGCCTCGCCCTCAGCTCGCTCGTCGCGCGCGAGGCGAAGGCCAAGGCACCCGCCAACCCGCTCGCGGTCCGTGCGCCGCACTTCAAGCCGAAGGCGAAACGCGTGATCTACATGTTCATGGCCGGGGCCCCGAGCCACCTCGAGCTCTTCGATCCCAAGCCGGAACTGCAGAAGCGCGACGGGCAGCTGCCCCCCGCGGACCTGCTGAAGGATTACCGCGCGGCCTTCATCAATACCAACTCCGCCCTCCTCGGGCCGAAGTACAAGTTCAGCCCCCACGGCAAGTCGGGCATCGAGTTCTCGGAACTCATCCCCAACATCGCCGGCCTCGCCGATGACCTGTGCGTCATCCGCAGTCTTCAGACCGACGCGGTCAACCACGCGCCCGGGCAGATCATGATGAACACCGGCTCGCAGCAATTCGGCCGGCCCAGCTTCGGCTCCTGGACCCTCTACGGACTCGGCTCCGAGAGCGAGACGCTCCCCGGCTACGTCGTGCTCACCAGCGCCAAGGGCACCAGCGGCGGCGCGAGCAATTACGGCTGCGGCTTCCTACCCACGGTCTACGGCGGCATCCCCTTCCGCAGCACCGGTGATCCGGTGCTCTACCTTTCCAATCCCGCGGGCTTCGACGCCCGCGCCCAGCGCGCCTCCCTCGACACGCTGAATGAGCTCAACGAGCTGGCGCGCGTCGACACGGGCGATCCCGAGATCGCCGGCCGCATCCAGAGCTACGAGATGGCCTACCAGCTCCAGACCTCGGCTCCCGAGCTGATGGACCTGTCATCCGAACCCGCCCACGTGCTCGAGGCGTACGGGATCACCGACATCAAGCAGGCCAACTACGCCCGCAATTGCCTCCTCGCGCGCCGCCTCATCGAGCGCGGCGTGCGCTTCGTGCAGCTCTTCCATGAGGCTTGGGACCAGCACGGCGACCTTACCAAGGCCATCAAAAGGAACTGCGAGGACACCGACCGCGCCAGCGCCGCACTTGTGAAGGACCTCAAGCAGCGCGGCCTGCTCGACGACACGCTCGTCATCTGGGGCGGCGAGTTCGGCCGCACCCCGATGGTGCAGGGCGGCAACGACGGCCGCGACCACCACAACCGCTGCTTCACCATGTGGCTCGCCGGCGGCGGACTGAAGAAGGGCCACGTGCACGGCGCGACCGATGACCTCGGCTTCAACGTCGTGCGCGACCCGGTCCACGTCCACGACCTCAACGCGACGCTGCTTCACCTGCTTGGGCTCGAGCACACGCGCCTCACCTTCCGCTTCCAGGGACGCGACTACCGGCTCACCGACGTCCACGGCCACGTCGTAAACGACATCATCGCCTGAAGGAACCCGCCGTAGGCCGGACGGATCGGCGCGGTTCCGCGATTGACCTGCCCGTGAGCCCGCGCAGCTTGACGCTGTTTTCGGTCACGGAGGAGTGGCTGAGTGGTTTAAGGCACCTGACTTGAAATCAGACGTGGGCGTCAGCTCACCGGGGGTTCGAATCCCTCCTCCTCCGCCAGCCTCCGCCGAGCCTACGGCTGGCAGGCCGACTCCACAGGCTTACTATCGTCAGCCGGCAAAAGGATAAAACACCGCCAAGGAGGCTGCCCGCCGTAGTCTGCGAAGGCGGGCTTTAATCTTCGACCGAGTCGCCGGCCACAACCCTGCGCACAAACTCCCGCCAAGACATCCCCCGAATTCGGGTATTCCGGGGTCCCGCCCCGGCACTCCGCGCCTCAAGTTTGCTCGGGCCATGCACTACGTGTACCTCCTCCAAAGCGCGCTCGACAACAGCCGTCACTACACGGGCTTCACCCACAATCTCCGCGCGCGCCTCACCCGTCACAATGCAGGACAAAACCGATCGACGATCCACGGCCGACCTTGGCGAATTGTCACTTATTTCGCCTTCGCCGATGAGACCAAAGCGCGCGCGTTCGAACACTACCTAAAGAGTGGCTCCGGCAGGACCTTCGCCAAACGACATCTTATTTGAACCGGCCCGCCCTGCGAAGCCTTGGCGTAGCAGGTCCCGTTAACCGCCAGCGCCCGAGGCTCTGGATGGCACAGCCACCCCGGAAGTCGGAGACTTTCCGTTTAGGTAACGCCTAGGTGATCGATCAACGCTCTGATCGCCTGAGCGCAGCGAAGACGGGACTGAATTGCGACTTTATCACGCCATACGGACCAGACCACCCGTCTCTCAGCCAGGTGTCCCGATATGAGCTCGACGATAAGCCAGCGGCGCCAGACCGGTGCGCTGCCGAAACTGACCAGCAAACCTGCTCGCATCCACAAAGCCGCAGCGCTGGGCAATCTCGGACGCCGTCATTCGCGTTTCCTCCAGCAGGCGCGCTGCGGTGAGCACGCGGGTCTTGATCAAAAACTCCTGCTGGGAGGTGCCGAACGTGGAATGGAAACGCCGCGGGAGCTGGCGAAGTGATTCACCGCAGGCCTCCGCAACGTCAGCTATGACCAGCGTTTCGTCCGCACGATCATCCTTTCGCCGTGGGGCCGCCCCGGCCTGAGGTCGCCGTCCTGGTCGACGCCGCGACGGGCGATTGTCACGCCCTCGACCCGCCGGACTTTCCGTCCGGGCTGCCGTATCCACAGCAGCGCGACGAGCCGATCCGGTTCCGCGCCGAAGCCATGGAGCCGAGCTAATCGTTCGACCAAACGGGCTTTGCGTTGCCCCTGCCACCGCAAGTCGCGCCCGCGGACGCCGGGCAGGGCGAAATGTTCGGCGACGAGTTCGCCCAGCCCGATGCCAACGATGGCGAGCCGGTGTTCTGGAGCGCGGGGAGCGCGCAGGCCTCGCCAGACGACGACTTGGTTCAAGCCGACGCAGCGGAATCCGTTTGAAGCCTCGCTGCTTGACCGCGAGCGGCCGGAGGTGTGTCTCTTCGCATCGTGCCTGCCACGACTGACCTCCGAACATTCGCCGGCGCGGCGCCGGAATCGGACGAGTTGCTGAGTTTCGGTCGGGTTATCTTCGTTAACCGGCTCTTCACTCCGCTGGCCGGTCGGGCGAACTTGAGGCTTGGGGGACTACAGGGGTCCGACTCCGTTTCCACCCGCCACCCTACCCTCCTGAACCGCTCCCGGATCCGGTCCCCCTGAAGATCCAGTTTTTTTTAACCCTTCAACAAACCCGCCGCCGACGCGCCATCGTCCCGATGAGCCTGGCAAACGCAGCGGCCGCCGCGCAGCTCGCCCCGCGCGCGACCGGCCCATCACCCACGCGGAACCGGAGCGATTTCCTCCTCCGGGCCATCCGCGTTCTCCGCAGTTCTCAGTCCGGCCTCTCCGCGCTCCCGCGGCGTTTCGCGCCCCTTCTGGTCGTCTGCCTGCTCGCCCCGTGCGCCCTCGCCGCAGCCGAGCCCGCCGAGCCGCAGCTTCACCCGCGTGCCACCGCGCTGCCCGGCACGCCGCAGGGCCCCTTCGTCCGCAACGCCGCCGGCGCGATCTGGGGCTTCGTGCCGACCGGTGCCGTCGTCTCCGCTGACGAGGGCCGCACCTGGGAAACGCGCCCGTTCCTCGACGCCACCCGCTTCGCCTCCCGCGTCGAACGCGCCGCCCTCCGCACGCGCACCGGCACGCTCGTCCACGCCTTCCTCAACAACCGCGAGCGCGTCTTCAAATGGGACGACGCCCAGGGCGGCCCGCAGGAGGGCTGCCGGCTGCCCGTCTACATCACGCGCAGCACCGACGACGGCGCCACCTGGACCGCGCCTCAACTCATCCAGGACGGCTGGTGCGGCGCCGTGCGCCAGTTCGTCGAACTCCCCACCGGCCGCCTCGTCCTCATCAGCCAGGTCGCGAAAGCCCACCCTGCGCGCCACGTCACGCTCACCCACGTGAGCGACGACGGCGGCGCGACCTGGCGCGCCGGCGAGCCCATCGATCTCGGCGCCGCCGGCAACTATGGCAGCGAGGTCAAGGGCATCCGCGGCTCCACCCACGGCGGCGCCATCGAGGGCACCGCGCTCGTCCGCAGCGGCGGCGACGTGAAACTCTGGCTGCGCACGCCCCTCGGCTGCTTCTTCGAATCCACCTCGCGCGACGGCCTAAAATGGAGCACTCCCATTCCATCCCCCGTCGAGGCCAGCGATTCCCCCGGCATGCTCGCGCGTCTCGCCAGCGGCCGTACCGTACTCGTGTGGAACCGTTTCCGCGATCCCGTCGCCCTCACCGGTCGGCGCGAACAGCTGTCGCTCGCGTTCTCGGAGAACGACGGCCTGACGTGGACGTTCCCACAGGTCATCGCCGATCACCGCACCCCAGCCGGCGCCCGCGAAGCGCAGCACTGGATCTCATATCCCTACATTTTCGAGCCCACGCCCGGCGTGCTATGGATCTCCACCATGCAGGGCTCGCTCCGGATCGCCTTGCGCGAAACCGATGTCCGCGCGCCCGCGCCCGACGCCGCTCCGCCACGCGTGCGCGTCCTCTGCCTCGGCGACTCCATCACCCGCGGCGCCCGCCCCGGCGTGCTCGCCCCCGCCACGTTTCCCGCCCGCGTCCAAGCCGCCCTCCGCGCCGCCGGCCTCGCCGTCGATGTCCACAATTCCGGCATCGGCGCCGAACGCACCGACCTCGCCCTCGCGCGCCTCGACCGCGATGTCATCTCCCAACGGCCCGACATCGTCACCGTCATGTATGGCACCAACGACAGCTGGGTCGACACCGGCAAGACCGCCTCGCGCCTCGCCCCCGAGGTCTTCACACCCAACCTCCGCACCCTGGTGCAACGCCTCCGCGCCGCCGGCAGCGCCGTGATCCTCATGACGCCCCCGCGCTTCGCCGAGGAGAACCGCCGCAACGGCCTCGACGAAGATCCCAACCTCCGCCTCGCCGCCTACGTCGCACAGATCCGCACCGTCGCCCGCGAGCTCGACGTGCCCCTCGTCGATCACTTCGCCGCCTGGGAAACCGCCCAGCAGGCCGGCCGCCGCCTCCAATCGTGGACCACCGACGGCTGCCATCCCAATCCCGACGGCCACGCCGATCTCGCTCCACGTATCGCCGCCGCCCTCACCCCGCTCGTCCGCACCGCCACCTCGCACCCATGAAACCCGCCTTCACTTACCGCTCTTTCCGCCTCCGCCCCCACCTCACTTCGCGAACCTTCGCGCCCCTTCGCCCCTTCGCGTTTCTCCTCCTGGTCCTCCCGGCCCTCCCGCTCCTCACTCCCGCTCCACTCTCCGCCGCCCCCGCACCCGCCGCCGCACCCGTCATCTCCGGTCAACTCCTGCTCGATCTGCCGCCCGTCCCCGGCAACCCCCGCAACAGCGAAGGCGCCTTCGCCACCCTCAAGGACGGCCGCATCCTCTTCGTTTACTCCCACTTCCTCGGCACCTCCTCCGCCGACGCCGCCAAGGCCCGCCTCGCCGCCCGCACCTCCGCCGATGGCGGCACCACCTGGTCCGCCGACCGTTTCATCGACACGCCCGAAGAGGACTCCGTCATGAACGTCATGAGCGTGTCGCTCCTTCGCCACGCCAACGGCGACCTCGGCATGTTCTACCTGCTGCGCCGCAGCTGGCACGACATGCGGATGTATTGCCGCCGCTCCACCGACGAAGGCCTCACCTGGAGCACGCCCGTCCGCTGCATGCCCGCGCCCGGCTACTACGTCGTGAACAACGACCGCATCGTCCGCCTGAAATCCGGCCGCCTCGTCATCCCCGCCGCCCTCCACCGCGCCCTCGGCGAGCGCAACGAAGCCTCCGCCGTCGACTGGCGCGGTGTCGCCGAGTTCTACCTCTCCGACGACGACGGCCGCACCTGGCGCCGCGCCTCCGGCTACGCGACGCTCCCCGTAGCCCACACCCGCAGCGGCCTCCAGGAACCCGGTCTCATCGAGCTGCGCGACGGCGTCCTCTGGGCCTGGGCCCGCACCGACCTCGGCCGCCAATACGAGTTCTTCTCCCACGACGGCGGCGAGACTTGGTCCGTGCCCGCACCCTCCCGCTTCACGTCCCCCAACTCGCCCCTCTCGCTGAAACAACTCCCCGGCAGCGGCAAACTCCTCGCCGTCTGGAATCCCGGCCCCGCCTACGAAACCCGCCCCGTCTCCCGCATCGGCGGCGACCGCACCCCGCTCGTACTCGCCACCGGCGACTCCCCCGCAGGTCGCTGGAGCCGCGTCGCGATTCTCGAGGGCCACGACCGCAACGACGCCGGTTACTGCTACACCGCCATCCACTTCACCGCCGACGCCGTGCTCCTCGCCTACTGCGCCGGCGGCGACGAGGACCGCAGCCGCCTCGCCCGCCTCCGCCTCCGCCGCATCCCGCTCAGCGCCTTGCCCTGAGCGCCCCCGCCGCTCCGCGGCCGTGGTCACAAGCAGTTACCTGTTTAATCGCCTCGGACAGCCGGCACCCCTCGCCGTTGCGACCGTAACCTCCCAAGACGCACGCCCCCGCGTTTCGGGTTATCGCCCGCGCAAAATAGCTTCGCTGCGCCGCGCCGCGCCCAAATCGCGCTCGACAGCGCCGCGCCGCCGCCGGATGCACTGCGTCCGCGCATCACCCCATGCCTCCGCCCGACCCCAGTCCGTTGCCGCCTCCCGGCCTGCCCGCCGCCGGAATGTCGGACCTGACGCGCTGGTTCGAGGAAGAAGTCCGGCCCCACGAATCCGCCCTCCGCGCCTACCTGCGGGCCCGCTTTCCCACGCTCGGCGATCACGACGACCTCGTGCAGGAGACCTACGCCCGCCTGCTCCGCGAACGCGCCCGCGGCGGCGTGCGCTACACCCGCGCCTTCCTCTTCACCGCCGCTCGCAACGCCGCCTTCGACCTTTTCCGCCGCCGCGGCGCCAAACCCACCGAGTCCGTCAACGAATCCGTCGCCCTCAGCGTGCTCGCCGACCAACCCGGCGCCGCCGAGCAGGTCGACCAACGCTACGAACTCGAAGTCCTCGCCGATGCCGTGCGCGCGCTTCCCGACCGCTGCCGCGAGGTCGTCATGCTCCGTTACCTCGACGAGCTTTCCTACAAGGAAATCGCCGCCCAGCTCGGCATCTCACCCGAGACCGTGAAGGTCCACATGGCCAAAGGCATGCGCCGCTGCGCCGCGTTCTTCGCCGCCCGTGGCCTGCTCGCCTCCGCCTCCCACGCCGTGCCCTCCGCGTCCGGACCGGCGTCCGGCATCGCCACCGCATGAACCCGCCCCGCGATCCCGCCGGCCCCGCCGGCGCGCCCGAGCCCGACGACCCCATCGAGGAAGTCGCCGCCGATTGGCTCACGCTCCGCGCGGAGGGATTCTCGTCCGCGCAGAAGCGCGACTTCGAGCGCTGGTGCCGTGCCGATCCGCGCCACGCCGCCACCGTCGCCCGGCTCGAAGCCGCCTGCGCTCTGTTGGAAAAAATGCCGCAGGTCCGCGCCGAGCTGCAGCCCGTGATCGCGTTTCCCGCCACCCCACGCTCCCCGCACACCGCGTCGTTCGCCGCGGCCCAAGCGTCCGCCCCAATCCCCGCCCGTCGCCGTCGCTTGTGGCGTTTCGCCGTGGGTCTCGCCGCCGCCGGCGTCTGCGCCGCCGCCGGCGCTTGGCAGTGGCAACGCCTCCACCCCGCCGACGCCCTCTACTCCACCTCCGCCGGCGGCTACGAGCGCGTCGTCCTCGCCGACGGCTCCGTCCTCGAACTCAACGCCGCCTCCGAGGTGCGCGTCGTCCTCGCGCCCACCGAGCGCCACGTCGCCCTCGTGCGCGGCGAGGCCCATTTCACCGTCGCGCCCGAGACCGCGCGCCCCTTCGTCGTTTCCGCCGCCGGCGTCGCCGTCCGCGCCGTCGGCACCGCCTTCAACGTCCGCCTCGCCGCCGACGCCGTCGAGGTCCTCGTCACCGAGGGCAAGGTCGCCGTCGTCGACCGCGCGACCGCAGCCGCCGCCGGTTCCGCCCACGCGGGTGCGCGCGCCCCGGCGCCCACGCTGCTCGTCGCCCACGAGCGCGCCCGCATCGCCACCGTCGCCGCGCCCGCGGCTCCCGTCGTCGAGAAAGTCGCGCCCGAGACCGTCCGCGAAACCCTCTCTTGGCAGGAGCGCCGCCTCGTGTTCGCCGAGACTCCCCTGCGCGACGTCGTCGCCGAGTTCAACCGCCGCAACCGCCTCCAACTCGTGCTCGACGATCCCGCGCTCGCCGCGCGGCCCGTCGACGGCACCTTCGCCGCCGACAACGTCGAGGGTTTTGTCCGCCTGCTCGAAACCACCGGCGCCGTCGCCGTCGAACGCCGCGATCCCGCCACGGTCTTTCTGCGCCCGGCGCGTTGACCGCGCGCGCCGCCCTCCGTGGTCGAACGAATCATGCGCGCGCGGATAACCCGTTTTCTCCGCCGCTGCGTCTTGGGAGCACTCACCCTGCTCCTCATGCCCCAACCCCTCGCTGTTGCCGGCGCCGGCGCCGCCGCCTCGCCCTCCGTCCGCCGCCCCTACGCGCTCCCGCCCGGCGATGCCGCCGAGATTCTCCGCCGCTTCGCCGACGAGTCAGGCTACCAGATCGTCTTCCTCACCGACGTTGTGCGCGGCGTCG
>JACCEC012279825.1_pt1 | contig 22050 bp, 6 predicted proteins | sample 7450121 | NCBI WGS metagenome assembly JACCEC01 (sample SAMN15323455, study PRJNA562643) | freshwater metagenome | isolation source: river surface water | place: USA:Blue River Watershed | collected 2017-08-18 | reverse complement strand
TCGAGCCTGCACAGTCGCATGCGCGTCCGCCGACTCGACGGTATGCAGGCGCTAGAGATCGTCCAAAAACCCGCGCCGCAGCTCCTCGCGGCGGGCGTGGCGGAGCGCATCGTGGAGTTTGTGGCGGGTGCGCGCGGGGGCTCGGCCGAGCGGCTGACCGAACTCGAAGTGGAGCCGGCGCTGCTCTCGGTGATCTGCCGCGAGCTGAACGAGCGCCGCCGCACGCTGGGCCAGCCGCAGATCACGGCCGACTTTGTCTCGGGAAACCGCCGCGAGATCCTGACTGACTTCTACGAGCGCAGCGTGGCCGATCTGCCCGAGACGATGCGGGCTTTTGTCGAGGATCACCTGCTCACGAAATCGGGCTTCCGCGACAACCTCGCGCTTGAGACGGCGCTGGAATCGCCGGGCGTGACGCGGCCATTGATCGACACCCTGGTTTCGCGGCGACTCGTGCGCCTCGAAGACCGCCTCGGCGTTCAACGGGTGGAACTGACCCACGACGTGCTTGCGGAGGTGATTAGGGCGAGCCGCGATACTCGGCAGCAGCGGGTCGCGGCGGACGAGTTACGTGCGGCCGAGAGGATCACGCGCCGCCGCATGTGGCTTGCACGCACGATCGCGGCGGCCCTCCTCGTCGGCCTCACGGGTGTGAGCTGGATCGCGTGGCGCGCGATTCGTGCGGAACGGGAACAGGCGCGCTTGCGGGTCGACGCCGACACGGCGCGCAAACGCGCGGACGAGCTCCGGGCGAAAGCGGAGGCGGATGAGCTCGCGGCGAAGCGCTTGGCCTACGCCTCGGACATGAACGCCCTTCAGCGGGCCCTGGATTTGGACAATGTCGGCCGCGCCCGGGAGTTGCTGGATCGCCAACGTCCCGCTCCGGGCGAGGTCGATATGCGAGGTTGGGAATGGCGCTACCTCTGGCAGTTTTGCCAAAGTGATGCTCGTGAGACATTGGCGACGGGAGAAGGCTGGGTCCGTTGTATTGCTGCCTCGGCTGATGGCACTTGGCTGGCCGCAGGCTACAGCGCTCCGGGCGGGGTATGGATTAGGAATATGCCGACCAAGGAGTCTTTTCGAATTTTCCCTGAGATGTCCATCGAGGCAGTCGCCTTCTCCCCGCGCGAGCCGCTCTTGGCGTTTGCTTTCGCTGGCCGGGCTGCGGGCCAACCAACCTCCTATGGCATCGCTCTGTGGAACCTGCAGTCCCAACGGATCGAACGTGAACTGCCGTTTGAGGGATTGGTTCGCGAGCTGACGTTTTCACAGGACGGGCAAACTCTCGGAGTGGTGTCCTCGGTCCGGGAAGGCGGAGGTCCGCGCGAATGCGAAATTTCCCTGTGGGCAGCGGCGGAGGGAAACAAACTTGCCACTTTCCGCGTAGGCCTCGAAGGAGGCAATACGGCCTTCAAAATCTTTGCCACCACGCCGGATCTGTCGGTGGCAGCGACCATCTTCGGCGAAAATCAGGTCAAGGTGATCGACCTCAAGGCAGGCCGCGCACTCTGGTCAAAACCCGTCGCCCAAGAGATCGTCGCGACCTTGGCGATTTCGCCCGACGGCTCAATGTTGGCGACAGGTGGCGGCTACACCGACGGTGTGATTCGACTCTGGGACCTCGCGTCAGGAAAAGAGCTAGGAAGACTTACGGGACACCGCGCCCATATCGGTGACATGCAGTTTACGAAGGACGGCAGGCGGCTTTTGTCGGGCAGCGGCGACCAAACCCTCCGACTATGGAATGTCGGCGATCGCGCACTGTTGCAGACTTTTCGCGGGCACCAGACCGAAGTGCTGCGGCTCGTCCTATTACCGGACCAACGGACGGTCGCCAGCGGCGCCAAGGACGGTTCGGTGTTGCTCTGGGATTTGGAATCCGAGCGCGCACCATCCGCCACAGGGATGCTTGATCCAAAACAACGCGCGTGGGCCTTTGCCGACGGTGGGCGGGCGCTTGTGACAGTCGATGCCGCAGGTGAAGTCGTGCGGTGGCACGGCCGGATGTTTCGAGAGAAAGAGACTGTCCTCTCGGTCGGCGAAGCCACTGGCTTGGCCATTGACGGAAACCCTGCCCGACTTGCCGTCGCTACCCCGGACAACCGGATTCGCGTATGGGATTGGTCAAGCCGGATGCTCGTGCGCGAATTCTCTCCCTCCGCGGATGTCCGGCGGGTGGAGCCTGCGATGTTCTCGCCCGACGGTTCGCTTTTGGCGGTGCGCGTAGCCGCGGCCGGAAAGGAGCCGCTCCAGGCGTGGGAGATTGAGACAGGTCGGGAGATTGGGGGGCTTGCTGTCGCAACTTCTTCAGGGCCCACTGGCCCCTACGCGGGTTTCCGGGGGCGCGAGTTGTTTGGGCTAGGGCGGAGGGGCGCTCTTACTCGGATATGGCGGTGGGATCAGCCGCCTGCGGAGATCAAGCACAAGGGCGGCATAATTCGCCGGCCCGCGTTTACTCCTGACGGACGAATACTCGCCGTGCCGAACTTGAACGGATATGTCGAATTGTTCGACGGCAGCACTCTCCGGCCGGGGGCCGTGTTGGCCGGTTACATGCACGGCGTGCATTCGCTGGGATTCTCCGCCGACGGTAGCCGGCTGGTCACGGGCGGCACGGCGACCGAGGCGATCACGATCTGGGATTTGCTGAGTCGCGAGCGGTTGCTCACGCTCCCGGCGCGTGAGGATCAACTCGTTCGCACCGAGTTTTCCCCCGACGGCAATGTGCTGGTCGCGCAGTGCGGGCGGGGGACCAATCCCGGCGCGCTATATTTTTGGCGTGCGCCCTCGTGGGCGGAGATCGAGCAGGCGGAGGCGGCGGAGCGGGCGGGGGCAAGGAACTAAAGCCGGGCATCCGCCGGCGCCGACGCACGGTTGGGGAAGGTCGCTTTTTGGCGCTGCGGTCGAGCGGCCCGCGACACGTCCGGAAGCGTTGGTCAACCTTTGCCCTTTCCACGTCCGCGCGCGGCCGCTAGGCCTCGCGAAATGAACCGCACCGACCGGCTCGTCGCGATGGTGATGCACCTGCAAGGCAGGCGGCTGGTGCGTGCCGAGGACATGGCGGCGCATTTCGAGGTGAGCGTGCGCACGATCTACCGCGACATCGCGGCGCTGGGCGAAGCCGGCGTGCCCATCGCCGGCGAGGCGGGCGTGGGCTACTCGCTCGTGAAGACCTACCACCTGCCGCCGGTCATGCTGACCGGCGACGAGGCGGCCGCGCTGTTTGTCGGCGGCGAGATGGTGCGGCAGTTCACCGACGCGTCGTTGAGCGGGCCGATCGCGTCGGCGCTCGACAAGCTGCGCGCGGTCCTGCCGCGGGACCGGCAGGAGCATGTCGAACGGCTCGCGCGGCAAACCGTGGTGATGGGGCGATCCGGCCATGTGGCGACGGATCCGGCGGCCCAGCCGTGGCTATTGGCGGTGCAACGCGCGGTGGCGCAGCGGCGCGTGCTGCGCCTGGACTATCGCGCTGCCGGGCGACACGACGAGACGCGGCGCGACGTGGAGCCGCTCGGCGTGGTGTTCTACGGAGGGGCCTGGTATCTCGTGGCGTGGTGCCGCCTTCGTGCCGGCTATCGGCATTTCCGGACCGACCGGATTCGCGGGCTGGAAATGACGTCGGAAACGATCGAGGCGCGGCCGGATTTTTCGCTGGCGAAGCACCTCGAGGAGCAGATGGACCGGACGGAGACGGTGCCGGCGCGGGTGTGGTTTTCGGCCCGCGCCCAGGAGCGCGCGCGGGGCGAAAGCTACGCGACGCTGGTCGAACTCGCGCGGCGCGACGGCGGCGCGGAGTTTTCGCTCTACACGTTTTCGCTGCAGTGGCTCGCCCGCTGGCTGCTGTCGTTCGGCCGCGAGGCGGAGGCGATCGAGCCGGCGGAGCTGCGTGAGTTGGTGCGCGCCGAGGCCCTCGCGGTGGCGGAGCGGCACGGCGCGGACGTCGGCGCGGCGGTTTGACCGGCGTCACACCGCGGAGCCGTGCGCGTCGGCGGTGCTGCGAGCGGCGAGGCGATTAACCGCGGGGCGGTCAGGTCGATTCTTTGGCCGGCAAGCCGCCCGTGGTGCCGGAGGCGGGGAGAAGAGCGGCGTGGCCGTTGATGCGCAGGGCTTCGACCTGCGGCGCGACCTGGCGCCAGAGCGCCTCCGCTTTCTCGGCGGCGATGGCGCGGCACTTGGCGATCTCGGCCTCGCGGGCGGCGCGGTTCTCCTCGGCGATGCGCGCGAGGTCGTCGAGGTTGTAGAGGAACACGTTGTCGATGTCGGCGACGGCGGGCTCGACGTCGCGCGGCAGCGCCTGGTCGATGAAGAAGAGCGGGCGCACCGGGCGCTTGTTCATGGCGGCGCGCACGGCCGCGCGGGTGACGACGACATCGGGGGCCGAGGTGGCGCAGACCACGACGTCGAATTCGGCGAGCCGCGCTTCGCGTTGCTCGAAGGGCATGGCGCTGGCGCCGAGCGCGGTGGCGAGTTCCATGGCGCGCTCGAAGCGCCGGCTGGCGACCGTGAGGGCGGCGGCGCCGCGGCTCTGGAAGGCCTTGGCGGTTTTTTCCCCGATCTCGCCGGCGCCGAGCAGGAGAATGCGCGTGGCGGCGAGGTCGCCGTAGATGTTGACCGCGAGGTCGACCGCGACGTTGGCGACGCTGACCTGGCCTTCGGTGATGGCGGTGTTGGTGCGGACGTGTTTCGCGGCCTGGAAGCCTTTCTGGAAAACCCGGTTCAACACGGGGCCGGTGTGGCCGGCGGTCTGCGCGGCGGCGTAGGCGTCCTTCACCTGGCCGAAGATCTCGGTCTCACCGAGCATCTGCGAATCGAGGCCCGCCGAGACCTCGACGAGGTGCTGCACGGCGTCGCGGCCGCGCAGGCTGAGGCCGATGCGGGAGAACTCCTCGACGTCGAATTTCTGGCGCGCGCAGAACGCCGCGCGCACGCGGGCCTCGGCGGCGGCATCGGTAGCCACGCCGTAGAACTCGACGCGATTGCAGGTGCTGAGGAGTGCGAATTCACGCAGGTCGGACATGGCCGAGAGCTGGGCGCGCATCTCGTCGGCGCCGGCGGACCCGAGGGCGAGCTTTTCGCGGACCTCGAGCGGCGCGCGGTGATGCGTGGCCCCGATGACAAAGAGGGCGGGCGTGCTCATCGGCCGGGGCTCCTTTCTCCGGCGGGTGCCGCGAGGGTGCGGTTGGTGCGGGAATTGCGGCTGTTGTCCACGGCGCCGAGCGACAGCAGCGCGGCGACAAAGAGCCCGAGGCAGGTCCAGGCGAAGCGCTTGGCGAGGAGGCGGCCGCTCAGCCGAAGTCCGAAAGCAACCGCGGCGGCGAGCCAGACGGCGACGGTGAGGAGGAGCTTGGGCGAATTGACGCTCGCGGTGTCGCGGACCCAGTAGGCGGCGCCGACCGCGAGCGAAGCCGCGAGGATGGCCGCGCCCGCGCCGAGCAACCGCACCCCCATGTGATCGAGGTCCATGATCGACGGCAAAAACGAGAACCAGCCGCCGGTGCGTTTCGACTTCAACGAGTAGTTGCGCAGCAGAAACATGATCGACGTCAGCGCGAGCAGCCCGAAGACACCGTAGCTGAACACCGCGAGCGCGGCGTGGAGCTCGATCCAGGGATTGGAACCGAAGATGTGGGTGCGCGTGGTCGCATCCCAAGCCGGGATGGAGAGCGACACGACCGTCAGGGCCGCGGCGAGGCAGGAAGTGAAGTAACCGAGCAGGCTGTTGCGGAAGGTGACGCCGACGAGCAGGTAGAGACTGATCGCCGACCAGGCGGTGAACTGGAAAATCTCGAACTGATTGCCGAGCGGGCAGCCGCCGACGGCGCGGCCGCGGATGCCCAGCCCCGCGAGCTGCACAACGTAGCCGAGCGCGACGAGCAGATAGGTGAGGCTCCCGGACGGGCGGCCCTGCCGCAGGAGCGCGACCGTGCCGAGGGCGAACCCGGCAAAGTAAAGCCCGGCGGCGGCCCAAAGCCACGTGCGGTCGGTGAAAACGGAGAGCATCGCGCGCGACCGTAGGCCGGGCGCCCGTCGGCGCAAGTCTCGGGCGGAGCCCCCGCAAGGCGTGCGAGCAAAATGGCAAGGCCCGCGTGCCGGAAGCGCCGCGCGCGAGGGGCGCGGCGCAACCGGCACGCGCGTCGGCGACCCGGCGCACACGGAGCGGGGTGGGGCGGAGAGGCGACTTGCGCGACCTAACGTCACCCGACAAGGTCTGCGCCCCAACCCCGGACCACCTCCATGCGCACCCTGAACCGCACCCTCTTGACCGCCTCGCTGCTCGCCCTGGGCACCGCCGGTTTCGCCCAGACCAACCGGACCTTCACCAGCCAATATACGTTCGGCGACAGCCTGAGCGACAACGGCAACGTCTACGCGCTCACCAATCGCACGACCCCGCCGGCGCCGTATTTCCAGGGGCGGTTTTCCAACGGCCCAGTTTTTACGGAACTGCTGGGGAACACCCTCGCTCCGCACAGCACGGTGTCGGCCCAGCGCGGCAATCTGAATTTCGCCTACGGCGGCGCGACGGCCGGTTCGGGCGGCGCCGTGCCCACGGTGACCCAGCAGATCGGATTTTACCGGCTGCAGGGCCTGCCCTCGGCCCGCACCGATCTTTTCACGATTCTCGCCGGGCCCAACGACTTGATCCCGGTGCTCAGCGCCGCGACCACCCCCGGCAATCCCGCGGTGCTCGATACCGCCGGTTTCAACACGGCCGTCACGGTGGCGGGCCATGTGCAGACCCTCGCCGGACTGGGCGCGAAGACGATCGTCGCGGCGGGAATGCCCAATCTGGGCATCACGCCCCGCTCCCTCGCCGCCGGCAGCACGGGCTCCGCCCTCGGCCAGCGGGCGTCGGCCGCCTTCAACAACGAATTCCGGGCGCGGCTCGGCGCGATCGCGGCATCGGCCGCCGCCGACGTGAACATCGTCTATGTCGACCTGCAGGGCATCCTCGACCGGGTGGCGGCCGACTACCGCGCGTTGGGCTTCGCCAACGCGACGTCCTACTTCCTCGCTCCCGCGGCGGCGGGCGGCGGCGTGGGCGATCCCAATTCCTACGTGTTCTGGGACGACATTCATCCGACGGCGCGCACGCACGCGCTGCTCGCGGCGGTGATCACCGAGCAGCTGAACCCCGAGATCCCGCTCGGTTTCGGCGCCACGCTCGGCACGGCGTCGCTCGCCCTCGCCGGCCTCGGCGCCACGGCGCTCGACGATCGCGCCGCGCAGCTGGCGTTCTCCGACCGGGCGACGGGCCGGGCGGACGCGTATGTCAGTTTCAACTACGGCGACGGCGAACGTGACCGTGACGGCTGGCGGCCGGGCTTCGATTTCGACGCCCAGGTAATCACCGCGGGCGTCGACCTGCGTCTCGGCGACGGGGTGTTCGTCGGCGGTGCTTTGCAGCGCGGCCGGCTCGATGCGGACGTCGCGGGTGGCCGCGGGGATTTCGCCGTCGAGGACGGAGCCGCCCGGCTCTATGCGGTTTGGCGCGGCGGCCCGGTTTCGCTCCTGCTCGACGGCTCGTTCGGCGTGCTCGACGTCAAGGGCATCACGCGCACGACGGCGTTCGGCGGGTTTGCCGCCAACGGCAAGACCGGGGGCGAGCACTGGGGCGCCGGGATAAAAGCCGCGTGGGCGACCGCGGTCGGCGGCACGCAGGTCCGCCCGTGGCTGGGCCTGCGCACGACGCGCGCCAAGCTGGACGGCTATCGCGAGAAGGATGTGCCGGCGCTGGCGATGGATTTCGCCGCGCAGGACGCGAAGAGCTCGGCGGGCGCCGTGGGCGTGGACGCCGCGATGCCCTGCAAGCTCGGCGGGCGCGCGGCGCGATTCGACCTGCGCGCCGCCTGGCACGGCGAGTTCGGCCACCGCACGCGGGCCGTCGCGGGACGGCTGGCGGACAACTTCACGCGTTCCACCGCGCTGGCGGTCGAGGACGGCGACGGCGACGGCCTGCAACTCGGCGGCGCGGCCACGCTCTTTTTGGCCAAGAACGCGAGTGCCTCGCTCGGCTACACCGCGGAGGTGCGCAGCGGCGAAAAGGTCGCGAGCCGGTTTTCCCTTTCGGTGCAAACCGGGTTCTGAGCCGCGGCCTCGGCCGGGGGCGGCGCGACATCGCCCGGCTGGCCGGGTGCACACACTTCCCGCTCGCCGCGCCGGGGAGATTGGCGCATTTCCCGCGGCATGAGCGCACTCCGCGACGCCCGGATCGACGCCTATCTCACCCGCGCAGCTCCTTTCGCGCAGCCGATTTTGCAAGAGCTCCGCGAGCTCGTGCACCAAGCCGTGCCGGAGGTGGAGGAAACGATCAAGTGGGGCATGCCGAGCTTCTGCTACGGCGGCCAGATCCTGTGTGGGATGGCGGCGTTCAAGGCCCATTGCACCTTCGGCTTCTGGCACCACGGGATGGCGGCGATCTTGGGCGACAAGGGCGGCCAAGCGGCCACGGCGATGGGCAGTTTCGGCCGCATCGCGGCGCGCAAGGATTTGCCCCGGGCCGCGGTGCTCGTGCGCTTCATCCGGGCCGCCCGAAAACTTGTCGACGACGGCGTGCCGGCCCGGCCCCGGCCAGCGAAGAAAAAGAAAGCGGCCGACGCGGCGGTGCCGGCCGACCTGCTCGCCGCACTCCGCGATCAGCCCGCCGCCGCACGCACCTTCGCGGCGTTTCCGCCGAGTCACCGCAAGGAATATGTCGAGTGGATCACCGAGGCGAAGCGGCCGGAGACACGCGCCCGCCGCCTGGCGACCACGTTGGACTGGCTCGCGGCCGGCAAGTCGCGGAATTGGAAATACGAGAACTGCTGAGCGGCGCGCGGACGGCGTCGCGGCGGGGCGCGCGTTCAGCCCGTCCAGGGGCGCGACGGCCGCACCAGAATCTCTTCCACGGTCGCCCGGTCCGGCAGGGTGACCGCAAACCAGACGCACGCCGCGATGTCCTCGGGCTGCATCATCCGCGCCCGGGCTTCCGGCGGGGGCGGGACCGGACGTTTGTTGAGCAGATCCGTGTCGATATCGCCGGGGAACACGCAGCAGGCGCGCAAGCCGTGCGGCCGCTCCTCCGCGTTGATGGTTTGGGTCAAGCCGGTGAGTCCGAATTTGGAAACGACATAGGCGGCTCCGGCCTTCGCCGAGGCCTGTTTACCCGCCTCCGAGCCGACGTTGACGATGGTGCCGCGGCCGGCCGCGCGCAGCGTCGGGAGGAAGGCTTGCACGAGTTGCAGGACACCGGTGACGTTGGCGTCCATCACCGCCGCATAGTCCGCCGGGCTGAGTTCGGCGAGCGACCGCTTGGGGATGTTTTGGCCGGCGGCATTCACGAGCACATCAAGGCGGCGAAACTCCCGGACCACGCCGGCGGCCATCGCCGCCACGCCGGCGGCATCGCCCAGGTCGCAGGGCCGCGCATGCAGGCGCGCGCGGTGCGATCTTGGGGCGAGCGCAATCGTGGCGGCGAGCGCCTCGGCCCGACGGCCGACCAGCACGACTCGCCAGCCTTCGGCGGCAAATTTCAGGACGGTGGCGCGACCGACGCCGGAACCGGCACCGGTGACGACAGCCACGGGAGGAGTGGTGGTTTTACGAGTCATCGCGATCAACGGGGATCAGGGAACGTAGAGCGGGTAGGGCGGCGAGTCAGCGCGGCGCGACCGGGCCACGCGAGCCCCAATCGCGCGGATTGGGAGCGGGGATAGGGGTGTTTGGGCCTGCCCGTCCCCTGCCTCATGTCTGATTGACTATGCACAGGATAAATTCCCGCATGAGGTCGTTCCCCTCCCGCGCAAAGCCGCTTGACCATCACTATGCTTGCAGTCGGTTTGGTCGCGCTTCGCTTCCTCTGTCCAGAGCTTCATTTTTCGCCGGTGTGCCCACCATTCCGCACCGGTCAAAGCCCCTCCCATTTTTTGCCATGAGTCGTTTCATTTCCTTTGTCGTCGTTGCGCTCTTGTCCTGGTGCCTCCTTTCGGGACCTGCCCGCGCGCAATCCAATCCGGATGCCGCTCCCGGCTCCGTCGCCGGGCCGCTCGTGATCGCGCCCGCGGCCGAGCCGGTCCGGCCGGACGGCGGCCACGAGGTCTCCGGGACGCGGGAGGTGGTCCTTGGCGACGCGCAAGCCCCCGTGGTCGCGCCCTCCGGCGAGCTCGGGATCTCCGCTGCGGCGGCGATCGGCGCCCTGCGTCCCCGCGCCTCGTTCGAGCCGCGCGTTGAAATCTCGGGCGTGGTCAACGCCTTCGCGCCGTTGGCGGACGGTTCGTTCTACATGGCCGGCAGCTACACCCGCATCGATGGCGTCGAGACCTACGGCGTGGCGCGGTTCCGGCCCGACGGCACCGTCGATCCCGCGTTTACCGCGCCGATCGTGACCGGGGCGGTCACCTGCCTGGCGGTGCAGGCCGACGGCAAGGTCGTCATCGGCGGCACGTTTGTCTATGTCGGCTCGCGCAACACTTTTCGTCTTGCCCGTCTGAATACAGACGGGTCCGTCGACGCCACGTTCGACCTCGGCTCCGGCTTCAGCGGCGGCGCGGTCAATGCGGTGGCGGTCGAGCCGGGTATCGCCGGCCAGCAAAAGATCGTGGTGGGCGGCGCCTTCACCGGACTGAACGGCACCCTTTCGAACCGGATCATTCGCCTCAACGCCAACGGCACGCCCGACGCGGCGTTCATCCAGAACCTCGGCACCGGCTTCGACAATGCCGTCAACACCCTCGTGCTCCAGTCCGACGGCAAGATCGTTGCCGGCGGCAATTTCACCTCGCTCAACGGCACCAAGGCGATGCGCTTGGCCCGGCTCAACGCCAACGGCTCGCCCGACGGCACGCTCGTCACCGGCGAGGGCTTCGACAACAGCGTCAACTCGATCGTCGTGCAACCCGGCGACGGCAAGATCGTCGTCGGCGGCGCGTTCGCCAGCTACAACGGCACGGCCTCCGCCGGCCTCGCGCGCGTGACCTCGGTGGGCGGGCGCGACAGCGCGTTGCCGCTCGGGACCGGATTCAGCGGCGGCGTCGTGAACGCGGTGGGCCTCGATGCCGCCGGCAACATCGTCGTCGGCGGTGCGTTCACCGCCTACAACGGCGGGTCGGCCGTCCGTCTCGCTCGGCTCCATGCGTCCACGGGTGTCCTCGACACGGGAATCGCGGGCACGATCGGCACGGCGGGCGTCAACAACACCGTCCGCGCGATCGCGCTGCAGGCGGGGAGCAACCAGCTGCTGGTCGGCGGCAATTTCCGCTTCGTCAATGCCGCCGCGCGGTCGGGCTTCGCGCGGTTCGAGGCCTCCGGCGCGCTCGACGCTGTCAGCCGCGTGCTCCGCGAGCCCGGGCTGGTTTTCGCGGTCCAGCCGGTCGCCGGCGGCAAGTTCGTCATCGGCGGCTCGTTCAATTTCGTGGGCGACGTCGCGGTGGGCAACCTCGCGCGGGTCGATGCCTCCGGCGCGATCGACACCACGTTCAACGCCGGCGTCTCCGGCGCGGCCGGCATCGTGCGCGCCGTCGCCCAGCTGGCGGACGGGGGCCTCGTGGTTGCCGGCGGCTTTACCAACTACAACGGCACGGCCGCCAACCGCCTCGTGCGGATCTCCGCGGACGGCGCCCTGGACAGCGCGTTCCTCACGGCGATGGGGACGGGATTCAACAACACCGTGTTTGCCCTCGCCGTCATGCCCGACGGTCGGGTGGCGGCGGGCGGCACGTTCACCACGCTCAATAACGTGACCGTCAATCGCCTCGCGCGCCTGCAGTCCGGCGGCGCGCCCGACACGGCGTTTTCGACCGCGAACGGCACCGCCTTCAACGGCAACGTCAACGCGCTCGTGGCCCATGCCGACGGCCGTCTGACGGTCGGCGGCAACTTCGCCACGTTCAACGGCAACCCGGTCAACGGTCTCGTGCAACTGGCGAGCGGCGGCGGCCTCCAGTCCGGTTTCACGCTCGGCAGCGGATTCCAGCTTGGCTCGACGCAGTCGGGGGGCACCATGAGCGTCAACGCGCTGCTCCTGCAAGCCGACGACAAGGTCGTCGCGGGCGGTCTGTTCGGCACCTTCAACGGTCAGGCCGCCCCCGGTCTCGCGCGCCTCCAGCCCGGCGGCGGGCTCGACCCGACGTTCGCCTTTGGCAGCGGCACGACCGGAGCGGTGAACGCCCTGTCGCTCCAGGACGACGGCGCGATCGTCGTGGCCGGGTTCTTCAGCAGCTTCTCCGGCCGCCGCAACGGCGGACTCATCCGGCTCGCCGCCGACGGCACGTTCGACGGCACGTTCGGCGCGCCCTTCGTGGTCGGTTCCCCTTCCTCGACGATCAACGCTCTGGCCCGTGCCGCCGACGGTTCCGTCCTGCTCGGCCAGGGCGGGCGGCAGGATTATCTCAACCGGGTCGCGGGCGGCTTGACCCTGCTCGAGTCCGCTCCTTCGCCGGCCTTCCTCACGCAGCCGTTCGGCGGCACTTTTCCCGCCGGTGCCACGACGTTCGTGCTCGGCGCGTCGGTGGTCGGCACGCCGCCCCTGTCGTTCCAGTGGAAGCGCAACGCCGCCAATCTGTCCGACAACACGGCCGACGTGGTCGGCACCCGCACCAACACCCTTTCCTTCCTGAACGCCCAGCCGATCGATAACGGCACCTACACCTTGACCGTGACCGACGGCACAGGTGCGACGGCCACGTCGGTCCCGGTTTCGGTGGTCGTGGCCGCGGCACCGCCGGTGCTCGGCCAGATCTCCGCGAGTTTCGGGCCGGTTCTGCAGGCCGGCACGCCGAGCTACGTGAGCGTCACGTATGCGGGCACGGCGCCGACCTCCGTCGTGTGGACGCGCAACGGTTCGCCGGTCGGCGGCGGCTTTTATTCGGCGGGTGCGCTGACCTTCCCCTTTGCGCCCGTCACCAAGGCGGATGAGGGCGTGTATCGGGTGACCGCCACCAATCCCTCCGGCACCGCGACCAGCGCGCCCGTCCGCCTCTGGGTTTCCGAGGAATCGAACTGGACCGCCCACAATCCGCGGCCGAGTCCCCAGGGCCTCACGTCCGTTTATGTTGCCAACAACCAATTCCATGCCGGCGGCGTCCGCGGCGCGCGTTTCTCGTCGCCCGACGGCGTCAACTGGACGTCCCAGCCGGCACTGAGCCAGAACAACCTTTTCGACTACCTCGAGGGCAACGGCCGCCGCGTCCTGATCGGGTCGCTCGGCTTTGTCGCCGTTTCCACGGACGGCAATACCTGGCGCACCGGCACGTTGCCGACCTACGAAACGGTCCAAGGCGCCGCGTTCGGCGCCGGTCTGTTTGTGGTCTCGACCACGTATACGGCCTCTCCCTCCGGCGGCGCGAAGATCTTCACCTCGCCCGACGGCGTGACCTGGACCGAGCGCTACTCCACGAACACCACCGCGCTCAACTCGATGGTCTACGGCAACGGCACCTTTGCGATCTTCGCCGGGCAATCCGTCCTGCGCAGCGCCGACGGCATCACCTGGACGTCCCACCCGGCGCCGGCGACCGGATCGTCCATTCGCTTCCAGAACGGCCAGTTCTTCGTGCTGTCCGGCAGCAGCAGCGACCTCCACGTCTCCACCGACGCCCTGACCTGGACGACGCGTTCCTACGGCGCGACCGGAGCCAATTCCCTCGCTTACGCCAACAACACCTACCTGTTGACCGGCGACAACGGCCTCATCCTGACCTCCCCGGATGCGATCACGTGGACGCGCCGCGCGAGCAACCTCCCGCTCACGTCCCTGCGCTCCGCGGCCTACAATGCCGGGACCTGGGTGGTGATCAGCGCCACGACCTTTCCGGCCTTCATCCTGACTTCGACCGACAACGGTGTCACCTGGACGAACCGCACCTCCAGCGTGACCTACAACCACCTCGGCCGGATCGCGACCGACGGCACCACCACGATGGTCGTCCCCGGCAACGGCGGCGTCATCCTCCGCAGCACCGACGGCTCGACCTGGACCTCGGTCGCCTCCGGGACAACCGACAATCTGGAGGCGGGCGTGTATGGTGCCGGCAAATACCTCGTCGCCGGCGCCAACGGCCGGATCCTCACTTCGGCCGACGGGACCTCGTGGACCGTCGCCGCATCGGGCACCACGCAGTTCCTCAACGACGCCTATTTTTTCAACAACACCTTTGTCGTGGTGGGCGACAACGGCGCCGTGGTGCGCTCCACCGACGGCACCACCTGGACCGCCGCGACGTTCTCCACCGGTTTCCAGTGCCAGGGTCTCGCCTACGGGGCCGGCCGCTTTGTCGCCGTGTTCCGTGGCGGCGCGATCCTGACCTCGACCGATGCGGTCACGTGGACTGCCGCGACCTCGGGCACCACGGCGGATCTCACCGGCGTCGCCTTCGGCAACGGCAAATTCATCGTCGGGAGCGCGAACGCCGTGCTGTCCTCGACCGACGGCCTGACCTGGACCTCCGGCGCTGCGCCGGAGATCCCGAATTGGGACGGCGGCGCGATCTTTCTTAACGGACGGTTTTACGCGGGAGCCTACGGGACGAACGGCTTTATCTCGTCCGCGGACGGCGTCTCCTGGACGGGGCATCACTTGGGCTTCAATTACGCCGACATCACGAGCGTCGCGGTCTTCAACGGCCGCCTCTACGCCGTCGGCGAGTTCGGCATGATCCTGTCGTCGTCGCTGGCCCCTACGATCGTGCAGCAGCCGGTCTCCCAGTCGTTCGTGTCGGGGGCGCCGGTCTCGCTTCGCGTCGTCGCGGGTGGCGGCGCTTTGCCGGTTTCCTACCAGTGGCGGAAGGGCGGGGTGCCGATCTCGGGTGCGACCGGCGCCCACTATTCCCTGCCCAGTGCGCCCGCCGGCGCCGCTGGGTCCTACGACGTCGTCCTGACGACCTCGGCGGGCTCGGTCACGAGTTCCCCGGTCTCGATGGTGCTCGCCCAGCAACCGACGATTGTCGCCCAGCCCGCTTCCGCCAACGTCGCCCCCGGCGCCACGCTGACGCTGCAGGTCACGGTCTCCGGTGCCTTCCCGATGACGTGGCAGTGGCGCCGCAACGGCGAGCCGATCGACGGCGCCACGTCTTCGTTCTATTCGAAGCACAGCTTCGCGGCGGGCGATGCCGGCACCTACGATGTCGTCGTCACCAACACCGCCGGCAACGCCACGAGCGCCCCCGCGGTCGTCACGCTGGTGCCCGACCTCGGCGTGCTGGCATCCGACTCCACCTGGGCCCGGCCGTCGTTCCAGGCCGACGCGCTCGCGGGTCGCGCCACGGTCGATTCGTCCGGCCGGGTTTACGCCACGTGGACCAACGGCAACGTGATCTCCGGCGTCGGCAACAGCCAGCGCGGCGCGGTGATCCGGCTCGCCGCCGACGGCACGCTGGACACCTCGTTCAACATCGGCGCGGCGCTGGCCGACGCCTGGGCGGTGGCGGTTCAGCCCGACGGCAAGGTCCTCGTGGGCGGCATCGCGTCCAACGAGACCTTCGAAACGGGCGCGCCCATGCCGCGGGTCTTCCGCTTCAACGCCGACGGCTCGCGCGACGTCACCTACAATTCGCCGCATTTCACCGCTCTGCCGCGGTTCATGACGCTCCAGTCCGACGGGCGCCTTCTGGTCGTGCCGAGCAACACCGGCTCGGCCAACGGCGGCGTGGCCAACCTCGGTCGCCTCAACGCCGACGGCACGCTCGACACCACCTTCACCTCGCCGACGTTCAACGGCACCGCCTTCATCTTTGCCCCGCCCGTCGTCGACGGTTCCGGCAAGATCTACATCGGCGGCACGTTCACCGCGGTGAACGCCGTCAACCGCCTCTCCGTCGCCCGGCTCAACGCCGACGGCACCCTCGACACCTCCTTCGTGCCCTCCGGCTACGTCCCGCAGGCCGGGTCCCAGGTGCGTGGCCTCGCGCTCCAGACCCAGGGGGCCAACGCCGGCAAACTCCTGGTCGCCGGCGGCCTGTTTGGCGTCAGCAATCTCGCCCGCCCTGTCATCCGCCTCGGGACCGATGGCGCCCTCGATACCTCGTTCACCCTCGTCTTCAACAGTGACGTCGGCATGACCGCCCGCCCTCGGCTTCTCGAGTTGCTGCCCGACGACCGCTTCTACGTCGTCGGCTCCACCGTCGCGCGCCTCAACGCCGACGGCGCCGTCGACTCCACCTACACCCGGCCCGCCTTCTCCACGGAGTTCTTCTGGATGGACGCGATGGACGACGGCCGCGTCGTAGTCGTGCCGGAGTTCGGCGCCACCATCAACGGGACGTCCGCTCCCTCGCTGGCGCGACTGACGGCGACCGGCTCGGTCGATTCCGCCTTCACGGCGCCGGTCTTCAACCGGCAGTTCTATCCCGGACGTTTCGCCATTTTGCCCGACAGCCGTCTGTTGACCTGGGGATCCTTCGATCGCGTCGGCACCACCGCGCGGCCGGGCATGGCCCGTTTCAATCTGAACGGGACCCTTGACGAGACCTTCAACGTCACCGGCATCGCGAACCTGCGCTATGTCGTGTTTGCGGAGCTGCTCGGCGACGGTCGTATCCTCGCCGGCACCCGCACGGCGCCCGCCGGGAGCAACACGCTGTCGAGCGGACTGGTCCGCCTGCTGGCCGACGGCGGGGTGGATTCCACCTTTGCCTTGGACTCGACCCTCACGGGCCGCACCGACGGCCTCGAATTCCGGGGCCTGCCCGACAACCGCATCGCCGTCTGGCAGCTCACCGCCCAGACGGTCGCCAGCGACACCACCTTCCTGCATCGCCTGACGTCCGCCGGCGCCATCGACCCGACCTTCCAACCCGACGGCTTCGACGAGGTCGGCACGGCCTATCGCGCGGCGAACGGCTCGCTCTCCTCCATCACCCTCGGATCGCTGCGCATGCTCGCCCACGATGCCTCCGGCCGGCTGATCCTGCGGGTTACCCAAGGCGGCCACCCCAACGGCGCGGCCACGCTCAATCACACGATCGTGCGCATGAACCCCGACGGATCCCGCGACAACAGTTTCATCACGTCGTCCGTCGTCTGGCCGACCACGCTGAGCTTCCCCACCATCACGGATGCCCAGACCAACGGGGGCAGCCCGTCCCAGGTGCCCACGTATCAGAGTTCCGGCACGCCGTTCTCGGGGGCCGTGGTCCAGGCGGACGGCAAGATTCTCGTCTTCGGTATCTTCACCACGTTCTCCGGGCAGCCGGCGAACGGCTTGGTCCGCCTCAATCCCAACGGCACGATCGATTCCACGTTCAATATCGGATCGGGCGCCGCCCTGCGTTACCAGTTCGGCCGCACCGCGCAGGTCGAGGGCGTGAGCATCGCCGCCGACGGCAAGCTGTGGGTCACCGGTGCCTTCGACACGTTCAACGGCGTCGTCGCCCCCGGCATCGTGCGCCTGCTGCCCAACGGCGCCATCGATGCCAATTTCGCGACCGATATTTTCTTCCGCGCCTACCTCGGCGGCATCGCCCAGGCCGGCTTCGCGCCCAACGGCAGCATCTACATTTCGGGCACCTACAGCCGGCCCGGCGACACCTTCCCGTCGGCTTTCCACCGCCTCGTCAACGCCGGCACGCCGTCGATCTCGACCCAGCCCGTTGCCAGCGTGGCCGCATTGCCCGGCGGCTCGGTTGCCCTCTCGGTCACGGCGGCCGGCGGCGGCACCCTCTCGTATCAATGGCGCAAGGACGGCGTCCCGCTGGCCGGTGCCACGACGGCGACCTTCGGTCTCACCGGCGCGGCCCTCGGGGACTCCGGGCGCTATGACGTCGTGGTGAGCAACCTCGCCGGCTCGGTCGCGAGCGCCGTCGCGGTGGTGACCGTCGCGCCCACCGTCGTGCTCGGCGACCAGCCGATCGCCCGGAAGGTTGCGGCCGGAGCGACCGTTCTGCTCTCGGTCTCCGCCACCACCACCACGTCCGGCGCCACGCTCACTTACCAATGGCGCAAGGACGGCAACGCCCTCAGCGGGCAAACCGCGTCCACCCTCAAGCTCTCCGCCGTTTCGGCCGCGAGTGCCGGCGTCTACTCCGTCGTTGTGGGCGACGGGGTCTCGTCGGTCGCGAGCAGCGGCGCACCGCTCGTCGTCACCACCCCGGATCCGATCCTCTGGCAGCAGTTCACCGAATTTTCCATGGAGCATGCCCCCGCGCGCACGATCCATGACGGAGCCGGGAAGGTCTATGTTCCGTGGTCGGTCTACGACCGGAATCCGGATGTCGCCGGGGGCCGCGTGGTCGGCGCCTTGGCGCGCTTTGTGGAAGCCACGGGGGCCCACGATCCCGCCTTCCGGCTGGATCCGCGGATCCGCGGGGTGAGCCACGCCCAGGTGCTCGCGAACGGCAAGGTGCTGATCGCGGGCCGGATCGGCGACGTCAACACGCTGCTCCGCGTCACCCCGACCGGAGCCGTCGACGCTGGTTTCACCGCGCCGCTGTTTGCCCGGACGATCCGCTTCATCACCGTGCAGGGCGACGGCAAGATCGTCGTCGTCGCGGTCGACGGCGTCGATCCCTTCGCCCCGGCGGGCTCGCTCGCGTCCGATCAACCTTCGGTCTATCGCCTCAACGCGGACGGCTCCCTCGACAGCGGGTTCACCCGGGCGGTCGTGAATGCCAATATTTTCGGCCCGGCCGTCGTCGACTCCACCGGTCGCATTTACCTCGCCGGCCTCTTCACCTTGGTCAACGGCGTCACGCGTCTCGGCGCCGCCCGCCTGCTCGCCGACGGCACGCTCGACACCGCGTTCCCGACGGGCCTGCCGGCCAATTTCTCCTTCAATCAGATTCGCGCCGTCGCCCTGCAGAGCGGCGATCGTCCGGTGTTCGTCGGCGACTTCATCTCCACGCCGCGCGGCACCGCGTCGAATCGAGCGATGGCATTCCGGTTCACGTCGGCCGGAGCGTTTGACACCACCTTCGCCCAGCCCCTGCGCAGCGAACTGGGCCTGGTCAACGGCCCGCGTCTGCGCCACCTCGTGGTCCTGCCCGACGACAAGATCCTCGTCGTCTCCGACCGGCTGCTCCGTTTGAACGCCGACGGTTCGCGCGACACGACCTTCACGCCGCGCGACTTCGGCAAGGAGCAATTCTGGCTCTCCCGCGGCGCCGACGGCCGGCTGTTTTTCCCCGATCAGACGTCGATCTCCGGGCAGGCGACCCCCGTGGCCACGGTGTCGAACGGTATCGCGACCACCCTCGCCGACGGCACGCCGGACTTCGTGTTCCAGACCGGCGGCTGGGGCCGCTCCGCCTATCCGGATCAGGGCGTCGTGCTGAACGACGGCCGCGTCGTGATTGCCGGCGAGTTCAACCGGGTCGGCGGGCGTCCGGTCGCCGGCCTCGTGATGCTCGAGGCGGATGGCTCCGTGTCGGCGAACCAGGCCGAACCGAGCCACTCGCATCAGTCGTCGTCCGTCGCGGCGGCGGGCGGGACGCAGGTCTACGCGCTGCTCGATCGCGCGGCGAACTCCTTCGAGTCGGGAGCGCCGGAGCTGGTGCGCGGCGTCCCCGGGTCCCCGGCCGACACCTCGTTTGTGCCCGTGCTGCCCACCGGCTATTCGCTCTCGAGCGCGCGCCTTCACGCCGCTCCCGGCGGGAAACTGATGCTGGCCCAGGGCTTCGTCACCGCAACGGCCGCCCTGAACGGGGCGGTCGGTGACGCGCTGCTGCGCCTCAATCCCAACGGATCCCGCGACACCGGCTACACGCCCACGCTGAGCGCGTTTGCCGTGGTGGAGCGCAACGGGTCCAACCAAGTGACCGCGATCAAGACCGGCGGCCTCAATGTCGCGCAGGTGCTGCCCGACGGCCGCGCGCTCGTCATCGTCTCCGCGGTCGACGGCAATGTCCGCCTGCTCCGGCTCAATGCCGACGGCTCGACCGACACCGGGTTCAATCCGCCCGCCTTCGGTGCGGCCGGCATGTCGTCCGGATTCACGTCGGCCTTGCTCGATCCGGTGACCGGCACCACCGCGCAGTATCCCTACACGGTTGTGGACGCGTCCGATCTGGTCCGCACCGCCGTGCAGATGCCCGATGGCAAGGTTTACGTCGGCGGCCGCTTCCAGCTCTCCGGCGCTCCGCGCGGTCTGGCCCGGCTCAACGCCGACGGCACGCTCGACACCGCCTTCAACGGCGTCGGCGTGGCGAACACCGCGGCCGATGCGCCGCCCTATGTGACGTCGCTCGCGACCGATGCGTCCGGTCGTCTCTATGTCGCCGGACGCTTCGACCGCTACGCGGGCTCGGTCGTGCCGGGCATCTTCCGTCTGCGCGCCGGCGGAGTCTTCGACTCCGGCTGGAATCCGGGCTTCGCGGTGCTCGACGCGCCCTACGCCACGGTCCGCCTGGTCACCGCCGGCGATCAACTCCACGCCTTCGGCACCGTCGGTCTGTCCCGGGATGCCGTGCCGGCCTTCCATCGGGTCGTCGATATCCGCCCCGAAGTCGTCTCGCGCCAGAACTTCGAGACGCTCGCCGCCGGTCCCGGCCAGTTGATCACCAATCCGTTCTCGGGCTTCACCGGCTACAACTACATCGGGGTGCCCGATTTCAACCTCGGGACGGTGACGGGCGACCCGATCACCGGCGTGCTCGCCAATTCCCCGCTCGGCAGCGGCCAGGCGGCCTACTTCGGCGGCGCCGGCACGAACTTCGTTCCGCCCGCGACCGATACCTATCATAGTGTCACCGCCTTCAATGGCCGGGGGGACGAAACCCCGGTCAACCTGATCGGCAGTCCGACGCCGGTTCGCCGCATCTCCACCGACTTCATGGTGGCCCGCAATGGCGGCACCAATTCGCAGACGCTGTGGTTCTACGTGTTCGACGCGCGCGACCAGAGCGATCCGGCCACCTTCGGCTTCCACTCGATGGTCATGATCGGCGCCAACAACGTCGTGCAAATCGCCGACCACGGCTTCAACACGTCGCCCACGTCGACCACCCTCGCGAACGGCGTGCCCTATCGCATCACGATCACGATCAACTACGACACGGCGCGCTGGTCCGCGCAGATCGCCAAGCGGGACGGTTCCGCGACCTATGTGCTGGCGACCGATCGCTCGCTGGCTGCGGCCGGCTACACGCTCAGCGGCTGGACCACGCCGGGCACCTTCGACATCGAGATGGGCATGGTCGGATCCGCGACCAACAAGGCACTGCTCGACCGCTTCATCGTCGACAATATCCTCGTCGAAGCCCTGCCGGATCCGGCCGGCTCGCTGAACACCGTCGCCCCGACGTCCGCGTCGGCGGGCACGACCGTGACGCTCACCGGCACGGGTTTCACCGGCGCGACCGCGGTCCGGTTCAACGGCATCGATGCCGTGTTCACCGTGGACTCGGATACCCAGATCTCCGCGACCGTTCCGACCTTTGCCACCACCGGTGTGATCACGGTCGTGAAACCCTCCGGCACGATCAGCTCCCCGGCCTCCTTCACGGTGACGGCCGGTCCGCGCCTCGCGTCGATCAGCACGCGCGCCCGCGTCGGGGTCGGCGAGGCCGCGATTGTCGGCAGCTTCACGATCGAGGGTTCCGCGTCGCAGGATATCCTCATCCGCGCCGCCGGTCCCGCGCTGACGGCCTTCGGCGTCACCGGCGCGCTCGCCGACCCGGTGCTGACGCTCCACGACGCCACCGGCGCGGTCATCGCCTCGAACGACGATTGGCCGTCGTCGCTCTCGACCTCCTTCGCCACCGTCGGCGCCTTCGCCTTCGCGTCCGGCAGCAAAGATGCCGCGCTGCGGGCCACGCTGGCGCCGGGCAGCTATTCCGCGCGCGTCTCCGGCGCCGGAGCCACCACCGGCATCGCGCTCGTCGAACTCTACGAGTTCTCGTCCGCTTCGCGTCTCAGCCGCCTGGCGGTCCGCCAAAACGCGGGCACGGGTTCGGACACGTCGATCGTCGGCTTCTTCTACTCGGGCGCCAGCGGCGCCGCGAAGGACACCTTGGTTCGCGCCGCGGGTGCTTCGCTCGCGGTGCCGGGTGCCCTCGCCAATCCGACCCTCACGCTCTTCAGCGGGTCGACCAATCTTGCGACCAGCGACAACTGGGGCACGGCCGCGAACCTGGCCGCCCTTAC
>JACCEC012593504.1_pt1 | contig 22051 bp, 20 predicted proteins | sample 7450121 | NCBI WGS metagenome assembly JACCEC01 (sample SAMN15323455, study PRJNA562643) | freshwater metagenome | isolation source: river surface water | place: USA:Blue River Watershed | collected 2017-08-18 | reverse complement strand
TGCCGGCGACGATCTCGACCAGTTCGGGACGGCTCAGCCAAGGGCTGCCCTGGCCGAGGTTGCGCAGCAGCTCGGACACGCGCTCGTTGGTCTGCGCAACCCCGGTGAGCGTGACCACCTGCCGATCCTGCCGCAGTGCGGTGAGGTAGACGCCCTCGGGCAGCAGGCGCACCAGGTCGTTGAGCAGGTGCACCGGCAGGTTGCGGTCGGCCTGCAGGTCTTCCACCGACTGCTGGCGCACGCGCAGCGCCGCGATCTCGCCCTGCAGCGTGGCGATGTCGCGGATCTGGCCGTCCAGCCGCTGGATCTCGGTGCGCAGGAGTGCGTTGCGGGCCTCCTGGCTGGACAGCTGGTGGGCCTGCCAGAGGTACAGGCCACCCGCCACCAGCAGCCCGGCCACCGCCGAGGCACCCAGGGAGGCCTGGAACAGCTCGCGGCGGCGGCGGCGCGCCACCTCGCGGTGCGGAAGCAGGTTGAGCAGGATCACCATGCGAACCTCCGCATGGCCAGGCCGCAGGCGGTGAGGTAGCCGGGCGCGTCCTGGCGCAGCCGGTGGCCGCGCGCCCCGGCGGCCAGGGCCATGCCCTCGAAGGGGTCGGCCACGCTGCTGGGGAAGGAGGTGTGCGCCGCCACCGTCTCGGGCAGGCCGGGCAGGGACGCCGAGCCACCGGCCAGCAGCACATGGTCGACCCGGTTGTGCGGGGTGCTGGTGAAGAAGAACTGCAGCGACCGTGCGATCTCCTGGCCCAGGCTGTCCACGAAGGGACGCAGCACGGCCGCGGCATAGTCCTCGGGGAGCTCGCCGCTGCGCTTGCGTTGCTCGGCCTCCTCGGGGGTGAGGCCGTACTGTCGCGCGATCAGCTGGGTGAGCTGGGCACCGCCGAAGAGCTGGTCCCGGTCGTAGAGGGCCTCGCCGCCGCGCAGCACCTGCAGGCGGGTGGCGTGGCTGCCGATCTCGAACAGGGCGACCAGGGCCTCGGTCCGGGGGTCGTGGACATCGCGGCCGTCGCGGTTCTCACGGTTCTCATGGCTGATCGGCAGGCTGTCGATCAGGCGACCCGCTGCCAGCCGGGCGGCGAAGGTCTCGACGTCGACGATGTGCGGCTTCAGGCCGGCCGCCTCGGCCAGGCCCTGGCGGTCCTGCACCTTCTCGCGGCGGGAGGCGGCGATCAGCACCTCGACATCGCCGGCGTTGGCATGGCTGGGACCCAGCACGCAGAAGTCGAGGCTGACCTCGTCCAGCGAGAAGGGGATGTACTGGTTCGCCTCGATCTCGACCTGCACCTCCAGGTCGGCCTCGGAGAGACCGCCGGGCAGGATGATCTTCTTGGTGATGACCGCCGAGGGCGGCAGGGCCATCGCGGCCAGGCGGGTGCGGGTGCCGCTTTTCTTGATCACCCGGCGCAGCGCCTCGGCCACCTGGTCGAAGTTCTCGATGTTGCCGTCGCTGACCCAGTCGCGCTCCAGCGGCTCGTGGGCCCAGCGCTCCAGGGTGAGGCGGCCTTCCCGGTCCCGGCCCAGTTCGACGAGCTTGATGCTCGTGGCGCTGATGTCCAGCCCCAGGAGGGGCGGCGGCTGCTTGCTGAAAAGGGAAGCAATGTCCAACAAAGGGAGCTCCGCAGGGTGCCGGCCACATGGCCCGCCATTAAATGCTTAAGAACTCACACGTATACTAACAGCAACAATTTCAGACTCAAGTCGTTAACCTTCCTACAAATTCAAACCGTCTCCTGCCGGCTGCACCGGCCCGGCCCCGTCCGGGCGGGCCGGCCGGGCGCGTGCTGCCGGGATAATCCCGCCCATGGCCTCCCCCACCCCTGACGACTCCTCCCGCATTGCCCCCGGCGGTGGCCTGCGCGCCCTGCTGGTCAAGTCCCTACTGTGGGGGCTGGGGCTGGCGGCGGCGGGCGCGGCCAGCCTGGCCATCGTCATCGCGGTGGCGCTGTCCGTGGCCTACCCCAACCTGCCGGACGTGTCCGACCTGGCCTCCTACCGGCCCAAGCTGCCGCTGCGGGTGTATTCGTCCGACGGCGTGCTGATCGGCGAGTTCGGCGAGGAGCGGCGCAGCCTGACCCCCATCGCCGAGATTCCCAAGGTCATGAAGGATGCGGTCCTGTCCATCGAGGACGCCCGCTTCTACGAGCACCACGGGGTCGACTACAAGGGCCTGCTGCGCGCGGCGGTGGCCAACCTGGGCCGCGCCAAGAGCCAGGGCGCCTCCACCATCACCATGCAGGTGGCGCGCAACGTCTACCTCACCTCCGAGAAGACCTTCACCCGCAAGCTCTACGAGGTGCTGCTGACGTTCAAGCTCGAGCACCTGCTCACGAAGGACCAGATCCTCGAGATCTACATGAACCAGATCTTCCTGGGCAACCGGGCCTACGGCTTCGCCGCCGCCGCCGAGACCTACTTCGGCAAGCCACTGTCCGAGATCAACGTGGCAGAAGCCGCGATGCTGGCCGGCCTGCCCAAGGCGCCGTCGGCGTACAACCCGATCAGCAACCCCAAGCGCGCACGGGTGCGGCAGCAATACATCATCGAGCGGATGGAGGAGAACGGCTTCATCACCCGCGAGCAGGCCGAGGCCGCCAAGCGCCAGGAGCTGCGCGTGCGCACCGCCGCCGACCCGATGCGCACCCACGCCGAGTTCGTCTCCGAGACGGTGCGCCAGCTGGTCTACGCGCAGTACGGCGACGAAACCTACACCCGCGGCCTCAACGTCTACACCACCATCAAGTCCGACCAGCAGGAGGCCGCCTACCGCGCCCTGCGCAAGGGCATCATGGATTACGAGAAGCGCCAGGTCTACCGTGGCCCCGAGCGCTTCGTGGACCTGCCGGCCGACCCCAAGGAGCTCGACGACGCGATCGACGACGCGCTGGCCGACCACCCCGACAACGGAGACGTGATGTCCGCGGTGGTGCTCGACGCCAACCCGCGCCGCATCCTCGCGGTGCGCGGCAACGGCGAGCAGTTCGAGATCAACGGCGACGGCCTGAAACCGGCACAGTCCGGCCTGTCGGACAAGGCGGCGCCCAAGGTCAAGATCCGCCGCGGCGCGGTCATCCGCGTGATGAAGGGCGCCAAGGGCTGGGAGATCACCCAGCTGCCCGAGGTCGAGGGCGCGTTCGTCGCGCTGGACCCGCGCGACGGCAGCATCCTGGCGCTGGTGGGCGGCTTCGACTTCAACAAGAACAAGTTCAACCACGTGACGCAGGCCTGGCGCCAGCCGGGTTCGTCGTTCAAGCCCTTCATCTATTCCGCGGCGCTGGAAAAGGGCTTCACGCCGGCCACCCTGGTGAACGACGCGCCGCTGTTCTTCGACTCGGGCGTGACCGGCGGCCAGCCCTGGGAGCCGAAGAACTACGACGGCAAGTTCGAGGGCCCGATGCCGCTGCACACCGCGCTGGCCAAGTCCAAGAACATGGTGTCCATCCGCATCCTGCAGGCGGTCGGCCCGCAGAACGCGCAGGAATGGGTCTCGCGCTTCGGCTTCGAGGCCGAGAAGCACCCGGCCTACCTCACCATGGCGCTGGGCGCCGGCTCGGTGACGCCGATGCAGATGGCCACCGGCTATTCGGTGTTCGCCAACGGCGGCTACCGCGTGAATCCATGGCTGATCAGCAAGATCACCGACCAGCGCGGCAAGCTGCTGGTGGAAACGCCGGCGCCGCAGGTGGCCGACGCGCCCCGCGCCGTCGACCCGCGCAATGCCTTCATCATGAACCGGCTGCTGCAGGAGATCACCCGCTCGGGCACCGCCGCCCGCGCCCAGGTCGAACTCAAACGGCCTGACCTGTACGGCAAGACCGGCACCACCAACGACGCGGTGGACACCTGGTTCGCCGGCTTCCACCCGACGGTGGCTGCGGTGGTGTGGATGGGGTATGACTCGCCGCGCTCCCTGGGCGACCGCGAGACCGGTGGCGGCCTGTCGCTGCCGGTGTGGATCACGTTCATGGAGACCGCGCTGCGCGGCGTGCCGGTGTACGAAGCCGCCGCGCCCGAGGGCGTGGTGAACGTGGGCGGCGAGTGGTTCTACACCGAGTTCAGCCGTGGCGGCGGCGTGGGGAGCGTGGGCACCAACGACCCGCTGCAGGCCCCGTCACGCCCCTCGGCGTCGGAAGAGCGCCGCAGCATCCTGGACCTGTTCCGCAACTGAGGCGGACCGCGACCGGCGCGGCGGGGTTCTCAGACCTTCAGGCCTGGAAGTCCAGCGGCAGGCCGGCCTGTTCGCTGGCGCAGCGGGTCAGGTGCGCGAAGAACTCGCCGTGGCCCTTGGTGTCCATCCAGCGCTGGCCGTCGTACCTGTAGTGGAAGCCGCCGGAGCGCGCGGCCATCCAGACCTCCTGCAGGGGCTTCTGCAGGTTGACCACGATCTGGCTGCGGTTGGGGAAAGTGAGCGTCACCATGCCGCCGACCCGCTGGTTGTCGATGTCGGCGTCGGTGCGTTCGTTCAGGCGGTCGCAGCAGGCCTCGACACTGCGCAGCAGGGCTTCGGCCCGGTCCATGTATTCGAGGTCGGTCATTACAATTCGTCGATGTTCGCGAAGTCGAGAACGATTCTAGTGGCCGCCCTCGCGGCCGTCGGTGCGCTGTCCCAGTCGGCCTGCGGCCAGAAGGGGGACCTGGTACTGCCGCCCGAGAAGGCCGCCGAGGCTGCCCGCCTCGCCGACCGCGCCGCGCGGCTGGCACCGAAGCCGGCGACGGCTGCCTCCTCATCCGCGTCCGCGCCGGCCTCCACACCCTTCGCCACATCGCCGACCGCCTTGACGCCCGTGCCCCCTGCCTTGACGCCCGCGCCCCCGACCCGATGACCATGACCTTGCCCGGACACCCCCACCTTGCCCGCCGCGGCGCCGACCTCTGGCTGGAGGGCTGCCGGCTGTCCGACCTGGCGCACGCGCACGGCACGCCCCTGTTCGTCTATTCCAAGGCCGCCATGCTGGCCGCCCTGGGCGCCTACCAGCGCGGCTTCGCCGGCCGCCAGGCCAGCATCCACTACGCGATGAAGGCCAACTCCTCGCTGGCCATCCTGCAGGTGTTCGCCCGCGCCGGCTGCGGCTTCGACATCGTCTCCGGCGGCGAGCTGCAACGCGCGCTGGCCGCCGGCGCGCCGGCCGCCAAGATCATCTTCTCCGGCGTGGGCAAGAGCCGCGCCGAAATGCGCCAGGCGCTGCAGGCCGGCATCGGCTGCTTCAACGTGGAAAGCGAGGCCGAGCTGGAAGTGCTCAGCGAAGTGGCGCGCGACCTGGGCCGCACCGCGCCGGTGAGCATCCGCGTCAACCCCAACGTCGACGCCAAGACACACCCCTATATCTCCACCGGCCTGAAGGGCAACAAGTTCGGCGTGGCGCACGAGCGCACGCTGGCCACCTACCGGCGGGCGGCCAGCCTGCCGGGGCTGCAGGTGGTGGGCATCGACTGCCACATCGGCTCGCAGATCACCGAGGGCGCGCCCTACCTCGACGCGATGGACCGGGTGCTCGAACTGGTGCAGGCCATCGAGACCGAGGGCATCCGCCTCCAGCACATCGACTTCGGCGGCGGCCTGGGCATCGACTACAACGGCGACACGCCACCGGCGGCCGATGCCCTGTGGCAGCAGCTGTTCGCGCGGCTGGACGCGCGCGGCTTCGGGGACCGCCACATCATGATCGAGCCTGGCCGCTCCCTCGTGGGCAACGCGGGCGTGTGCCTGACCGAGGTGCAGTACCTCAAGCCGGGCGAGAGCAAGAACTTCTGCATTGTCGACGCGGCCATGAACGACCTGCCCCGCCCGGCGATGTACCCGGCCTTCCATGCCATCGTGCCGGTGCAGGAGCGCGCCGGCACCGACTCCGTGGCGTACGACGTGGTTGGCCCGGTGTGCGAAAGCGGCGACTGGCTGGGCCGCGACCGCGCGCTGGCGGTGCAGCCGGGCGACCTGCTGGCGGTGCTGTCCGCCGGCGCCTACTGCATGAGCATGGCAAGCAACTACAACACCCGCGGCCGCGCGGCCGAGGTGCTGGTGGACGGTGAACAGGCCCACCTGATCCGTGAGCGGGAAACCGCAGCGGACCAGATGCGGGCCGAGCGTCTCATCGGCTGATGCCTGCGGAGCGCGGCGCCACCGGCGCACGCGTTGCGGTCGCTGCGGGCGTTGAGGTCGCTGCGGCCGAAACGGCGTCACGGCGACGCGTACGACGCTCCCGCAGCGCCCGGGCCAGCCGCCACCCGAGCAAGGCCGCCAGCACGGCGCCGTAAAGCGCCACCTCGGCCAGGTCATTCTTGGCCGACCGCATCCAGAAGAAGTGCAGGAGCGCGAGGACGGCGATGCCGAAGACCGCCTGGTGCAGTGCGCGCCAGCGCGCCGCACCCAGCCAGCGGATCGCCGCATTGAACGAGGTGGCGGCCATGGGCAACAGCAGGCCGAACGCAACCATACCCACCAGGATGAACGGCCGCTTGACCACGTCCTGCACGATGGCCGGCAGCTCCAACCCCATGTCGAACCAGGCATAGGCCAACAGGTGCCAGGCCGCATAGAAGGCGACGAAGAGGCCCAGCGTGCGGCGCAGGCGCGCCAGGGCCGGCAGGCCTAGCATGACACGCAGCGGGGTCACGGCCAGCGTGGCGCACAGGAAGCGCAGTGCCCAGTCGCCGGTTGCTCGGATGAGCGCCTCCGCCGGATTGGCGCCCAGGGCGTTGCCCAGGGCGGCCGTGAGGAGCGAGGCGAAGGGCAGCAGCCCCAGGGCGATGACGACTGGCTGCGCCCATCGCCCCAGCACCGCCCGCTGCAGCGGCGCCCGCCAGCCGCCCCCGCGCACCGGCCGCGGTGCACCCGGACCGGCAGGGGGAGAGCCCGTCGCGGCCACGGTGCGGCGCCTCAGAAGAACTTGCGCAGGTCCATGCCGGCGTACAGCTGCCCGACCTGAGCCTCGTACCCGTTGAACATGAGCGTCTTGCGGCGCTTGGCGAACAGGCCGTCCTCGCCGATGCGGCGTTCGGTGGCCTGGCTCCAGCGCGGGTGGTCGACCGACGGGTTCACGTTCGAGAAGAAGCCGTACTCGCGCGGCGCGGCCTTGCTCCAGGAGGTCACCGGCTGCTGCTCGGTGAAGCGGATACGCACGAGGGACTTGCCGCTCTTGAAGCCGTACTTCCACGGCACCACCAGGCGCACCGGCGCGCCGTTCTGGTTCGGGAGCACCTCGCCGTAGAGGCCGAAGGCCAGCAGGGCCAGCGGGTGGCGGGCCTCGTCCAGGCGCAGGCCCTCGACATACGGCCAGTCGAGCACGCCGGAACCCAGGCCCGGCATGGTCTTGCGGTCGGCCAGGGTGGTGAACTCGACGAACTTCGCGCTGCCCAGCGGCTCGACACGGTCGATCAGGCGGGCCAGCGAGTAGCCCACCCACGGGACCACCATGGACCAGCCCTCCACGCAGCGCAGCCGGTAGGTACGCTCTTCCATCGCGCTGAGCTTGAGCAGGTCCTCGAGGTCGAAGCGGCCGGGCTTGCGCACCAGGCCGTCGACCTCCACCGTCCACGGCCGGGTGGGCAGGGTGTGGGCGAGCCGGGCGGGGTCGGCCTTGTCGGTGCCGAATTCGTAGAAGTTGTTGTAGGTGCTCACGTCCTTGTAGTCGGTGAGCTTTTCCATGGTGAGCGCGCCGTCGACCGTGGAGCGGGTGGCGGACAGCGCCGCGCCCTTGCCCGGGCGGGGGGTCGCAGCCATCTGCGCGCGGGCGTCGCGCGACGCCCAGCCGGCCAGGGCCGCGCCGGCGGCGCCGGTGGCCATCAGGCGGATCAGGTCACGCCGCTGCTGGTAGATGCCCGCGGGCGTGATCTCGCTGGACAGGGAATGGTGGAAGCCGTCGCGGGAAGTCTTGATCAGCATGGAACGCCTCGGAATGCGGCCGGACAGGTCGCCGGCCCCGAGGCGGATTCATACCATGGATCGAGAACCGCAGGGGCGCGGTCACAAATTGCCGTAGCTGTGCAAGCCCGACAGGAACATGTTCACGCCCAGGAAGGCGAAGGTGGTGACGGCCAGGCCGACCAGGGCCCACCAGGCCGAGACGGCGCCGCGCAGGCCCTTCATGAGGCGCATGTGCAGCCAGGCCGCGTAGTTGAGCCAGACGATCAGCGCCCAGGTCTCCTTCGGGTCCCAGCTCCAGTAGCCGCCCCAAGCCTCGGCGGCCCACAGGGCGCCCAGCACGGTGGCGATGGTGAAGAAGGCGAAGCCGACCGCGATGGCCTTGTACATCACGTCGTCGAGCACCTCGAAGGCCGGCAGCCGCTCGGCGATGCGACGGCGCAGCATCAGGATGCCGCCGACGATGAGGGCCGAGATGCCGAAGTACACCGCCCAGTAGTTGCTCAGGCCGCCCTCGGGCGCCTTGCGGAAGACCAGCGGCTCGAAGCACAGCACCACGCCCAGCGCCCACAGCGGCGCGAGCTTCCACCAGCGGGTTTCCTGCGCCTGCAGCTTGACGAGGTAGGCAAACGCCACCATGGCCGCCAGGGCGAAGGTGCCGTAGCCGACGAAGTTGGCGGGCACGTGCAGCTTCATCCACCAGCTCTTGAGGGCCGGCACCAGCGGCTGGATCTCGTGCGCCTCGCGCACCACCGTGTACCAGAGCAGGAAGCCCACTGCCGCGCTGACCACCAGCATCACGAAGGCGCCCATGCCGCGGGTGGCGTACTGCTCTTCGAAGTAGAGGTAGAACAGCGCGGTCATCCAGCAGAACAGCACGAAGACCTCGTAGAGGTTGCTGACCGGGATGTGGCCGATGTCCGGGCCGATCTGATGGCTTTCGTACCAGCGCACCATGGTGCCGACCAGGGCCATCACCACCGCCGCCCAGGCGATGCCGGAGCCCAGGCGCTCCATCGTCGGGCCCTGGCTGCGGGAGAACATGCCGATCCAGTAGAAGGCCGTGCTCATGAAGAAGAGCATGCTCATCCAGAGAATGGCGGACTGGCTGGACAGGAAGAACTTGAGCCAGAACACCGTGTCCGCGCGCGCCAGGTCACCCTGGTAGCTGGCGATGGCCAGCAGGGACAGCGCGGCCACGCCCGCCATCAGCGCGCGCAGCGGCCGCCAGAACCAGCCCAGCCAGATGGCCGAGGGCACGGTGCCGGCGAGGATCCAGGTTTCGTACACGTCCATCTTGCTGCCGTAGCGATGGAAGGCGAAGCCGGCGCCGGCGATCACCAGCGCGGCGAAGACCCAGTCCAGCACGTTGCGCCGGGCGAGGAAACCGGGGTTGAGGGTCAGGGTGGTCGTGGCCGTGTTCATGCGTGCGGGGCAGGAGCGTTCGGGGCAAGGAGTTGCGTGCGCAAGTGCTCGAACTCGCGGTCGGCGTCCAGGGTCTTGCGGTTGGTGGACAGGGCCAGGGTGGCGCGGGCGCCGGCGGCCGGGTCGTCCTGCGGCGCCAGCCAGACCCACAGGCGGCGCTCACGGATGTACAGCATCGCAAAAATGCCAATGATGAGCAACGCGCAGCCCAGATAGACAACGTTGCGACCGGGGGCGCGCGCCACCTGGAAGACGCTGGCCTGCACCTGCTGGAAGTCCTGCAGCTGGAACACCATGGGGGCGGGGTAAAGCGGCAGGTCGCTCAGGGCGAGCACGGCCTGGCTCATGAAGGCCTGGGTCTTCTCGTCGGAGGGCATGGCCGGCAGGCCGGCGCGCTGCTGGGCAAGCTGGGCCAGCTCGAACAGGGCCCCGCTGAGGATGCGAATGACCACTTCGCCGGCGCGGGCGCGTTCGGCCTCGGGAACGTTGGCTTCCATGAAGTCGGACAGCGCCTGCAGGCCGGAGGCCGGCTTGCCACCCGCCACGGCGGGCGATGCGGCCGCCGCGTCCGCCCCGGCAAACAGGTCCAGCGCCCGCCCGGCGGAGGCGGACAGCTGCTCGGCCAGGTCAGGGCGGGCCGGGTCGGTGGCCTTGGCCGCGTAGCGGCGCACCGCCTCCGCGCGCAGCTTCGGGTCGGCCAGCGCGGTGCGCAGCCGCAGGAAGCCCTCGAGCGTGCCTTTGTCGTCGGCCGGCAGGCGCAGGTAGCGGAAGCTCTCGGCCGGCGTCTCGCGCATGCCCAGCAGGAACACCGAGCCTTCGTTCTCCAGCTGCACGGGCAGCATGTAGTTGTGGAACTCGCGGGCCTGGCCGGCGGCGTCGCGCAGCTTGTAGGTGATGCTGGGGCCGACGTTGCGCAGCTCTTTCTTGGTGACCGTCTTGTGGCCCGCGCCCAGGCGCGATTCGATCGCGTCGCGCAGGTCCACCGCGCGCACGTCGGCGCCGCTGGCCGGGGCGCTGGCCGAGAAGTTCTCGACGTTGAAGATGCGCAGCGCGGTGTATTCGATGGTGAGGGTCTCGGCGTCCGGCCCCTGGCCGCGCGACAGCGGGGTGCTGCCGCCGATCATCCCCTGCACCTCGAAACGCTTGCCGTCGGCCAGCAGCGGCAGGGCCTGCAGCTTCACGGTCGAGCCGCCGTCGTCGAAGCTGGACTGGTAGATCTCGATGCCGCGGTGGCGGGCCGGGTGGTTGACCTCCACCCGCGCCGGGATCGCCTGGCCGGTCTCGCGGTCGTGGATGACGATCTCGCTCGCGAAGAGCTTGGGCATGCCGGTGGAGTAGTGCTCGACGATGAACTTCTTGAGCTCGATCGTGAAGGGCAGCTCCTGCAGCAGGATGCCGTCGCTCTGGTTGAGGATGGCGGTGCCCGACTGCATGCCCTCGGCCACCATGAGGTTGCCGCGGAAGGTCGGGTTGCTGGAGGCCAGGCGGTGCTCGGCCGGCACCTCGGCGATGAGGCCACCGCCGGTGTAGGGCGTCTTGCCGCCCAGCAGCATCTGGGCGCGGACGATCAGGTCGCCGTCGAGCAGGCCGCCGATGCACACCAGCACGATGGCGCTGTGCGCGGCCAGGTAGCCCAGCTTGTTGGCCGCGCCGGCACGGGCCGCGACCATCCAGCCGGCGCCCGCGGGGCCTTCGCGCCGCTGCAGCTTCACCTTCCAGCCGGCGCCGGCCAGGGCCTGGCCGATGCGCTGGGCCGCCTGCTCGGGGGAACCCGCGACCGCGCCCTGGGCACGGTGGCCGAAGGCCAGCAGGCTCTGCTCGCGCACGTTTTCCTTGAGGGTGCGCAGGTCGGAAAAGATCTTGGGCGTGTTGCGGGCAATGCACAGCGAGGTGCTGATCACCAGGAACGCGAGGATCAGCAGGAACCACCAGGCGCTGTAGACGGCGTTGAGGTGCAGGCTGCTGAACAGCGCCGCCCAGAAGGGGCCGAACTGGTTCACGTAGTTGACGGCGGGCTCGTGCTGCTTGAGCACGGTGCCGATCACCGAGGCGATGCAGATGACGGTCAGCAGCGCGATCGCGAAGCGCATGGACGACAGCAGTTCCACCGCCGAGCGCAGGGCCCGGGAGCCGGCGTGGACATCGAGGCCGTCAGTGGAGGTGCTCATGGAATCCAGGCGTGAAAACAAAACAGGCGGGAACCGCAGCCGGACCCGCCTGTCTGATCGAGGGTTGCGGGAGAGGTTCCCGCTGCGATGTCAGCGCAATCCTGCCGCGTAATCGGCAACCGCACGGATCTCGCGGTCATTCAGCTTGGCCGCGACCTGGTTCATCTGGACGCTGTTCTTGCGGACGCCGTCGCGGAAGGCGGTCAGCTGGGCCGCGGTGTACTCGGCGTGCTGGCCGCCGATGCGGGGGTACTGGGCGGGGATGCCGGCGCCGTTGGGCGAGTGGCAGCCCGCGCAGGCGGCGATGTTGCGGTCGGCGATGCCGCCGCGCCAGATGCGCTCGCCCAGGGCGACCAGCTCCTTGTCCTTGGCGAAGCCGGGCTTGGCCTTCTGGCTGGCCAGCCAGGCGGCGATGTTCTTCATGTCGGCGTCGGACAGGCCGGCAGCCATGCCCTGCATGATCGCGTTGGCGCGCTTGCCGGACTTGTATTCCTGCAGCTGCTTGACCAGGTATTCCGGGTGCTGGGCGGCCAGCTTGGGGTTGGCCGGCGAGCCGGAATTGCCGTCGGCGCCGTGGCAGGCTGCGCACACCGCGGTGAAGCGCGCTTCGCCGGCGGCCAGGTCGGGCTTGGCGGCGGGAGCCGGAGCAGCCGCGAAGGAAGACATCAGGGGCGCTGCCAGCAGGGCGGCCGCGAGCAGGCGGGTGTGCAACTTCATGGTCGTTACAAGGAAGGAAGGCGCAAAACCCCGTGATTCTACAATGCCGGCTTTCCCCCATGACCAACGCCCCTCCAGCCCCCCCTGCCGCCGGCCCGGCCACCCCTGCCCAGGCCCTGGGCTGGATGCATACGGCCCGCTTCCTGACCACCGCCCCCCGGCTGGAGTTCCTGCCCCCGCACGAGTACCCCGAAATCGCCTTCGTGGGCCGCTCCAATGCGGGCAAGTCGACCTGCATCAACACCCTCACCCAGCAAAAGCGCCTGGCCTTCGCCTCCAAGACGCCGGGCCGCACCCAGAGCATCAACCTGTTCTCCCTGGGCCGGCAGGGGGTGACCGACGCGGTGCTGGCCGACCTGCCCGGGTACGGCTATGCCGCGGTGCCCAAGCAGGACAAGGCGCGCTGGCAGCAGGTGATGGCCAATTACCTGGTCACCCGCCCCAACCTCAAGGGGGTGGTGCTCCTGTGCGACCCCCGGCACGGCATGACCGAGCTCGACGAGATCCTGCTGGAAGTCATTCGCCCCCGGGTGGAGGAAGGCCTGAAGTTCCTGGTCCTCCTGACCAAGGCCGACAAGCTCACGCGGGTCGAAGGCGCCAAGGCCCTGTCCATCGCCCGCCTGCAGGCCGGCGGCGGCGAGGCCAAGCTGTTCTCCGCCCTGAAGAAGCAGGGGGTGGAGGAGGTCGCCCATCTCCTGTGGCAGTGGACGCACCCCGAAGCAGCCCCCGCCCCGGTGGCGGATCCGCCGCCGGACGCCTCCGCGCCATGATCGACCGCTTCCCGCTCGCCCTCCCCCACGGCATCACCCTCTCGTGCCGCGCGGCCGGCGAGCGCGGAAGGCCGCTGCTGGTGTTCCTGCATGGCTTCCCGGAAGGGGCCTTCGTCTGGGACCCGCTGCTCGCGCATTTCAGCGACCCGGCCCACGGCGGCTACCGCTGCGTGGCCCCCAACCTGCGGGGCTACGAGGACTCCAGCAGCCCCGCCGACCCGCGGGACTACCGCCCGCGGCACCTGGTGCAGGACATCGCCGCGCTGATCGCGGCCGAGGGCGGCGGCGCACCGGCGGCCGCAGTGGTGGCCCACGACTGGGGCGGTGCGGTGGCCTGGAACCTCGCGAACCAGCACCCGGCGCTGATGCAGCGGCTGGCCATCCTCAACTCGCCCCACCCCGGCGCCTTCGTGCGCGAGCTGCGGGACAACCCGGCGCAGCAGCAGGCCAGCGCCTACATGAACTTCCTGGCCCGGCCCGATGCCGCGGCCCTCCTGGCGCAGGACGACTACCGGCGGCTGTGGCCCTTCTTCACCAGCGGCCCCGGCGGGACGACCGGGGCGGCCTGGCTCACCGATGCGGTGAAGGACCGCTACCGCGCCCTCTGGCGGAATGGCGAGGGGCTGGCGGGGGGATGCCGCTACTACAGCGCCTCGCCGCTGCGGCCGCCGACCGCCGGCGACCCGGGCGCGGCGGCGGTGCAACTGCCCGACGAGGCGGTGCGGGTGGAGGTGCCCACGCTGGTGGTGTGGGGGATGCAGGACGCCGCGCTGCTGCCCGGCCTCGTCGAGGGCCTGGAGCGCTGGGTGCCGCGGCTGCAGCTGCAACGCTGGCCCGATGCCAGCCACTGGCTGGTGCACGAGCACCCGCAGCGGGTGATCGGGGTGATGGCGGGCTTCCTGGCCGCGCCGGCCGATTGACTCAGTAGAACACCGCCTCGCCCGGCGGGCGGGTCTTGAACCGCCGGTGCACCCAGAAGTACTGCGCGGGGCAGGCCCGCACCTGGGCCTCGATCCATGCGTTCATCCGCTGCGCGTCGGCCACCGGGTCGTCGGTGGGAAAGTCGTTCCAGGGCGGCAGGTAGTCGACCTCGTAGCCCTGTCCCCCGGGCAGCAGGCGCGCCACCACCGGCTGCACCACCATGCCCAGGCTGCGCGCCAGGCGCGAGGGCGCCACCAGCGTGGCGGCCGGCACACCGAAGAAGGGCACGAATTCCGCATCGCGCTCGCCGAAGTCCATGTCGGGCAGGTTGAAGAAGCCCATGCCCCGGCGCACCGCCCGCACCAGGGGGATCGCGCCCTCCGATCGGGAAAACAGCGCGGTGTTGCCATGGCGCAGGCGCGCACGGCGCATCGCGGCGTCGATGACCGGCTGGCTCTGGGCCTGGTAGATCGAGGCCAGCCCGCGGCGGATGTTCAACTGCGTGGCCACGCCGGCCACGTCCAGCCCGACAAAGTGCGGCACCAGCCACATCACCGGGCCCGGGTGCCGGTCGGCGAAGCCGGGGTCGCCGGTCACGCGAATGAGCCGGCGCAGGCGCCAGCGCGGCGCGAACCACAGCAGGCCCCGTTCGAGCACGCTGCGGCTGAACCAGCCGAACACCTCGCGCGCGAGGCGCTCGCGGGCGGCTTCGTCCATCTCGGGGAAACACAGGCGCAGATTCAGCAGGACCACCCGCCGGCGGGAGCCGGCCACGCGCCAGAGCAACGCGCCCATCGCATGGCCACAGGCGGCCTGCCACGCCAGGGGCAGCCACTGGAAGGTCCAGAGGAAGGCGAGCATCAGCCAGCCGGCGGGGTAGGCCCCGAGGCGGCGCAGCCGCTGAGACAGGCGCGGCGACAGGGGTGGCGGGGGGGCGTGGCCCTCGCTCATGCCGGCTCCGCCACCGCGCGCGGCGTCTTGTAGCGGTTGTAGCTCCAGAGGTACTGCCCGGGGCATTCGCGGATCAGGCGTTCCATCTCGACGTTGAGGTGGGCCACCGCGGCCTCGAGCGACTCGGGCAGCGGCGCCTGCAGCGTGCGGCAATGCAGCCGGTAGCCGCGGCCGCCCGGCAGCCGCTCGCCCCAGACCATGCGCACCTCGGCACCGGTCTGCAGCGCCAGGCGGGCGGCCAGGGTCATGGTGTAGGCGGGGCGGCCGAAGAACGGCGCCCAGGTGCCCATGCCCTCGGGCGGCACCTGGTCCGGCAGCAGGCCCACCGCGCGGCCTTCACGCAGGGCCTTGATCATCTGGCGCACGCCGGTCAGGGTGGTGGGCACCGCCGCCAGCCCGGGGCGCTGGCGCGAGGCGGCCACCAGCGGCGCAAGCCACGCCTTGCGGGCCGGGCGGAACAGCACCGTGAGCGGCCCGTGCGCCGCCAGCTGGCGCGCGGCCATGGCCTGGGCCGCCACCTCGAAGCAACCGAGGTGCGGCGTGAGCATCAGCACGCCGCGGCCGGCGGCATAGGCCGCGTCGATGCAGCCGAAGTTCTCCCACTCCACCGGCGGCGGCGCGCCGAACCAGAGGCGAGGCAGCTCCATCACCATGCGGCCGATGTGGGCCACCGCCGGCCGCACCTGGGCGAACGTGTAGCCGGCCTGCGCCGCCTGCGCGTGGAAGCGGCGCCGCCAGGCGGGCGAGGCGAGGTAGACCCCCCAGCCCACGAGCGCGCCCAGCGCGTGCAGCACGCGCAGCGGCAGGCGGGCGAGGAGTCGGAAGACGGCCGTCATGGGGGAATTCAGGTTCGGTGCGGATCGCCCGTGGCGGAGCGCTAGAATGCCAGGGTCGCCGAGTTATTGGACTACTTGCAGGGCGACGTTAAACAAGCACTGCTAAAGCGTTCGCCGAAGCTCCCGCGAAGGCAACGCGCCTTTCAATCCACGGAGTATCTCAAATGGCGAACGATTACCTCTTCACTTCGGAATCCGTCTCGGAAGGCCACCCCGACAAGGTGGCAGACCAGATTTCAGACGCAATCCTCGACGCGATCTTCCAGCAGGACCCGCGCAGCCGCGTGGCCGCCGAGACCCTGACCAACACCGGTCTGGTGGTGCTGGCCGGCGAGATCACCACCAACGCGCATGTCGACTACATCCAGGTGGCGCGCGACACCATCAAGCGCATCGGCTACGACAACACCGAGTACGGCATCGACTACAAGGGCTGCGCGGTCATGGTCTGCTACGACAAGCAGTCCAACGACTTCGCCCAGGGCGTGGACCACGCCTCCGACGACCACCTGAACACCGGCGCCGGGGACCAGGGCCTGATGTTCGGCTACGCCTGCGACGAGACCCCCGAGCTGATGCCGGCGCCCATTCACTACGCCCACCGCCTCGTGGAGCGCCAGGCGCAACTGCGCAAGGACGGCCGCCTGCCTTTCCTGCGCCCGGACGCCAAGAGCCAGGTGACCCTGCGCTATGTCGATGGCAAGCCGCACAGCATCGACACCGTGGTGCTCTCCACCCAGCACAGCCCCGAGCAGAGCGACGGCAACAAGATGAAGGCCTCCTTCGTGGAAGCCATCGTCGAGGAGATCATCAAGCCGGTGCTGCCCAAGGAGTGGCTGAAGGAAACCCGCTACCTGATCAACCCCACCGGCCGTTTCGTCATCGGCGGCCCGCAGGGCGACTGCGGCCTGACCGGCCGCAAGATCATCGTCGACACCTACGGCGGCGCCTGCCCGCACGGCGGTGGCGCGTTCTCCGGCAAGGACCCGTCCAAGGTGGACCGCTCGGCCGCCTACGCCGCGCGCTACGTGGCCAAGAACGTGGTGGCCGCGGGCCTGGCCAAGCAGTGCCAGGTGCAGGTGGCCTATGCCATCGGTGTGGCCAAGCCGATGAACGTGACCGTCTACACCGAGGGCACCGGCGTCATCCCCGACGAGAAGATCGCCGCGCTGGTCAATGAGCACTTCGACCTGCGTCCGAAGGGCATCATCCAGATGCTGGACCTGCTGCGCCCGATCTACCAGAAGACCGCCGCCTACGGCCACTTCGGCCGCAACGAGCCCGAGTTCACCTGGGAGCGCACCGACAAGGCGCAGGCCCTGCGCGCGGCCGCCGGCCTCAAGTAAGCAGGCCCCGGACCTCCAGCGCCACCCCGCCGGCAAACCGCAGCTTCGGCACCGCCGAATACGCGAACTGCCCGCGGGGCCCGAGGTCCAGCACGACCCGCAGCGCCGGCTGCGGCGTCGACTCCCAGACCCGAAGCAGCCGCGTGCGCAGCAGGCTGTCCTCGCACAGCACCTCCTTCAGTCGCGCGTGGTTGCGCACGATCGCGGCCGCATCCACATAGCGGGCCGACGCGCGGTCACGCGTGTGGAAGTTGGGTGTGAGGTCCATCGACAGGGTCAGCGCCGAACCCTGCGCCTCCAGCACGAAGTGCCGTCCCAGCAGCCCCGCGCTGAGGCTGCCGTCCCCGTACCCCAGCTGCACCGGAGCCAGCGTGCGCCGAAGGGACTGCCTCATTCGGGCCAGCTTGGTCGGACGGCGCCAACACCGCTGTAGGAACCGGCAGCGAGGGCCTGTGCGCCGGTGTTCGCCGGCCTCCTACAGCCGCAACGAGCCTTCGCTGACGGTTGCGCTCCGCCAGCGGGCGGGAAGATGACCGGATTCAATTTCCTGAATGTGGATGCATAGGAGTACGACCATGGCTGCTGAAGAACGTGAATCGAACCGCGAGCTGCCGGAGGACATGACCGGCGGGTCCCATCCGGTGGGGACCGGCGTGGGCGCCGTCGGCGGCGCGGTGGCGGGCGCGGCGGCCGGGATGATGGGCGGGCCGCTGGGCATGGCGGCTGGCGCTGCCGCAGGCGCGGTGGTGGGCGGCCTCGTGGGCCGGGCCGCGGCCGGCGCGATCAACCCGGCCGAGGAAGAGGCCCATTGGCGCGAGCGCTACACCCAGGAGCCGTACTACCAGCAGGGCCGCAGCTATGACGACTACGGCCCGGCCTACCGCTACGGCATGGAGTCGCGCACCCGCTACGAGGAAGACTGGGACACCGCCGCCTCGCGGCTGGAGTCCGGCTGGGGCGAGGCGCGGGGCGGCTCCAGCCTCGACTGGCAGCAGGCCCAACCGGCCAGCCGCGCCGCCTGGGATCGGGTGGACGCCCTGCGCGGCGGCCCCACCGCTGGCGCGAACCTGGGCGCCAGCGAGTCGGGCACCACCACAGGCACCGGCGGGCTCGCCGGCGCGATCGGCGAGGCGCAGACCAGCGGCAACACCCGCGGCGACCGCGAGGACGTGATCGACACGCTCAATGCCCTGGTGGAATGCTGCAAGGACGGCGAGTACGGCTTCAACGCCTGCTGCGACAACGCCAAGCGCGAGGACCTGAAGGCCCTGTTCCAGCAGCGAGCCGGCGACTGCCGCAGCGGCGCCCGTGAACTGCAGGAGCAGATCCGCAACCTCGGCGGCGATGCCGACGACAGTGGCAGTGCCTTGGGCACGGTGCACCGCGGCTGGGTATCGGTCAAGAGCACGCTGACCACCTACGACGACAAGGCCCTCCTGGAGGAGGCCGAACGCGGCGAGGACAACGCGCTCGCGCGCTACCGCAAGGCGCTGCAGAAGCCCTTGCCGGACGCGATCCGCCAGCTGGTCGAGAAACAGCTGCAGGGGGTGCAGCGCAACCACGACCAGATCAAGATGCTGCGCGACCAGTTCCGGGCGGCGTCCTGACCCGGCGCGATCCGCCCCGGACACGCGACACGCACACGCAATCAACGACACGCGCCGGGCCTGTTCTGGTGCCACTCATTTCCCCCCACGCCCGCGGGAACCAGGCCGGCTCCCGCGGGTCTTCCTTCACCCATTCCATCAGGAGGACTTCACCATGGCCACCAAGGGCACCCACCGCGACAGCTCCCAACCCGCGCAGGACACCGACTTGTCGGCCGGCGCCGGCGCCATTGCCGACCTCACCCGCCAGCAGATGGCGAACACCGCCTCCACCGCCAGCGCCCTGCTGCGCGCGATGGACACCTTCCACCAGACCCAGCTGCACATGATCCAGCGGGCCGCCCTGCTGCAGGAGCAGACGGCCGACCGGCTGCGCAGCGCCAACAGCCCGATCGAGCTGATGGCGATCCAGTCGACGGTGATGCTCTCGGGCATGAGCGAATGGGCGCAGTACACCCAGGAGCTGATGCTGGCCTCGCTCAAGGCGCAGAGCGAGTTCATGCGGCCCGCCGAACAGCAGCAGCAATCAGCCACCCAGGCGGCCAACGCCGCGGCGCCGCTGTTCCAGGCCTGGCAGTCGGTGTTCACCGCGCCGCTCAACGGCGCGATGTCGGCCGGCGCACGGCACCACTGACGAAAAAAAAGCCCGGCGCGAGGCCGGGCGAAGAGGCACGAGTGGAATCGTTCAGGAGGGGCTGCCGTTGCGGCCCTCCTCGGCGGAATGGGCGCCCGCGCCGCCGGCGCTTCGTACGCTCATCACCATGGTGACCACCAGGATGGCGACCACCACGCCCAGCGAGACGACCGCCGGGATCTTGAACACGTCGACCAGGCACATCTTGGTGCCGATGAACACCAGGATCACCGCCAGGCCGTAGTTGAGCAGGTGGAACTTGCCCGCCACGGCGGCCAGCAGGAAGTACATCGCGCGCAGGCCCAGGATGGCGAAGACGTTGCTGGTCAGCACGATGAACGGGTCGTTGGTGATCGCGAAGATGGCCGGGATGGAGTCGACCGCGAAGATCACGTCGGTCAGCGCCACCAGGCAGATCACCATGAACAGCGGCGTGGCGATGCGCTTGCCGTTTTCCAGGGTGAAGAACTTCTCGCCGTCGAAGCCCTGGCTCACCGGCATGATCTTGCGCAGCAGCTTGAGGGCCGGGTTGTCCTCCAGGTCGCTTTCCTTGCCGGCGGCCCACCACATCTTCACGCCGGTGAGGATGAGGAACGCGCCGAAGACGTACAGGATCCAGTGGAAGTTCGACAGCAGCCAGCCGCCCACCAGGATCATCACCGTGCGCAGCACGATCGCGCCGATGATGCCGATCATCAGCACCCGCTTCTGGAATGCCGGCGGCACCGCGAAGTAGGTGAAGATCATCAGGAACACGAAGATGTTGTCCACCGCCAGCGACTTCTCGATGAGGTAGCCGGTGAGGAACTCCAGCGACTTCTCGTTGGCGGTCGCCACCGAGCCGGTGGTGTCGCGCACCGCCCACCAGAACAGGCCGTTGAAGACGAAGCTCAGGGCGATCCAGATGATCGACCAGTTCAGGGCTTCCTTGAAGCCGATCTCATGCGCGCCCTGCTTCTTGAGGACGACGAAGTCGACGAAGAGGGACACCAGGACGATGGCCACGAAGGTGACCCAGAGCCAGGTGGGGGCGATGGTGTTCATGCGGATGCTCGTGCGTGTGTGTTGTTGTGGTTGGTCGCCGCGCCGCGGCCGGTGAGGGCCGGGCGCGGCGGAAATTCACCGTTTACTCGCTGTTGCCGCCGAAGCCGAACAGGCTCAGCAGGCTGGTGAACAGGTTGAAGACCGAGACGTACAGGCCGACGGTGGCCATCACGTAATTGGTCTCGCCCCCGTGGACGATGCGGCTGGTCTCGAACAGGATCAGGCCGGCCGACAGCAGGGCCACCATGGCCGACACCGCCAGGCCCAGGGCCGGGATCTGGAAGAACACCGCGCCCAGGCCGGCCAGCAGAGCGATGACCATGCCGGCGAACAGGAAGCCGCCCATGAAGCTGAAGTCGCGCCGGGTGGCCAGCACCCAGGAGGACAGCGCGAAGAAGGTCACGCCGGTAGCGGCCAGTGCCAGCATGATGGTCTGCGCGCCGCCGGGCAGCGCGGCCACCTTGGCCAGCACCGGGCCCAGGGTGTAGCCCATGAAGCCGGTCAGGCCGAAGACCGCGGCGAGCGCCCAGGCGCTGTGCTGCAACTTGTGGATGGCGAACAGCAGGCCGAAGTAGCCGACCAGGGTCAGCACCAGGCCAGGCGAGGGCAAGGCCAGCGCCATGCTGGTGGCAGCCACGCCCGCGCTGAACAGCAGGGTCAGCGACAGCAGGCCGTAGGTGTTGCGCAGCACCCGGGTGACATCGGCGGGCAGGGCCTGGCCGACGCCGGCACGGCCGGCCCCGGCGGCGTTCGCCGGCAGCGGCGTCGCCAGGGTCTGGCCGATGCGGCCATTGCGTGAAGCGGAAGTCCAGTTGTCCATGGTCACTCCTTTCGAGCGGAAGCGTGTCGCCGGTCCGGTTGCCGAAGGGCCACCTGTCTCGACCGACGCGAAGCCCGAACGATAGGGGGGTTGTCATTTCCTGAAAACCAACAAATCCGTGAAGGTTTTTCAGTAAAAACAGAAAATACAGGCTTCACAGGAGACCTGCCCGTGAGCCAATCCTTCAGCTATCGCCACCTCTATTACTTCTGGGTCGTCGCCAAGGCCGGCGGCATGTCGCGCGCGGCCGAGCAGCTCGGCATGGCGGTGCAGACCATCAGCACCCAGGTGCGGGAGCTGGAGCAGTCGCTCGGTTGCGTGCTGCTCAAGCCGGCCGGGCGCGGGGTGGCGTTGACCGAGGCCGGCCAGGCCGCGATGCGGCAGGCCGAGCAGATCTTCGCGCTGGGCGAGGCGCTGCCCGACGCAGTGCGGTCAGCGGCCGAGTCGGCCGGGGTGCGGCTGGCGGTGGGCATTCCCGACGGGCTGCCCAAGCTGGCGGTGCACCGGCTGCTCGCGCCGGTGCTGGACGAGCCGGGCCTGCGCCTGCTGTGCCACGACGACGAGTTCGAGGACCTTCTGGCCGAGCTGGCCCTGCACAAGCTGGACCTGGTGATCTCCGACCGGCCGGCGCCGTCCAACCCGAGCCTGCGGCTGTACAGCCATCCGGTGGGCACGTCGGCCATGGCCTGGTATGCCGCGCCGGCGCTGGCCGCGCGCATCCGCCAAGAGCGGGCCCCGTCGGGCCGGCGGCGGGCGGCGAGCTCGGTCGATGCATGGATGGCGGCACTGGTTGCAGCGGATGTGCCGGTGCTGCTGCCCACCGGCCACGGCGTGCTGCGCGCCCGGCTGGACCACTGGTTCGACCGGCACGGCGTGCGTCCGCGCATCGCCGGCGAGTTCGAGGACAGCGCACTGCTCAAGACCTTCGGCGCCGGCGGCACCGGCGTGTTTCCCGCG
>JACCEC011372539.1_pt1 | contig 22051 bp, 19 predicted proteins | sample 7450121 | NCBI WGS metagenome assembly JACCEC01 (sample SAMN15323455, study PRJNA562643) | freshwater metagenome | isolation source: river surface water | place: USA:Blue River Watershed | collected 2017-08-18 | reverse complement strand
CGCGATCCGCTAGTGCTAAAGCGTTCTCAATTTCGGCATCCGTCAAGGCGGTAAAGGTTTTGACCGTTTCGCCTGTTGCCGGGTTAATTGTAGCAATGCCCATAATTGATTTTTTAGTTTTAAGTTAGAATTAAAGTTTTACTTTTTTTATGGTAACGCTTAAAAACTCTCTATTTTCATCGAAGGGATGACTCATTTATTACTCGATACAAAACTGTACAATACTATAACTAAATTTAAGGTTTTTAACAATCAGAATAAAAAGTTAATAGAGAAAATTAAATTGAGTAATATTAACGAGAAAATCCTCTGATCTTCCAGAGTTGATGGTTGATAGGAATTGTATTCGTGTAAGGTAGAAGCCAAAAACCCGATTTTTCTGAGAAACCGGGTTTTTTAATGCGTTGTTGGTTACACTAAGAGCCGGAAAATAGAACCTTGAAGCAATCATGACTCAGATGTAGTCACTTTACCTCTAAACACCATATAGTTGTAGATATTGTAAAACAACATAATCGGAATCAGGAAACCAATAAAAACTATCATGAATACTAATGCGCTGGGAGAAGAGGCAGCTTGATAAATCGTGATAGTAGGAGGAATAATGTAAGGGAAAACAACTAATCCCAAGCCTAAGAACGTCAGCAAAAAGATTAAAATTGTCCAGATAAAAGGGGTTGTTTCTTCTTGTTTTTTCAAACTTCTTAATAGCAATCCTACAAACAGAACACCTAAAATCGGAATCAGGGCGAAAATATAGATTTCCGGTTGATGAAACAAACGAATTCGAGCATTTTCATAAACAAAAGGGGTCGAAATCGTAATTAAAATCGCACCTGCTAATGTTGTTAAAGCAGCCAGTTTAGCGGTACGATAATGGATCATTTGTAACTCTCCCTGAGTTTTCATAATTAAATAGGTAGAGCCAATTAAAACATAACCTTGAATCAAGGTTAGCGCCACTAATACCGAGTGCCAATCTAACCAATCCCAGATTCCGCCAGTAAAATGTCCCAGTTCATCTACCGCAATCCCTTTTAAAACACCTCCTAACGCTAATCCTTGACAAAGTGATGCTAAAAAACTACCTGCCCCAAAAGCAAAATTCCAGAGTAATTTATGATTAGCGTGTTCTCGGAATTCAAAAGCTACTGCTCGAAAAATCAAGCCAAAAATCATCCCTATAATGGGAATATAAAGAGCATTTAGGATAGTGGCATAAGCTAAAGGAAACGCCCCAAATAATGCCCCTCCCATTAACACTAACCACGTTTCATTTGCATCCCAAACATTGCCTAAACTGGTCATCAAAATACTTCGACGCTCTTCATTAGAACTGGTCAGAGATAAAATTCCTACACCTAAATCAAAACCATCTAACATCACATAGAGAAGTAGAAATAGGGCTAGAATCACAAACCAAACCTGATCCAAAAAATGTGTTAAACTTTCCATCATGCTCCTATTGTTGAGTTTCTAAAGGGCGACTATCAGGGATATGAGTAGCTGGAGTTATCTCTAATACCTGTTTTTCTTCCCCAGGAATGGGGAGTTGTAAATTCGGCCCTTTGCGAATAATTCGACTCCCAAAATATAGGGCTGAAATCAATAAAATCGTGTAAATTACTGTAAACCCTAATAACGAGCCTAAAACCTCTCCTGCTGGTAAATGAGACGCTGCATCAACGGTACGAACTTGCCCATAAACTGTCCAAGGTTGTCGTCCCACACAACGCACAATCCAACCAGATTCAACTGCAATATATCCTAAAGGTGCGGCTAACAACCAACTGCGTAATAACCAACGTTGTTGAGTGATTTCTGAAGCTAATAATTTTCCTCGCCACCATTGAACTACAGTAAATAGCATTAACCCGGCAAAAAAGAAACCAATTCCACTCATAATCCGAAAAGCATAATAAATCAATCCCACCATCCGAGGACGGTCTTCGGGTTTCCAAGCTTTTAATCCTAAAACGGGTTCAGAGAGTTGTTTTTTAAACTCTAATACATATCCTAAACCGTTGGGGATTGACAATTCCCAATCATTTTTTTGGGCTTTTTCATTCGGGAAGGCTAACAGCGTCCAATCAGCAGTTTCTCCGGCGGGAGTCGTTTCCCATTTTGCCTCAATTGCTGCTAATTTAGTCGGTTGATAATGATAGACTTGTTCAGCACTTAAATGACCAATATAAATTTGTAGGGGAGTGACTGCAATCGTCGCCGCTAAGACAATTTTGAAAGACTTAGCAAAAAAAGCAGGATGACGTTGATTCAGAATATACCAAGCACTAATTCCACCAATTACAAATAGGGAAGTTTCTAGGGTGGCGAAAAACATATGGAGAAAACTTTTCGCCATAAACGGATTTAGAATGGCTTGAAAGTAGTCATGAACGATAAATTTTCCATTAATTAATTCTGTCCCCGATGGCGTTTGTAACCAGGAATTAGCGGTTAAAATCCAGAAGGTAGAAAGATTCGCCCCAAATGCGACCATGATAGTTGCTAGGTAATGAATCCGGGGATTAACTCGTTCCCACCCAAACAACATAATTCCTAAAAATCCGGCTTCTAACATGAACGCCATCGAGCCTTCAAAGCCTAAAATACTGCCAAAAAAATCTCCAACGGCTTCTGAAAAAGGTGCCCAATTTGTGCCAAATTGAAATTCCATCGGTAAACCGGAGGCTACGCCAATTCCGAAGTTAAGCACATAAAGTTTGCACCAAAATCGAGCATGATAATAATAGTCTTGATTGCGAGTTTTTAGCCATAATCCTTCAACAATGACTAGATAAATTGCCATTCCAGTTGTTAGCACTGGCCATAGCATATGAAAAATTGCAGTCAAGGCAAATTGAATCCGTGATAAAACCACAGTATCGGACAAAAATTCCATTTTTATCTTTATCAATTCATCGATTTTTAGTTTAACTTGATTTGATTTTTTAAACTGGGTTTCACTGGATTTTCTTAATGTTTTATTATGTGACAATGTGTCAAATAATTTTTGATAGAAATATAGCTCAACCTTAACACATTCTTAATTAACGATGCCAAATGGTTTTATTTCCGGGTTGATCAATTAACGTTATACCTAACGCTTTTAATTCATCTCGAATGCGATCGCTTTCTGCAAAATTTTTAGCTTTTTTCGCTTCTAACCGTTGCTGAACTAACGCTTCAATTTCACTGTCACTCAATCCTAACTCCTGACTTTCCTCTGGTTTTGCTTTCAACCCTAATACTGTTGCTAATTCTACTAAGGTTTGCCAATATTTTTGTAAGGTTTCCGGTGAGGTTTCTGGGGTTCCGCCATGAACTAAAATATTGCGATCGCGTTTTAATTCTTTCGCTAATTCAAAGACAACGGCTAACCCTTCTGGTGTATTAATATCATCATCCATTGACGTTTTAAACCGTTCAATGGCATCTTGATCAATAAGATTATTTGAGAAATCAAACCCTAATTTTTCGCCATATTCATGATTAAATAAGAGGGCTTCTTTAATCGTATTCCAGCTATTTTCAGCAGATGCGATCGCTTCATCCGTAAAATCTAAGGGTTTACGATAATGAGCTTGTAACACAAATAAACGCACCACCATCGGGTCAATGGGTGTATCTAATAAACCCCGAATTGTGGTGAAATTTCCCAAAGATTTTGACATTTTTTCCCCACTCACCCGCACCATGCCATTGTGCATCCAATACCGAGATAAAGGTTGATGGGTTGCTGCTTCCGACTGAGCAATTTCATTTTCATGATGGGGGAAAACTAAATCCCCACCACCACTATGAATATCAATGGTATTTCCTAATATTGATTTTACCATTGCAGAGCATTCAATATGCCATCCAGGGCGACCTTTTCCCCAGGGAGAATCCCATGCAGGTTCACCTAGTTTTGCGGCTTTCCAGAGGGCAAAATCGGAGGGATCTTTTTTCTTCATGGCTTCAGGATCGGATAAAGAAACCCGTCCCCCTGCGCCTGCTTGCAGTTGTTCCTGTTGTCGTCCTGATAATTTTCCATACTCAGGAAACTGATTCACACTATAATAAACATCCCCATCCACTGAATAGGCAACCCCTTGTTTTTCTAATTCTTGAATTAGTTGAATAATTTGGGGAATATGTTCAGTTACACGGGGATAATTATCTGCATCTTTAATATTTAACCGACGAATATCCTCAAAATAAGCTTGAATATATTTCTCGGAAACCTCCTGCATGGTTGAGCCTTCTAATTTGGCACGGTTGAGAATTTTATCGTCAATATCCGTAAAATTCTGAATATAATTAACTTGATATCCTACATATTCTAAATAACGTCTAACGGTATCCCAGACAATATAGGATCTGGCATGACCTAAATGACAATAATCATAAACCGTCACCCCACAGCAATACATTTTCACCGTCCCAGGTTCCAACGGTTGAAAATCTTCTTTTTGACGAGTTTGAGTATTATAAAGTTTGATCATCATGTTTTTTATAGTAGGGAATTAGGAATTACGAATTACGAATTACGAATACATATTGAAAATTTATTGGAGTGTCTCTACACTGATAACTGATGACTGATGACTGATAACTGATTACTGTTAACATTTAATTTTTGTAAAAAAACAACTTCTTGCGCCCGTATGACAAGCAATATTGCCAATTTGTTCTATTTTTAATAATATAGTATCGGCATCACAATCATAATATAAAGATTTCAGTTTTTGAATATGTCCTGATGTCGCTCCTTTGTGCCATAATTCTGAGCGGGAACGGCTCCAATAATGGACTTCTTTAGTTTCTAGGGTTTTTTGAATGGATTCTTTATTCATCCAAGCCATCATTAAGACCGTTCCATCTTCTGCGTCTTGAGCGATCGCTGGAATTAACCCTTGATCATTAAATTTTAAGGCTTCTATCCACAAATAATCTTGATTCATTGTTGGGTTAAATTGTCAAGTTTTTTCAGATTCCTGATCCTTCAGAATTAAAATTCGGATCACAAGCAACAGCTTTTTTCTTCAAGGTTTGGAAAATATTATAAAACCCGTTAGCACGAGACGGAGTTAAACTTGCTTGTAACCCCGTTTCTTGAATAAAATCCGGTTGCAGTTCGACAATTTCTATGGGGGTGAGTCCGTTCATTCCCATAATTAAAAAAGCCGCTAATCCTTTAGTTAATTGAGAATCAGAGTCTCCTTGAAATTGAACTTTTCCCTGTTCATCTAAGTCCGCAATCACATAAACTTGGGACACACAACCCGGAACTTTATTATCAGCAATTTTCTGATCATCAGGAAAAGGAGGTAATTTTTGGGCGATGGTCATTAATTGTTCATAGCGTAATTTATTAGAAGAAGCGCGTTTAAAACGCTGTACCATGCGTTCTAAAGTAGGCGGTAAAGGAGTTGCAGTGGAAGACATGATCCAGAACAATACAATTTCTCCCTCAGTGTAGCAGGTGTTGGCAAGTCAGGAGTTTATTGCTGTCACACGCCGTAGGGGCGAGGTCTTCTCGCCCTTAGAAGCATACTCTCACCCTTTTAGACACCGAATGGCTTCTAATAACCCTCGTGCTTTGTTCAGGGTTTCTTCATATTCTTTTTGAGGTTGGGAGTCCGCCACAACACCCGCACCCGCTTGAACACTAACTTGATGTTGATTTTCACCTTGATCTTGAACAATCATGGTACGAATCGTAATAGCACTATTGAGTTGTCCTTCAAAATCATAGTAACCATAAACCCCGGAATAGGGGCCACGACGACAGCCTTCTAATTCATGAATAATTTCCATCGCCCGAATTTTAGGCGCTCCACTGACTGTCCCGGCGGGAAAACAAGCTTTTAATAAATCCCAGGCGGTTTTATTTTCTGCTAATTCTCCGATCACATTACTAACAATGTGCATCACATGGGAATAACGTTCAATGACCATTAATTCATCCACTTTCACCGTGCCCATTTGACAGACTCGCCCTAAATCATTGCGTCCTAAATCGACTAACATAATGTGTTCCGCGACTTCTTTAGGATCTTGCAATAAATCTTCGGCTAACGCTTGATCTTCTTGAGGAGTTTGACCTCGGCGACGGGTTCCCGCAATGGGACGGACAGTAGTAATTAATTTTCCTTCGGGATTTTTTTCGGCTTTTACCATCACTTCGGGACTCGAACCAATTAATTGCCAATTCCCAAAGTTAAAATAAGCCATATAAGGAGAGGGATTAATTAACCGTAAAGAACGATATAGGGAAAAGGGATCACCGGAATATTCTGTGGTTAACCGTTGAGATAAAACCACTTGAAAAATATCTCCGGCTTTAATATATTGTTTACCCTTTTCTACATTGGCGCAAAATTGCTCCTGGGAAACGTTACTTTTGTAGGTTAATGGGGGTTGATGATCGGGGGGAGCCCATTCTAAAAGGGTATTTTCTGGAGATAATGGGGATTGAAGTTTAGTCACTAATTGTTGAACGCGATCGCACGCTTGTTGATAGGCGGTTTCTAAATCGGTATTGCGAGTATCTGCATAAGCGATCGCCCAAATTTTACGTTTAACTTGATCAAAGATTAATAATTGATCAACCTGCATCCATAACCCATCAGGTAAATCATCAGAATTGGGCGGATAAACGGGCACACGGGACTCGATCCACTGCATTAATTCATATCCCCAAAATCCAAAGAGTCCGCCAATTCCTGGGGGGAGTTGTGGTAATTTTACCGGATGATAAGGTTCTAAACAGGTTTCTAAAGCGTTGAAGGGATCACCTGTAAATTCTTGAATGGTTCCATCTCGCCATTTTTGCACCGTGCGCTCGCCTTTGGCTTCTAAAATCCAAACTGGATCACACCCTAAGAAACTATAACGCCCGATGTTTTCGCCACCTTCAACGGATTCTAACAAAAAACTATAGGGCTTGTCAGCACAAACCCGATACCAGGCGGAAACGGGAGTATCTAAATCAGCCACCCATTCTTGATAGACTGGAATAAAATTTCCTGTGGAAGCCCATTGAGCAAATTGGGAGAAATCTGGAAAAATCATGGCGACTAATGGCGAACAATAAAAAACAAAGGATGAAGGTGAGAATAAACCATCCTTCATCCTAATATGTTTGTGGGCATGGTGCCCTGGAATGACTCAAAGCGTTTTAAACGTCAGAGGTAGATTTGCCTGTAAATTTGACTTTAGCCGGATCAACATTGCTACCAATATTGTGAGCAACACTATTGGCGGCTTGACGTCCTTCATTAACTTTTTCAGGGAAAACGCCATCTTTGGGATGCAGATATTCGGTTTCGCCGTTGGGAAAAACGCGATAGATTTTATAGTTGTCTATTTTGGGTTTGAATTTTGAACGCAGTTGGGCACCCAAAGCAAGACATTGTTCTTTGCGGGCTAAATAGAGGAGGTTTTCTCCTTCGTTCATAATGGCTGCACCGCCTGTGGGCATTTCAAACACCTGTTCTTTGGTGCTAGTCCAGGTGATTGCATATTTTTCTTCCACTTGAGCTTTTGTTAATAAGCCACCAGTGCTGCCACCGAACTTTGGTGGTTGTCCAGTCAGTGTTTCTGCCATAAAAAATCACTCAATGATGTTTTTACGGAATCGTAACACTGATGGTGCTTCTGTCTGTAGTAGTCGTAAAGAACCGTTACAGAAGTTAGAGCGCGGAGAGAACCCCCTGATCACTCCATCAAACGACGACGCAGCAGGTCAAGGGCACTACTGGCACTGACACGGCGTATCCAGTCCCGCCCCCGTGTTTGACCGAAATGACATTCTAGGCTTTCGACCTCACCGTTCGGTAAAGCTAAACCAATATAAACCAGTCCGACAGGTTTTGTGGCGGTTCCCCCTCCTGGCCCAGCAATGCCTGTAATACTTAAACCCCAAGTTGTCTTTAATCGGGTTTTCACTCCCAGGGCCATTTGTTGGGCAACAATCGCACTCACCGCCCCCTGTTGGCCTAAATCATCGGGGTTGACCCCTAGCAAAGAGATTTTCACCCCATTATCATAGGCAATCACACCGCCTAGAAAATATTCAGAACTCCCCGGAATTTCCGTTAGCATTTGCCCTAACCCCCCGCCCGTACAGGATTCTGCCACACTCAAGGTTTCCTGATGGTCTTGTAATAATCTCCCGACCACTGAAGCTAAGGTTTCATCATCGACCCCATAACAATCCAGTCCTGCAATTTCTCGCAGTTGAGTTTCGACGGGAATGATTAATTGTTGGGCAATTTCTTGAGAATCTGCACGGGCGGAAATTCTTAATTTCACCTCTCCATGATTCGCATAGGGGGCAACGGTGGGATTTTTTAACTCTAAAAATCGGGCAACTTTTTCGGCTAAGGTTGATTCTGCAATTCCCCAAAATTTTAGGGTTCGACTGTGAATAATTCCTTGACACCAACCGTTATTTTTAAGATAAGGAATCGCCACATCTCTCCACATTTGATACAGTTCTGCTGGCACCCCTGGAAAGGTTAAAATTGTCAGTTGATCTCCTCTGGGTTTCCAGATAATTCCGGGTGCAGTTCCCGTTAAATTCGTTAAAATTTCTGCCCCTTCTGGAATTAAAGCTTGTTTCCGATTACTCGCTGACATTACCCGTCCCCGTTGATTAAATTTTTGAGTGATATCTTCAATAATTTCAGGACGTTCTCTTAGGGGAACTTTAAAAAAATCGGCGATGGTTTCTACGGTTAAATCGTCAGGAGTTGGCCCTAAACCTCCGGTAAAAATTAAGAGTTGAGCGCGTTCAGATGCGATCGCAATTACTTTTTTAAGTCGTTCTGGATTATCTCCCACAACCGTTTGATAATAATGGGGAATTCCCAATTGAGCCAATTGTCGCCCTAAAAACTGAGCGTTACTATTGAGAATATCACCCAAAAGTAATTCCGTCCCCACACAAATAATTTCAGCAACCATAAGCTCACAAATAATCGATTGATTAAATTAATATCTCCTTAATTATACCATTAATTGCCGCTTATTCTGTATCCTGAACGTTGTTAACATGGGATTTGGAGTTTCGGTAAATCTGAATGAGTTCTGCGCCAATACTAATCGCAATTTCTTCAGGGGTTAAGGCTCCAATCTCTAAACCTATTGGAGCGTTAATTTTTTCAAGTTTTAGCTTAGAAATACCATATTCTTCTAAATGTTTATAAACCATTTTAATCCGTTTTTTGCTGCCAATCATCCCAATATATTGATAAGCAATATTAAAATTAAGAATGGTTTTTAAAGCTTCAATATCATATTGATAACCTCTGGTTACTAAAGCAATATATAAATTATCATTACCCATTAATTCCTCTAAAACCTTAACAACACTTTGATTATAAATTACCGAATTTGGCGGAAATCGTTCAGGATGGGTGAATTCAAAACGAGAATCTTGAATCACAATTTTAAAACCAATAAAATCAGCAATTTTAGCTAACTGTTCTCCCACATGACCCGCCCCAATAATTAATAAGGTAGGAGGCGGCTGTAAGGTTTCAATAAAGATTTGATTCGATGATGGGATCGGTTTTTGATCTGTTAGAATATAAGGAAATTGAGGCTCAAAAGAAGTGACTAACACGATCGATTTACACATTTGCAAATTTGCTAAAATTGTTTCAGCAAGAGCGATCGCTTTTTTCCCTGACCAGCGCTCTAATAAAACCTGCATTAAACCCCCACAAACCCCCTGAGTTTCTCGTTCAGTTGCACCGGATAAATCAATTTCAACCCATTGTTTTTCTCCCGTTTTTAAAACCTCCATTGCTTGCTTAATTACTTTAGCTTCGCCAGCACCTCCACCAATGGTATTAAACGTGCGACCATCCGCACAAATGATCATTTTTGCCCCCTGTTCTCTGGGGACTGAACCTCTAACACGGGTTACAGTTGCAACCACAGCAGCACCTTGATTTAATACCTGAATCAGTTGTTGGTAAAATTGAATAATCATGAAGTTAAAAAGGCGAGTGATGAAAAGAGAATTTTAGGATAAATAACCGATTCAATAAATCCATTTTACAAAGCATTTTCTGATTTTAATTGTACCTGTTCAATGGCATTTAAAATCGCTTCCGGTGTCGCCGGAGAAGCTAAGGAAATAGAATCACTATTACCCCAGGCTGCGATCGCATCTCGGATGGCTTCTCTTACAGATATTGCTAACATAAAAGGCGGTTCTCCTACAGCTTTACTACCATAAATTACCCCATCCTGTGCCGCCCGTTTTAATAAATGAACATTAAAACTTTTAGGAATTTCTTTAATAGTCGGAATTTTATAGGTACTGGGGGCAAAAGTTTTTAATCTTCCCTGTTCATCCCAGACTAATTCTTCCATCGTTAACCACCCCATTCCTTGTACAAAACCTCCCTCAATTTGCCCGATATCAATTAACGGATTTAACGATTCTCCCACATCCTGAACAATATCCACTTGACGCAGTTTAAACGTTCCTGTAAATCCATCAATTTCGACTTCACTCACCGCCGCCCCATAGGAGTAATAATAAAAGGGTCTACCCTTGCCAATTTTCGGATCATAATAAATATTAGGGGTGCGATAATAGCCTGTTGCGGATAAACTTACTCGTTGATTATACGCCTGTTTAACCACTTCCTCAAAAGCTATTTTATAACGGGGATAACTTTTGCAATAAACCCAATCTTCCTCAAAAATTAATTCTTTGGCATCATTAAAATTTAATAATTTAGCTGCCACTTCTGCTAATCGTTGTTTGAGCGTTTCACAAGCATTTTTAACCGCTTGACCGTTTAAATCTGAACCACTGGAAGCGGCTGTTGCTGAGGTATTGGGGACTTTATCGGTACTGGTAGGCATAATTCTAAATCGTTTAATATTAACCCCTAAAGCTTGTGAAGCTACTTGTAACATTTTTGTTTGTAAACCTTGCCCCATTTCTGTTCCCCCATGATTAAGTTGAATACTCCCATCCTGGTAAATTAAAATTAAAGCACCCGCCTGATTATATTCAGTTTTTGTAAAGGAAATCCCAAATTTAACCGGAGTAATAGCTAACCCTCGTTTTTGATAATCATGATTTTGATTAAATTCAAAAATTTCTTGTTTTCTGTTGTCAAAATTCGACTTAATTTTCACTTCCTCCCAAACCCGTAAAATCCGATTATCAAAAATTTCTTGACCGTAATGGGTCGTATTTGTTTCTCCTTCTCCGCGATAAAAATTACGTTCTCGGATAGTTTCAGGTGGTAAACTTAATTTCCGGGCAATTTGATCAATAATCTCTTCAATAATTACCATCCCCTGTGGCCCCCCAAACCCTCGAAAGGCGGTATTAGAAACTTTATTCGTTTTTACCACCTGTCCCCGAACTTCTAAGTTAGGAATATAATAACAATTATCGATATGAAACATTGCCCGTTGCAGAATTGGGAAGGATAAATCAACACTCCAACCTCCATCGGAATATAAATCTATATCTAAAGCTAAAAGTTGACCTTCTGAGTTAAACCCAACTTGATATTGTGCTAAAAAAGGATGTCGTTTTCCAGTGGTAATCATATCTTGATCTCGTTTGAGTCTAACTCTCGCTGGACATCCGGTTTTATAAGCAGCTAAAGCGGCAATGGCTGCGGTAGGGTTCGCTTGGGTTTCTTTTCCTCCAAACCCGCCTCCCATTCTTAAACAAGTGACAACAATTTGATTACGAGGAATTCCTAAAACTTCAGAAATAATCGCTTGAGTTTCGCTAGGATGTTGAGTCGAAGAATACACTTGATAACCGTCTTCAAGATTAGGAATAACCCAAGCTACTTGTGTTTCTAAATAAAAATGATCTTGACCTTGTATTTCAATATTTCCCGTTAAAATAAAATCAGATTCCTGCAACGCTTTTATCGGGTTTCCCCGACGCATAATATTTTTATCGCCATGAAAACTCTGATTTTTAATCCCATCCTGAATGGTTAAAATAGGAGTTAAAGGTTCATATTCAATTTTAAGGGTTTCTGCTACTGTTTGAGCCGCACGTTCTGTTTCAGCAACCACCCAAACCACAGGTTGACCCCAATAGTTAATTTCCGTTTGAGGTAATAAAACCTCATCATGTTTAATACTTCCTGTATTATTAATTCCAGGGATATCATCAGCCGTTAAAAGGGTAACAAATCCTGGTATATTATTTAGATTTGCAGTATCAATATTTAATATTTTTGCCTTAGCATAGGGGGATAAAACAGGCCATAAGTATAACATTCCGCTTGGGAGTCGTTGGTCATCGGTATAAATCGCTTTTCCGCTAACATGACCAACAGCACTTTCATGGGGTTTAGATTTATAATTTTCTTTCATAATTTTACGGTTAATTTGTGATAAAAACCTGTAGGGATAGCGTTTCTCATAACCTAAACTTAAAGAGGGTTGGGAGACCCAACCCCTACTTTAAAAGATTACAACTCCTTACTATTCCCTATTCCCTGTTCCCTGTTCCCTTTCCCGATAGGAGAAAATTCAATAAAAAATTTTTCAAATAAATTAGCAACTAATCGTTTACGATAATCAGCACTCCCTCGCAAATCCGTCAAAGGATTAAACGTATCTTTTAACATAATTTTAGCGGTTTTAATTGTAGTATGATTCCAAGGTTTTCCGATAAGCATTGTTTCAATATTAATCGCTCGAATCGGAATTGCTGCAACTCCTCCATAGGCAATTCGAGCGTGAATAATACTATTATTAATATCTAAATCAATGGTAAACGCTGCGGATACAATACTAATATCATCGGTTCCCCGTTTGCCAATTTTATAAGATTGACTTAAACGACGAACAGCATTAACCGTTATGTTCTTAGGAATAATAATAGAAACAATTACTTCTTGAAATTGCAATTCTGTTTGACGATACCCTTTAAAAAAATCAGCAATGCAAATAATCCGTTCTCCTGTTAAACTTGCTAACCGCAGTTTAGCATCTAAAGATAATAAAACAGGTGCTAAATCTCCAATGGGTGAAGCTGTTGCAATATTCCCTCCAATAGTAGCTCGGTTGCGAATTTGTCGCGCCGCAAACCAAGATAACATTTCATCTAAACTAGGGAATATTCCCTTTAAGTTTTCTTCCAAATAACTTAGGGGAATTGCAGCACCTATTTCCACACTATCGGAAGTTTGTTTAAGTTCGAGTAGTTCTGTAACAGATTCTAAAGAAATTAAAACCGGGAATTCTTGGCGATGATGACTCATTTCTAAGCCTACATCCGTTGCTCCTGCGACTAATTTAGCGTCGGGATATTGTTGTAAAAGATCTAACACTTCAGACAGTTGAACCGGACGAAAGAATTGTTGACAAGAGGTAATATAATGAATAAAATTAAAGCATAAATTAATTTGTGTTAAACGTTCGCTAAATTGATCACAAGCATGGGCATTATTTACGATTTCTGCAACTCGACGAATGGGTAAATAACCCGTACATCGACATAAATTTCCTTCTAAAGATTCATCATTAACCTCATTTTTGTAGTACGCTGAAAACAAACTCATAATAAATCCAGGGGTACAATAACCGCATTGAGAACCCCCCAAACTCACCATCGCTTTCTGTACCGGATGTAAACCGTCTTTCCCCACTCCCTCAACGGTGATAATTTCCCGTCCCGCCATCGCCGCCAAGGGAATTAAACAACTATTCATCGCTAGATATTGGGGGCGTCCGTCCGTACCCTGACCCACAACCGCCACTGTACAAGCTCCACAGTCCCCATCCCCACACCCCTCCTTCGTCCCCACCCGTCCACTGCGGCGCAAATATTCCAACAAGGTCAGGGTCGGGGATAAATCTTGAATCAAAACCCTTTCACCATTAATTCTTAAGCTGAAACTGTTGTTTTGCATAGGTTGTAGCTTTTTAAGGTCAGGATTGATTGTTATACCATCTCTGCACAATTATTAAAATTTGTCAAGATTGTATCAGGAACACTCAGTCAGGAGCTTAAACAACAGATAAGATGATGATGATCTTAATTAATTCTGTTTGCTATTCCCTATTCTATGAAAGATTCTGAACGCCTCTTTTTTATTGCTTTACTTCCTCCCCAAAATATTCAAGATCAAATTACCGAAATCAAACACTATTTTGATCGAACTTATAATAGTCGTCATGCGTTAAAATCTCCTCCCCATATCACCTTACAACCCCCGTTTAAATGGTTAACCGAAAACTTGCCAACTTTAGAACAGCATTTAAGTCAATTTGCGCTAGACGTTTCCCCAATTCCTATCACTTTATCGGGTTTTAGTTCCTTTCCACCCCGTGTTATTTTTGTGAATGTGATCAAAACACCAGAATTAATTAATATTCAACAACAGTTAATGAATGATTTAGAACAACAACTTAATATTGTTCATGAAGTTTCTAAAAAACGCCCATTTTCTCCCCATGTCACCGTAGCTTTTAAAGATTTAACTCGAACCGCATTTAAAACAGCATGGCCAGAATTTGCCCAACGTCCGATTTATTTTGAGTTTACTGTTCCTCAATTAACGTTATTAATTCATAACGGACAAAACTGGAATATAAAAGCAGAATTTCCGTTTCTTAATTAAGTTTATTCTTAATCGTTAATCCTCCGTTACTTGCTGTCGCAATTCTTGAACAGCTTGCAAACTTAACCCGGTTGCTGCTGCAATCTCCCCATCATTCAATCGCCCCAGTAAGTTTCGAGCAATCTCACGCTTTTCTTTTTCTCGTCCCAAAGCCACCGCACCCTGTTGATCATAAATAAACATTTCCCGACGTTCTAAATCTTCTAATTCTTCAGCCGTTAAATCCGCTTGATTGGCAATTTCAAAAGCTCGGTGTAGTTCAGGAATATCATCCATATTTTCAGGAATAGAATTCAATGTTCTGGCAAATTTGATAAAGTAAATCCATTTATCTGTAATGGTTTCAAGCTGATCAAGTTCTTTGGTAAACTTAGGAAGTTCAACAAAAACTAACTCAATATCATTATCTGGATAATACCAGCCTTCAGACTTTTCTCGATAAACAAAACGGGAAATCATTGATTCATGATCAGCGAACATCTCAAAATCAGTAAGTGTTAAAGCAATGACAGGTTTCAGCATCCGATAACCTTCTCCAGCTTGTAATTGAAAAGAGTATGTTTTAGCCGCATTAAATAAAACCCTTTTTCCAAAGGATTGTACGTTTAAAACCTGCATTTCGATAATCACTAATGTACCGTCATTTAGTCTTGCTTTAACATCCAGATAGGTGTCTTTTAAGCCAACAATTTTAGGCGGTAAATTAGGATTGATAATTTCTAAGTCTTCAATGGTAGAATGACCGTCATAAACTAAAGCATTCAGAAAGCTAATTAAAATATCTTTGCTTTCGGTAGAACCAAAGATCTTTTTAAAAGCATAGTCCGTTTTGGGGTTAATAAATCTCATCCTCTTAGTCCAACCTCTTTTTAAGCTTTTTATTCTAAATCCTATAGCACTAGAAAACAATAATAGTAAGAAGTAAAAATCGCCAAAAAACAACAAATACACTTGACAAAATCCCCCGGATGGGAGATAATGTTGTTACGGCTAACCTGGCTATACACTTGATTTAAAAATCAATACCAGAATCAGTAAAGCTTTCCTGCAACCAAGTTAAAATTTCTGCATTCACCCGTTCAGGACATTCATCATGGGCACAATGACCCGCATTCTCTAATTCAACTAATTTTAATTGAGAGTGATATTGGGAATATTGACGGGGGTTAGCCAATTGAATTGGAATCAAACGATCCTGTAAACCCCAAAGCAACAAAATCGGAATATTTAACTGTGGAAATAAAGTTTTAACAGAAGGGCCTAAGCGGGGGCTACCCATAATTTTAAAAATAGAACAAAATGCCCGTGCTGCGCCGCGCTCTAAAACAGGAGTGACTAAAATTTCCACCAATTCATCCGTAATCGCATTGGGATTATCATAAGCTAACTGTACCCAACGACGGATAAAACTAGGACGACGAGCCAGAGTAAAAAATAATCTTAAAACCGGAGGAGAAGCAACAATATTTTGTACCGTTTCCACCACAGGAATTGACCAAGGCGGTAACATTTCTAATTGTAAACCCGGATCGGGAAGACTAATTAAAACTAATCCTTTCGCTAATTCAGGATATTGAGCAGCTACCATGACGCTAATCAAAGAACCAATGGAATTACCCACTAAAATTACAGGTTCTCCGATAAAAGTTTTCCAGAAGTCATACACTTGATCCACCCATAACTGCGCGTCATAGGGTGCGATCGCCTTTTCTGAAGCACCAAACCCCAATAAATCCAACGCATAAACCGTATGGGTTTGACTTAATGCCGCTAAATTGGATCTCCAGTGGCCAATGGATGCCCCAAACCCATGTAAAAAGATCATCGGATAACTGGGATGAGCAGCGAGGGACAAAGCAGGGCGAGTATAGGCGTAACGAATGCGCCAACCCCTCCAAATCCAGTCTCGTTGACACCCGACTTGGTTTGGCCAACCCGTAGAACTAACCAAAGATCCTCCCATCACAACATAACTTTACATTTCCTGATCTTAACGTTTCTGGAATTTAGATTAAATTGGGGACAGAATATCGATTGAGTGAGTACAATACAGAATTGTAGATCTATCTCACCATCCTATTAATCGCTTGCAAACTTCTTTAATGCCTGTGACCGATAAAAAAATCAATCGCAATTTGCCTCCAATCAACGAAAATATCCGATTTCCCAAAATCCGGGTCATCGATGCAGATGGCTCTCAACTGGGGATTATCACACCCCGTGAAGCTATGCGGGTAGCGGAGGAAAAAGAACTCGACTTGGTATTAGTCAGCGACAAAGCCGACCCCCCTGTCTGTCGCATTATGGACTATGGCAAGTATAAATACGAACAGGAAAAGAAAGTTCGAGAAGCCAAGAAAAAACAACATACCATTGATGTTAAGGAAGTCAAAATGCGCTACATTATTGACGATCACGATTACAAAGTGCGCGTCAATCAAGCCAAACGCTTCCTGCAATCAGGAGATAAAGTCAAAGCGACAATTATGTTTCGAGGTCGAGAAATTCAACACAGTCACCTCGCTAAAGAACTCCTCGACCGCATGGCCGTTGACTTACAAGAATTGGCAGAGGTGCAACAAGAACCTAAACAAGAAGGACGCAGCATGATGATGTTGCTCTCGCCAAAAAAATAGACCTGAACCCGTTAACGGTCTTTAGATCCGCTCCGCGTTCAACTTGAAAACCCACACTTCCCGTCGAGTAAGTGTGGGTTGTTCACCATTTACGAATTACGAATTACGAATTACGAATTACGAATTACGAATGGGCAATAGGCAATATCCCTCTTCTGTCACTCTCCGAAAAACCTTGCATTTTCTAAATCCTAGAGCCTAGACAGAGCAAGCAACCACGCCTTTTTTTAGAAGTAGAAATTCCCAAGAGTGCGAAATTGGCTAAAATGCGATTGCCCCATCCCAGATCGTTGACTATAACGTGGCTGTGGAAATTACTAATCATAGGAAAAACCGGAGAGTGACAGAAGAGGGATATACCGCTACGCACATACGTTAGGACAATTTGTAAATGCAGCATCCACGCATTCTCTGACGGTTTGAAATTCGTTTAATCCCTGTTTCATCCAGATCTTTAAAACAGCCCCCCAGGGCTGTTTCAAAGTCGGTTCAAAAATGCGATGCCGCAAGGCGGCGGCTACGCCATCGCTAAATCTTAAAAGCCTTTCTCTGTCAAGAAAAGGGGGATTATTTCAAAAGTTTTGATATTTTCTGTTGAAATCAGCCTCCAAACTGAGCCCCCAGCAGAGGTTTAGCGATCGCAAAAAATTAGAATGAAACAACCCTGGGGGGGTACGATGGGGATTGAGCAGAGCGATCGCTTCGTCGAACTCACGTGTTTTCAGCTTCTATTTTTGCCTTTAGACAGAATAAACCCTTGGGTGATGTTTTTTTAGTTTACCCGAACCCCCATAAACTCGTCAACTATTTGAGAAGATTTTTCAATAAAAAATCATGATTTTCTGACAATCTTTTAAAAAACAAAACAATATTGAGAAAGTGATTAGAAAAACTAAACAAGAATTCAGCGATGAGAAAGGATGTTGCTGTGAGTTCATCATTAAATTAATTCTCTTTCTCCAAAGCAAAAAAACGATTATCCTGCTGTTTAAGATAACCTTGTTTTAAAAGCGTGCGTAATACATTAGTCGTTTGAACTCGATTTAATCCTAACGCCACTTCAATTTCCGAAACCCTCGCCCCTGTAGATTGTTGTAAATATTGATAAACCTTCTCTTCTATTCCTTGGTCGTTATTTTCCGTTAATAACGATTCTGAAGAAAGTAAAGCACCCCCATCGGAAGTATCCCCATTGGTTAATACAGTTTTGATGACTTTTTCTAATTTTGTGTAAGCTTCCCTTCGGGATAAAGCCGTGCGAGATAATAATACATCTGCACAAACTTGTATAAAATCTTGACTCTCTGCATCAATTTTAATCTCATGTTCACGGCAGATTTTAGCGATAATTAATCCCGGTCTTAAACCCGATGATTTATCAATGGGAGGACGAGGAGATTTGCCATTTTTAGTCGGTTGAATTTCTTTTTTTTGCGTAGTGATATCTAAATAAATTTTAACGATTTTAACAACACTTTTCGCCTCTTCGGGAGAACTTCCAATTTTTTGAATTAAAATTTCTTGCTGTGTTTCCTCATCGGGTTCTGGCATATCAATGGTAATTAACCGATCTAATAAAGCATCTTGAGTTCCATAAACCCCACAATATTCTTCTGGGTTGGAGGTAAAAATTGCTCTAAAATGAGGATTAACCCGGATATATTCTGAACGATTATTATTAGGCGGTAAGACTAATAACTTTTCTTCTAAAGCGGAAAGTAAAACATTATTTACTTCGGGACGAGAACGGTTAAACTCATCATAAATCAGGGTAAACCCTTCTCTACAGGCTAAGGTCAGACGAGAATCTATCCAATTTTGTTGTAATTCATCCTCAAATTTAACCACACTATGAATAAAATTATCCACCACTTTTTTTCGAGTATAACCGAGTTGGTTGCCAATTAAATCAGAAGACTTGATTTCATCATCCCCAAAAATTAAAACAATGGGACGGTTTAATAAATCCGCTAAGTGCATCGCGAGGGTAGTTTTCCCGGTTCCGGCTGGCCCCCGTAAGTGTAGAGAAAAGCCACTGTGAAGATACCTCAAGGCTCGAAGGGTCAGTTGTTCAATGGCTGGAGTATTAATAAAGCCTTTAGGACGAGCTTGGAGGACAGTAGTCATATTTTTAATACTATTAACAGCTAAAATACTGCCGAGTTCAGAAGTTATCGGCAGGATGATTAGATCTTATCGCAGGAAAGCGGGAACCGGGAACTGCCTATTTTTTAGAAGGAATATAAACGCGATCGCGTTGAGAAATACGTCCTTGTTGTAATAAAACCCGAATCGTATCAACGGTCTGCACCCGATTAATTCCCAGAGCTTGCTCAATTTCCCCTAACCTTGCTCCATTTGGATGACTTTGGATATACTGATCAACTCGTTGATCCAAGGTAACAGGTTCAACTTGAAATGAGGGAGTAGAAGGTTGGGGTTTAGCCAAAGGCGGCTTTGATGGAGGTTTAGAAATCGGTTTAGGTGTTAAAATTGGTTTACAGGTGAGAGTCTGCGGGTGATTAGGAATAGTCTTTTTCGGAGGAATAGATCGTTGTGGGGTAACGGCTTTCCGAGATTCCTGACGGGAAGTTCCCCAAACATTCTGTTGCAGTTTTTGGTGATAGTGGCGCAGTTCTGAGCGAAATTGTCCCAGATCCACAAATAAAGCTTGAACGCTGTCTTGTGTTTTTGTCCGACTCTGCTGGAGTTGTTGTCGTAACCGTTGGGCCATTTGCTGGTGCAGACTGTCTAACTCCTGCAAATACTGTTGTACCTGCTCAGATAAAGTTTGGCGAAACAACGCTAAGTCCTCAAGCAAAGGTTCCCGTGCATCCAGTCGCTGTTGTTGATAATCTGCTAACAGGTCTGTCACCCGATTTCCCAGGTCTTCCCGAAATTGCGATAACCGTTGATGCAGGTCACTGGCGATTTCAGAGCGTTCTTGAGCGGTTTGTTGCAGAAAGTCAGCGACCTGTTGGAATAACTGCTGCACGAAGTCATCAAGTTGCTGTTGCAGTTCTTGAGCGTTGAACCAACGTTCTTCTCGATGATGGATTAATAAATCTTGAGTTTGCTGTTGCAAATCCGTGACAAACTCTTGTCGAGTGACTTGAGCGTCTAATGCTTGATTTTTACGTTCCTGTTGCCACAAGGTCAAAGTAGTTTGAACTTGTTCTTGACGGTCTCGAACCGCCTGTTGGCGATCGATGCGAGCTTGTTGCCAGTTATCTTTCAAAGCCATAATTCCGAAGTTTTCGTGTCGGTGGGTTGTGCAGTGCTGGGCATTGGGTATGGGAGAAGTCATACCGTTGATGGAACTTGTACCGCGATGCCATCAATCGGCTCAAACGTTATTCTTGCCAACCCTGAACTGCTATCGCAATTGGTATTATTTTAACGGATCATTGTGATTTTTGTTGCGCCATACCCGTTGCCAGTTTCGTAAAGTTTAGACAGAAGGAACAGCCGCTTGTGCGGTTAAACCAACGGCTTCTGCATATTTGAGATAGGTTTCGACCGAAGCGATCACAATTCTCGCTTCCACAGCCAGAAGTTCAATCCCTACCAAGGAAACACGCACCCAGGCATCAATCACAATCCCTTTATCTAAAATCCGATCAATGACTTCCGCTAGACTGGAGGATGAGTTAACTTTTTCGACAGCCATGAGTTGATCTACTCCTTTTTGGTGGGAAGAACTGGGTATATCCTGATACAGTCCTTTGAAATTATCATACCCTGGAGGGAGGAGATTTTGAGATCGGGTTGTTACTTCTTTTTACAATTACAGACATTTGCAGGATGGGGGGTTCATCAAAGTTTACATTTGCAAAAATGCTCTAACAAAAGTTTAAAATTTTTTACTATTATGGAACCCAATTCACGTACACTGTAAAGACCGTAGCCCAAATTACTAGAGTAAATGATGCCCCGGATATTAGTCATAGATGATGACCCTGCAATTGCGGAACTGGTAGCCATAAACCTAGAAATGGCTGGCTACGAAGTGAGCCAAGCAGAAGACGGTATCAAAGGACAAGCACTGGCGATGCAATTGTTGCCAGATTTGATTATTTTGGATTTGATGTTACCCAAAGTGGATGGGTTTACGATCTGCCAACGTTTACGTCGAGATGAACGCACGGCAGATATCCCGATTCTGATGTTAACGGCTTTAGGACAAACCCAAAACAAAGTCGAAGGGTTTAATGCGGGTGCAGATGATTATCTCACCAAACCCTTTGAACTTGAAGAAATGTTGGCGCGGGTCAGAGCTTTGTTGCGACGAACTGATCGCATTCCCCAAGCGGCTAAACATAGCGAAATTCTCAGCTACGGTGCTTTAACGTTAGTTCCTGAACGGTTTGAGGCGATTTGGTTTGAGAAAACCGTCAAGTTAACCCATTTGGAATTTGAACTGTTACACTGCTTGCTGCAACGTCATGGTCAAACTGTTGCTCCCAGTGAAATTTTAAAAGAGGTTTGGGGTTACGATCCTGATGACGATATTGAAACCATCCGAGTTCATATTCGTCATCTGCGAACCAAGATGGAACCCGATCCCCGTCATCCTCGATATATTAAAACGGTCTATGGTGCAGGGTATTGTTTAGAACTTCCGGGGAATGGTCAAGGAAAATCGGATGACCCCGCCATCGCAACAGAATCTTCTGTGGATGGAAATGGAGCAAAGGGGAAGAAGAAGTAGGGAGTATCGGGAGCAGGGGGAGTATCGGGAGCAGAGGGAGCAGAGGGAGCAGGGGGAGCAGGGGGAGCAGAGGGAGCAGAGGG
>JACCEC011323343.1_pt1 | contig 22068 bp, 18 predicted proteins | sample 7450121 | NCBI WGS metagenome assembly JACCEC01 (sample SAMN15323455, study PRJNA562643) | freshwater metagenome | isolation source: river surface water | place: USA:Blue River Watershed | collected 2017-08-18 | reverse complement strand
TAAAAAAGTTAGTAGAAAAGAATTACCAGATCATGAACTAGTGGATGAACTATCAAAAGTAACTTATGAATTTTTTGGACTTAAAATTAATTTTATGTTTACGCCTTCTTATTTTGGCCCTTGTATTATGCTACCGCAATCAGTAAAAAATAACCCATTGACTATGCCGGAGTATACTGATTTTGGTGAAAATAATATACAAACTTTATTAGCAGAATCTCAAAAAGTAGTAGCAAAAGTAAATTTAAGGAAAGCTAAAGTCGAAGGATATTTCTCTACTATTTTATTTACAATTTATTATCCTATTGAATTATTCAAAGGTAATTTACTAACTATAGAAGAACATACTGGTGTATTAATGCATGAGATTGGTCATGCATTTACTATTTGTTTAGCATCTTCTAGAACAATTAGTACTAATATGATTTTACAGTATGCAAATAAAGCTATTAAGAATACACAGTCTCCTGAAGAAAGAGAAATTGTGTATCTGAATATTAAGAATAAAATGAACATTAAATCTATAGATGAAAAAGAGCTGAGTAAAGTAAAAAGTAATAGTGTTAGGGATATTGTACTAGTCTCTAATATAGCAAAATCATATCGTGATGAGATAGGTGCAAATATATACTCAATGACTTCTTGCGAACAGTTAGCTGACCAATTCTCTTCTAGAATGGGTTGTGGTGTACACGTAGTAACTGGTTTAAATAAAATTTATAAAAGAATGATGCATATCTCTACTAGATCTAATGTAATGTTCTTTTTTATAGAATTTCTAAAAATTGGTTTATTGCTTTCTTTTACATCTATGGGTATGTTTATGATTACGATGGATAGTACTGAAGAGCCAACTTATGATAGACCAGAAGTTAGATTTAAGAGATTAAAAGAAGATTTAATCCAAAAAGCTAAACAACCGGATATACCAAAAGAATTAGCTCATGAGATTATGAATGGTGTAGCAAATATAGATGAAGTATTAAAGGGATATAAAGATAGATATCAACTAGTGGATGTAATTGCAAATTATATTATTCCCTCTAGAAAAGCTATGGTATCACAAAAAGAATTCCAAAGACAATTAGAAGAATTGTCCTCTAATGATTTATTTGTATCTGCATTACGTTTACAACACCTAGGAGACTGAGTCATGACTATGGATATTAATAGAATACAAAGAGTAGTGTTTTTAAACACTGCTATCAAAATTGCTATGAATATTAACGTGGATAAACATCCAGATTGTCAACACGTATATGATCCGCAGATAGTAGAAGCATTAGCTATTGCTACTGCTTTTCAAAAGTTCTTACCAATTTCTTCATCAGAAACAAATGTAGATATGTATTTTAATCAACAATATAATCAATCTATTGCGAATATAGTTAATGAAATACACGAGCACCATAAAATTGATTGGAGACAAGTTATTGATCTAGTGAGAAAAATCTGGAGAATTAGATATTATTCTACATATCCCAGGTCGGTAAAAAATACTATACCGACTAATACAAATACCGAACATTTTTCTTATTTTGATATTATTAACAATACGCCTATGGAAATGTCATTAGACGATATAAAGATTTTAAACACTGAGTGTAAATGTAAACAGTTTTCTTCATTAGTTTCTACTTATTTTGAATATATTGATAAATACTTTAATGACATTGCAAATAATGAAAAAATGAATCAAGCGGTTCCTATATCCAATGTTTAATCTTAATGGTGAATTAATTGATGATGTAAAATTAAATGTTTCATTAGAAGATAACGCTAGTGCTAAAGAAATGTCGGAGTATATTGATTCTATTTTAGTAATAGATGATAACATTAAACAATTAGTAAATGATCATACTGAGATGATTAATAGCGGAGAAAGTGAATTAGTATTATCAATGGAAGGTTTAAGAAGATTAGAATTAGTACAAAATAATCTTATAAAAATAAATGGTATTTCTCAAACCCTAGGATTAGAAGCTATTAGTATTTGTCCTGATTTAAATATTAATGTCAAGAAATTAACTAATGATATTACTTTAATTAATTATAGAGTATCTCTAGAAGAAATAGATAAAAAGTTAATAGGTATGATTGCTGCCGCTGTAGTGGCTATAGGAGCGATTCTTTATAAAATAGTACAATGGTTCCGTGGTAAAGATAAAAATCAAGCGGCAAACGCTACACCTGAAAAGAAAGCGGAAATAAATAAAGAAGCAGAAAATGCTGAAACACAAATTACTACTTTAGTAGATAATGTAAATAAAGGTGTTAGTAAAGATACCGCTACTGTTAAACAAGAAATTACTCCAGCAGTAATAGATACATTAGGCACCAAAGCCGATCAAGCAAAAACTCCTGAGCAAGAAGAAAGAGCACAAAATAGATTAAGATTAATGAAAGCTATAAACAGTGGTAATTTTAATAACATAGGTGAAGTGTTAGAAACACTACATAAAGCTAAATGTGATTTACCATTAGTAGCTAAGTTTATGAATTCTATTGAAAATATGGATTCTGTAGAAAGAGATATTATTCGTAATGGACCATTTACAAAAGCAGTAGAAAATTGTATTCCTGTTTTAACTGCACTAATACCTGAGTATCAAGATATTTTAACTAGAGTAACAAATTATCAAAAGAATATTAAAATGAAAGTTAAAATAACAGACGTAGAAAAAACAAAAATGGATATAGAGAATTTAGATAAAGATATTCTAGATGGGTTAGAAAAAGTTAATAATGAAATTGATGTATTAATAGAAGGTAAAGATAAAGCTTCTGAAAACTCTACTCCAATAACTATTAAAGAAGTGGTAGAATTTTGTTCTAATGCAAATATGAGATATATAGACGCTACTAATAAATCTATTGATCTAGTTTCAAAATTACAAAATGCTTTAGAAAAAGCACAAGTAGATTTTGATAATAGTAAATTACCAGTAGACACAATTCAAGAATATTACGATGATAGTAGTTATGGTAATATTGCCGAGTTTGCTAATCAATATAGAACGATGTTGTCTCAGATTGCCACATTTAATATTAAGTATGCAAAAGTATTAACTTACCCAGATATCTGGGTAAATAATAGAGATAAGATTTTTGCTACTGGTATGTTAGGGTTAGAAACATATATGTCAATGATGAAAGAAGTGCAAGCAGCATTAAAAGATGTTGGTTTAAGTAATGAGAAATTTAATGATCTTACTGCTACATATGCGCAGCATATTGCTAAGACACGAATGACTACAGTAAATAAAGATTTAGATAGTTTAAAAGATGCTAATATACCTGGTTGTAGAAATAGATTTGCATATGCATCAAAGAGATTTGTACAAAAATTATCAAGTATTGTATCCTTTAACGATTAAATTATGTACCACTACCCAAACGGGTAGTGGTACATAATTAGATTATTTTTATTTGGTGTTTAATAAATTCAAAATCTACATATTCTTCTACTGCTAATGTACCATCACCTTTAGCTACTAATCGTTTGGCTATACTACACTTATCGCCATCGTTAATTAGTATCATAGAAACTATACTACCATCATCACCAAAACCAGTTACAGTAAAATCAATAACGTCATCGCCATAATACTGTCTTAATATTTGTCTTGTTCTACCTAAATTAATAATCATACCTTCTAGGCTTTCAGATAGACCTTTAACAGTAGATTTTTCTAATTCTCTTCTTAATTTTAAATCATCATACACTTTCTCATTAACATATAGTTTAAGTTTAAAGGTATGCGCCGCTCTAATAACTTTCTTTTTACCATCCTCGAACATAACTTCTATACTACCCAATGTATTTTTTGGATAGTAATATATTTGAGTTTGTTCTAATGCTTCTTTTTCTATACTACCTAAATCATCACTAATACTAGTTACAATAGATAACGTAAAATCATTTCTATAAGTAACGGTGTTTATTTCTGTACCATATTTGTAAGCTGCTTCCACTAAGAATAAATCAAATCGTCTAAGTAATTGTCTAGGGCTAACTAAAATGGGTTCTCCAGTAACTGGATCTCTCATTACATCACCAGCATTATAAAGCATTATAGGATTACCATTTTCATCCAACTCTGGCTCACCATGTCGATGTAAATATTCCACGTAAGGATTACCATCATTATCAAAACTTACAGTAGACCCATCACTATTTCTTTTAATAATGTCTGTAGTATAAGTCTTAGGTACATCAACATCCCAAGTTTTATATTTAGCACTAGAGATAATAGTCTTTCCTCTAGCCCACAGATTCTCTAGATTAGTACCTAATTTAATCTTTAAACTCTCGTGAGTAATTGCTACAGTATTATTTGGTAATAAATGTCTACCAAGAATAGTATCAATATTAGACACTTTCCAGTATTGATCCATTGGTTGATTAGTGCAAAATACAATATCAAATTCGTTAGTTAATGGGCAGTCACCAACATAAATATCATTTAAGTTAGAAGTAAAATTAATTATTTGTAAATTATGATCAGCAGTAACATAATAGTTAGTAATAATATCAAATTCGTATGCTCTTTCACCAGTATCAGTTTTACCTACTAATCTACCATTAACATATATTCTAGAATTTTGATTATAAGGTTTAAAAGATAATTGTACAAATGCTCTACTATCATCCAGCTCTTTGTATGCAGTGTCAGAAAGCGTAGTAATACCTACTCTATACCCTCTAGTAGTTCTAGTAATATTATAATACCCAGTATTAACTTGTATATTAGTAGTGTCATTTTCACCTAAAAATTGTTTAATGTCAATAACTGGTGCATCAAGATAATAGGGTCTTACTTCAAAATCTATTTTAGTATCTAAGACATAATGGAATGGTGTATATAAGAAATCATTATTAGAAATTGTGTACGCTATATTTTCAATAGTAGAGTTATTAATATTATCTACAGTAGTAGAACTAACTAATGATACAATACCATTTTCTATTTTATATAAAATAGAGGGGGTTAGTGTAATGGAGCTGCCATTATTGACTACGCCAGGATATTCTAATAAATCATTAAAGGTATAATTAAGTGTTTGTATGCTCCCAATAGCACTACCGTACAAATCACTATCAGTACTTTCTACATTATCTTTTTCCGTAGTCTTATTTGTTCTAGGTCCAGGTATAGGTTTAGTAGCAAGATAAATACGGTTAGTGATATGATCTACATGTTTAACTAATTGATAGCCTTCTACATCTAATCTAGTCTGTATTTGGTCTGGAGTAATTGGTATAATAGTAGGCCCTAATGAATTTCTGATTACTCTATCTCTTAATTCAGTAAAAGTAATAGGTGCACTACCGCCAGTAACATTAGAAATACTATACGGCAAGATAGCATTAAAAACTGTTAGTGGCGCACTAAATTTATTTAATTCTTTAGTATAATTAAGATCTCTAAATGTTACCATAAATTGCTCTTTAGTATAATCGCCTAATATCATTTCTAAAGGACCTAGTGTTTCATAAACATCAATTCTAATTTTTCTATTAATTAAAGAGGTGTTTGTATAAATTTGTGGTATTCTGATATTAACAGATTTATCTTTAACTGTAATTATAGCAGTGGGACTAGTCGTGTTATATACAGTAGGGCAGTGAGTAGTGGTAATCTCATCCCAAATAATACTGCCATTAATATTATTTTCTTGGTACACTCTAGCAAAATAATAATTATCTGTTAAAGTAATTTCAGTAGAAAATTCTTTACTAGAAAACACCGCATCTCGCTTAGAAATGATATTAAATTGCTCCACTTCAAATTCCATTAATAACCATTCACCACCATTATTTTTAGTATCGTAAACTATTCTCCAATCTACTACATTACTAGAAAGTGCTTTTAATGGTGATTGCTCGGTAGTATCGTAAACTATAGTGAACCCACCATGTTTTTGTTGTCTAATCTCAATTGGATATTGTAAACTAAATTTTACACCAATAACAGAAAAGTATGTATTTCTAGGGATAATCAATTTTTTAATACCAGTATTTTCGTCATAAACTAGTCTTTGTTTAACTTCATTTAATTGGAACATTAATCTAAATTTAGTTTGGCTAGGAGTACTAAATCTATTAGCATAATCAATATCGGACATATGTGGGTAAATGTCTTCTATAGTACCAGCAAGGTTAGGGTACATTCTTCTCATATTTGCAGTATTATTTTCCATTGAGGCTGCCGTCATAACTGCCGCATTCTCTATTAGTAAATTTAATGGGTTAGTAGGATCAATAATTGTCCTAGTGCCGTCTTGATATTCCGATAAAACATCTAATGCTACTCTTTGTATATTTGATGGATTATATCTATTTTCAATAAATTTTGCTAAAATGTCAGTAGCGTTTGCCATTTAGTTCTCCTATCCAGTTTGGCGATCTGCGCCAATAACATAGTTCCACGTTTCTCTATCTACCCACCATTCTAATTCTTTTGTTTTTAAATTAATATGTGGAGTACCTTTAAAGTTAAACATGCCTATGATTGCTATCGGTATTTTAATGTAAAGTTTTTCTCTAGTGGCATCCATCATCCCATCATTAAAATAATATATTAAATCATTAAATTCTTTAAATAAAATAGGGTCATTATAATCTGCGCCAATAACTTTAAACGATTGTGATATCTCATTATTGTTAGTATTTACCGGGGAATTGGCATCATAATCAAAGCTAGCGCCAGTTCTAACATTTAGTGGAAATGCGCCTAGTCCAGACCTGGCTATTTTAATGATAGTAGTTTTAGATTCGTCTAATATAAGTCTCCATATTCCAGTAGTATAATCTACTCGTCTTCTAGTAATAAATTCTGGTCTGGGCGATATACCACCCATAAAGACTAGTGTTGAATATGTAGTCCATGCCTGAAATAATGCACTAATAGGATCTCCTTCAATATTTTGAAAATTACAAGTAATATCAAAAGAATATCTAACTTTATTCTGTCCATCTACCCAAGATATGTCTTCTTTAAAAAGACCGCTGTCACTAGTGTGTGTAGGTACTGCCATGTCTGGCCACCCGGACATAGTTATTAAAGTATTAGTTAATATTGGCATAAATGCACAATCGTTAGGAAATAGATCCGTATCAATACCATATCCTGGTAATCTGTCATCTAGCATGACTCTCATCACCCTAGCATAACTATTTCTATCTGGATTAAGTAAAGTAACTAAATCTCGATTATTTGCAAGATTACCATCGGTTAAATTTAATAAAGGTCGACTAAATAATACGAGTCCGGGAGTATCCCGATTAATAGATAATACTCCTGGGTTTTGTCTATGGTTAATGCCCTGAAATAAATTAGTTAAAGATCTTTCAATATCACCTATAGCACTACTAGATAATAATTTTTTATATCCTTTTTTTGGTGATGGTAAACCATTTTCTTGAAATAATTCCTCAATTGTTTTTACTCTATCTACATCAATTTTATCTGGCATCTTTTTACCTCCAGGAGAAATACAATGGCATATAGTGGACTACCAGAAGTAGACCGGATTGGTTTATCTTTTTTTAATAGAGTATTAGATATTATTCAAAGTGGTAAGTCAAAATCTTATTCTGAATATTTAAAGAGTGGTAGAATAGAACCTATTGCCCTAATAGATTCTAAGTTACAGTTTGGCGATACATATCTACCTAATATTTTACAAAGTCTTCAATCGCTAATGGCTGCTTATGTTTTACAAGCCGCTACCTTTACAATGACAATAGGAAACATTTCAGTTAAAAGAGAATTAGAAAGATTAAATCCTAATAGAAGTCCAGTAGATAACCTATTAGATACGACTGGATATATTTTAAATATGGAGAATTATAAAGATAAGCTTCCAGATTATAATAAAAAATCTGCTAGTTTAGAAGCTAGTTTTCATTTAGATAGAGAAGACGTTCCTACACAAGTAGGTATAGGCAGGAACACTATAGCACAAATTACTGAAGATACAAATTTAGTAACTGGTAAATTATTAGAAATTCAAATTAGAGCTGGAAATGATTCTATTCCAGTACTAGTAGCATTAAGATTAAATACATATATTCTAGATAATAATTTATTGATTAATGGATTATCATTAAATGATAAAGGTACTACTTCTTTAAAAGAAAGACTTTTCCTATTAAAGAAAAACGTAATTTCTGTTAAAGATTTTATACTTTGTAATGACATGATTGACGAATATCATAAAGATTTATTTTCAGATAAAACTGGTATCTTTGCAGAGATTAGAAATAGAAAAGATAAGAATACTATTTCTACTTTACTATCTGGTAATCCTTCCATTGGAGTAGCTAGTAATTTAGTAGTAATGGATAAATCCACTAGAATAGAATTAGAAAATAAAATACACGGTAAGTTAGAAAATCTAAAAACTAGACAACATCTTTTTGAAACTACATCATTAATGATCATTTGTATTGTAGATCAAGATTTAGAACAAGTAGTCATTTATACTAGAGGTATTAATGAACCTACTAAAATGTCTATTAAGAATATGAAAAATAGTAGTAAAGGGAATGGTCCTGATATTGCCAGTTTAATGAAAACTATGCTAGAAGGTAAACCTCCTATTTTCTAACTGTATATTTAATTGAGGAGCTTTCTATGTTTGATGTGATTGGATTTATTGCTTCATTAATGCCTACGGCTACTAGAGACAACTTAGTAGATACACTAAGAGCTTTAGCTGATGAGTTAAAAAAAGAAACTATTCCGCCCTATAAAAATTCTCTTGATGTTTTCAAGAAATGGGAACCTAAAAATAAAAATCTAATTATTTTTACTAGCACATTTCATTCTATTAATAAAACAAATAAAAACGAGTCCATGATAAATATTATTTTAGATGGTTTACAAAAATTACATGATATGATAGACCCATTAATTACAGCAGTACAAGAATCTTTTGATAAAGAAATAGTAATGGAAGGTATTGGTTATAGAAAGGCTAGTATTATTAGGTTAGTAGAGTTATTTGTTTTTACAGCACAATATGCTAGAGTACTTTTAAATTATATTTATATAGAACAAACAAAACTAATTCAAACAAATAATGAATCATTAAAAACAGATTTTAAAATGATACCTAAAGAAGTTAGTTTTGTAGAAAATAATTTTACATCATTTGCACAAATGATACATCTAATTAGAGGTAAAAATATTAATAAAAATAATTTAGATACAGTGATAAGAGGAATACCTGATATTACAGCCAATGCACAATCATTAAAAATTGCATCTATTAATAATTCTAGTACTAGCTTAGATCCAATAGGGTTGGGTTTAGTTACAGTAAATTGGAATCCTATTTTTGCTATACGAGTAAAGTGGGAAGAGTATAAGCATAGCCGTTATTTAAAAGCCATTAAAGAAAAAGAATGTTTATCTTTGAGACTTATGCATTATAAATTACAATTAGATGGTAAAGAGAATGCTGCTATAGAAGCAAGAATAGAATTTCTACAAGAAGAAGTAGATGACCTAACTAGAAAGATTTATGAATTAGAAGGTAATGATTAATGAGCAACCAACATAAAACATTTGAGTCATTAGAAATCACTCCTAGAGGATTTCTAGGTAACTCATTAGGAGATACAGTAAAAATACCAAAAAATCTTTCTAGAACTTCTGCTATAGTAGGTCCTGAATATTTAACTATGAGTGCTAGAGAAACAGTTTCTAATCCTAATGTAGATGCAATATTTAAACATTTTCAAAATAACCCAAATGACTGCAAAAGTATTAATTTTATAGAAAATTTAATAGAAGTGGCAATAGATGCTTTTGGTCTAAGTAGTTTTAGTTCCTGGTATCAAATCCAACATAAAAGTCCAGTAACCTCTGCTGCCCATATTGAATTCTTAAATGATACTATAGATTTTATTATATTTGGTGAAAGAAAAACTTCACTATTAACTTGGATACCAATTTTGTCATTAACAGAAAATGCTGGTAATTATACAATGGTGGATAATAATATTATAGATAAAATTAATCAAGCTGGTATCACAACAGTAAAAGAAGCTATTTTATCTTGGTTAGCTAAAGATAACGGCATATCAGATTTTGTACTTACACTAATGATACTATTTGGTAAAGTAGAATAAAAAATAATATGTATGTTTCCTAGGAGATTGAGTCATGGCTAAATTTTTTACTAAAAAAGGCGGCACCTCTATATCGAAAGGTATAGAAGATGCTGGTAATGAAACTTCAGGGGAAGAAACCCCTCTGGTAGATAGAACTGAGCATTTGATAGAAACTGTAGAAGATGAATTAGGTGAACTGACTAATGCCGAAGATCTAGCAGTAGCTAGTACTGAAGGCTTTGGTGGCCTAGTTTCAATGTATGCTGTTGGTAAAGCATCATTGAAAAATGGCGGCCTGAATCGAAATGGTATCATGTTGCTTGATATCGGTTGTAGAGAAATCGTAAAGAAATTTTCATATGAAACTAATTCTAAAATTTATTCTTCACTAGAAGCATTTGGTGGGGCATCTTCACGGGAGCGCGCTACAGTGATTTCCCTAGAAGGTGTTGGCTCTACTATTTCTAATTGGTTTAAAAATATCATTGAATTCTTGATGTCACTTGGTGATAAAATTAAAGGTGTGATGGTTAAGTTATTTAATAGTGCTGGTAGAATGAAAAAGTTAGTAGCTAGTACTAAGGCAAAAGCTGAAGGTCTATCTGGCTCACCCAATCCAAAAGAATATGAAGATGCTGGCGTAGCAGCAGCGCTACACATTGCAGGTACTGTGCCGGTAACTGGTAATCTACTTACTAGTGTTACTGCAATGGCAGAATTAGTAAAATCTGTTAATACCGGTTTTACTAAAAATGTTAATAGCGATAGTATCAGTAAAATTACTGATTTTATTGGTAACTTTTCTGATAAGGCAAAAATTAAAGAAGCAGTAAACCAGTTCTTAGCTATGCAAACTAATTTTGAAATACCTAATTTATCTAATGATACAAAAGCGGCTAGTAGAAAAGTTAGTGACACTGATAAATATGATATTACTTGTACCGCTGAAATGCTTGGTGGTAAAACTATTTGGTCAGTTAAGCCGAAACCAACATTATTGTCCAGTCTGGAAGCATATGGATTGGAAGAAGATCCTAATAATGCTGATAATGATGCAGCAGATGCTGCTGCCACTAAGAAAAAAGAAGAACAAGATACTGATGGTGCAGTTACTGAAACAAAAGATTATAGTGGTGTTAAAGAAGCCTTAAAAGCACAAATTAATATTACTGATTTTGATCCAGAATTTGATAAGACTAAAGTAAAAGCTAAAATTTCTTGCTTTGAAAAGCCAGATATTATTAAGTGTATGGATGCAATTGAAAGTTCATTTGATACTATCAGTGCACTTAATAATGCAATTGTTAAATCAGAAGAAAAGCGTAGAGCACTAAGTGCCGCTGCTAAGAAAGCGTCTAGCACGAATATTAATGACGAAGATGCTAATGTAAAAGCTAATGCTAGTTTAGCTGTCGATTTGCTTAAAGCTGCTGCCGTCTCTCTGGATAGTTTCCCGGCTCAAGCAATTGGGTATATTATGACTACTACTAAAAACTTAGTGTCTCATGCTGAGAAAAGCATGAGCCAATATAAGTAATTTTTCTTTTTACATCTTACATCTTTCCTAGGAGAATCACATGGCATCGTTTCTGAAAAGAAAAGAAAACTCGGCATCGTTAGAAAATCATTTTAGCGGAATTAATATTGGTCTAGAAGAAGAAATGATTATGACTAAAGACGCAGATAATGAAGTAGATTCTGCTGAAGCTGAAGTCGCGCAAATTGAAGCTGCTGAAAACGTCGTTGCTGCCGCTGATCAGACAGCCGATATGATCGAAGAAAATAATGGTGAACTAGACCAAAATGGTGTAGTAGCTGTTGATAATCTAATGACAGCTGCACAAAATATTGCACAAGACGATGGCGTAAATAATCCTGGTGATCCGCTAAATGAAGCAGATACTGAAAAGCTGATTCCGGTGACAGAATCTAGCGGTAAATTTTATGTTTCAATTGAAACATTTAAAGAAACTTTTGCTAAAATCAAGAAAAAGATTCTGGAAATTTGTAATAGCATTTGGGCCAGAATTAAGGCTGCCTATCGCAACTATTTTGGTGCTTATAGCTCTATTTCAAAGAGAGCGGCCGATATTGTAACTCGTACTGAAAATATGGCGGGTAAAACTATTCCTACTGAAAATAAAACTTTTGATATCACTTCTGGTGCTCAGTATCTGTGCCTAGGCGATACTCAACCTACGGCAACTGCTACCGGAGTAAATAATGTATTAGCTGTAGTAGAAAAAGTGGCTAATAAAAAATTACTATCTTCCATGAAAGAATTAGGAAAAAATTTAGTAGAAACTGTTAAAAAAGCTGATTTTTCTAATGACACTGAAAAAGATACTAGTCTTGACTCGGTGTTAACAGCCATTACTAAATATCTTACTTCACTTAAATCTGCTGGTATCCCTGAAAATTTCTTAGGAAAAACAAAATATAGCATAGAAATGACTAATGTGTCTTCCGATGCATCTAGCACAGAAGAGTTAAATATTATTTTACAAGATCGCCTTACTATTGCAGAAGGTGAAACTAAATTAAAAGATTCTTATAAGTTTACAACTATGACTATTAATGATGTTAAAGGCATTGCCTCAAAAATTGGCGATATTGTCAAAAATCTAAAGGCTTTTGAAACAGGTATGGACGATCTTGAAAAGCATCAAAAAGAACTTGCTACTGCTTCTAATGCGCTTGAAACTAAAGCAAATAAAGCCGAAGCAGATAATGATAAAGAAGATACTTCTAGTGATACAGTTACAGGTATTGTTAGTGCGTACAATGCACTAGTGAGATCTAATACTTATTTTGCCAATAATGTTACCACTTTGGCAAAAGCACTGAAGCTGTCTACAGCTACTCTGCAAAATGCTCTATACTGGTGCAATAAGTCACTTGATTTGCACAAGTCCTAATAAAAATAAATTAATATAATTCTCTCTATGACCATACGGCACATGCCGTATGGTCATAGAGAATTATATGACATTAACAAATTTCAATATGGAGATCTATATGCCTAGAGTAATAATACCAAATACACATATTGAAGAAACATTCCTTAGACCAATTGTTTTAAAAATCATAAATGATATTAAAGATATTACTGGTATGGATGATAAATACATAACTAATCCAGATAATCATGTTAAGATATATTACCCATCAGACTCAGAAAAAATAATACAGCCTGGAGCAGCATTATCTGAGCAGTTTTTAAATAATCGTTTAGCTAGTGATGAAAAAGTAATTGTTACCGTTACTGAGAAATTACATAAAGAAAATGTATTATGTAATCAGGTTAATCAAAGAGACGGTAGACCTATTTTCTTAGATAGAAAATTAGAATTTGGTATGTATCCAATATATAAGAATACTGAAGTTAATATAAATTTTACTATTAGATTTCCTAACAGAGAATTAAGTAGAAAATGGTTAAACTTTATTAACAATAAGATTGAGCAATATAAACAAGCGCATATCCATGATTTAGCATATGGGTATAATATTCCTACGGTATGTTTATTTGTATTAAGAGAAATACATCGATTACGAGAAGAAACTAAAGGGTATGATGAAGATCTGAGTACTTATTTTTCTAATAATTGTAGTCAGAATATTACTAAAGTTACTAACCAAGCAGGTAACAATCCAATATATGCTGTTGCTGAGACACAAACACGTATTCTAGGCTTCTTTGACTTTGATATACCTCCTGATAAGGGAAATAAAGAAAACGATACAGAAGCCACTACAGTGGAATTCTCGTATATCATCAGAATAGATAAGCCTACGGATATTTTATTAATATACCCAGTTTCAGTACATAATCAAATATTAGATGATAAATACCAAATCTTAGATCATCCATTAACTTTTAATGATAGAGAATTAGTATATAATCAAAGAGCTGGTATTTATAAATACTTTGAAGCAATGAATGCTCAAATATTACAAAGTAATAAAAGAGAATATACAATTCCATATTTTGATGATTTTTATACCATTCACAATATTAAATGTTTGCAATCTATATTCACTTGTTTAATACAATTAACTCAAGAGGATAAAGATGTTCTAGTTAATTTAACTGATATGGGCGATTATGATATTCACCCAGTTATACTCAATTTTTTAAAGAAAGAAATTACTTGGCTAACTAGACCATTTGAATCAGTATTTAATATTACCATGTATGTAAGTAATGAAATCATGGACCCTAGAACAATTAGTATTGATAATGCATTAAATATTTATAATGAGATACAACTGGATTATAGAAAAGTATATCACATTAGATTTTCAGTAGTTACTGATCTAAATTTATTAACTCCAGAAGCATTAGAAAGATTACGAAAAGATAAGGATGTATTAAGACTAATATTAGATTTAATTAATGATAAAAATAAAAATATTCCTTTAAATGGAATTGGTAAAGATAAACAATATGTCCCTAAGAAAGAATTAGATAAATTTATTAATGCAAATTTAAATCCGGACAATATCATGTTTATGAAAACTGTACAAACATTAGGAATTATTGCTTTACGTAAAGGAGTATGATCATGCCAATTATGAGTAGGAAGCCAAATACAACTGTACCTCACCGACCTAATGATAAACCTATTCCTACTGCACCAGTAATTAAAGATGACCACATTAAAGATGTTTATGTAGATAGTACTTATAAGCCAGCTAGCTCTTTACTAACATACGTTTCTGGGTCACCATGGACTATTGACAGCTACTACTCACAAGTGGTAGATGAGAATTCCATGATACAAGGTCAATCTATTAATAAAGCAGGTGCATACCAACAATATAATAAAATTCTTAATATGGTTATTAATGTACAATCTCCATTTAGTCCTACTCAAGATGTAAGTACTAAAGAATTTACTCAGACTGGTAGCGCATTAATATATCCGCATTTTATTCCATTAGAAGGAGATATGTTTGTTGCGGATAATGACGATGGGCAATTTGGTATATATCAAGTTATTAATTCTGAAAGAAAATCTTTATTAAATGATTCTGTGCACCTAATAGAATATCAATTAGTTTCTATTGGTAATAAAGAAAGAATACTAGATTTAGATAATAAAGTAATTAATGAATTTGTGTTTGTAAAAGAATTTTTACAAACTAATAGAAACCCACTTATTACTAAAAAAGAGTTTGACTATGGTAAAGAAATTTATAGTCAATTTAGATTTTTAATTAATTACTATTTAGATATGTTTTTAAATAGTGAACTATACACAATCTTAGTTCCTGATAATAAAGAGTCTACTTATGATCCTATAATTAGTAATATATTTAAATCTTGTGTCTCGGTAACAGATAATAGAAAATTATTAGGAGTAAGATTATTAAATCACAATGATATACTTTCTTTTTATAGTCATAATGTAATGACAGCTTTATTTAATAGAGAATCTAGATATATTTCCGTAGGTTGGAAAAGAGTAGGATTAACTTCAGTAGCTACTTTTAATAATAGACCACAACTTATTACTTTACACTATAGTGGAGTAAATTATTTAGTATATCCTACTGATATTGATCATTATGAAAAAGTAGGTTTACTATATGCAGAAAAATCAATTGAGCATACTTACTCAAGAGATATAGAATTATTAGATAATCATCCATTAGTTTGTAATAAGATAGATAATTATTCAGTAACTCCTAGTGTATATGCAATTACTGTAGATGATTATTATATTTTCTCTGAAGCATTTTATAAAAGAATTCCTGGTAAAATGTCTAAGATAGAAACATTGGTTTATGATTATATTGATAAAAAAGAAATAGATTTTTCAGTATTACATAGCTTAATTATAGATTGTACTCAATGGCCTTTATTAGAAAAATTTTATTATATTCCAATCTTGATGTTAATTGCTAAAAATACATTAGGGAGTTTTTAATATGCCAAAACTAGACGGTACATATTGTCCTCCTCAAGAAATGACAATAGATTGGGAAATGTCTAAAATTAGATATGCTATCATAATTCAACAAATGGACTCTAGATCAGTAGCGCATATTAAAACTTTTGGTACAGTAGTTTCAGGTATTAATAAATTAGATGCTATATTAGCAGAATCTGATTTACATACTGAGGCTTCTATTTTAAAAATTATAGAAATGTTTCATGCTGGTAAAGAAGTGCGTATTGTTAAGAAAGCTGATGTATTAAAAATTTATAATGTAGTAAATTTATTTCTTTGCCAGTGGGCAGAAAAAATCACTAGTGATTTTTTAGGTCATGTTTATCCATTAGAAGAATTACATGTGATAGAACAATTTGCTAGTTATATTTATCAACGTTGTTATGAGTTAGGTTTAGAAGTAAAAGCGCCTGACCAATGGGCAAATGACTTTAGAGATCAAGGTGTATTGTTGTCTGATCTTGATACTCTACTTCGTGGTAATATGACTAAGAAAGACGAGTCTAAGCCTATTGAGATACCAGAAAGAGAATCGCTAGAACCTTTTTTTGATAGAAACTTAGATGAAAGATTTAAGGGAGGTATATTTTGGAATTCAGAGATAGTCCACTCCAACGAGAAGTAGATAGAGTATTTACTAACGGTAAATCCCAAGCCTATTATTCATATCGTGGAACAATTTATATCGATAAATATCAATTTGATATTCTTAAAATATTAGAATTAGATATAGTTAGAGATTACTATAAAAGTAATCAAGATTATGTTAATTTAAACGCAGTTATTCCTGGTGGTATGTATGTTAAAAGAATTTATCCTAATAGAGATAAACTTAAAATAGAAATACGTAAAGTACCTTTAGGAGAAAGAATCGATTCTCAAGATTCTACTAGAGAAATTGAATCAGAAATATATAAAGCAGTAATGGAAGAATCTGGTAATCCTAGAGTAGAACAAAATGAAATGAATACTCCAGATGAAACTGCATTAAATCTTACTAATCTATTAACAGTTAGATTTCAATTATTTGACTTAACTATAGAACAAATTAGAATGTTACAAGTAGGTGGTAGTTATAGAAACGAAAATCAAGAAGATGTATTAAAAAATATACTTAATGAAACAGCTACTAAAATATCAGCAGATTCAGATATTCGTGCATATGGTGTGGATATTGTGCCAATGAAAGATAAAGTAAAAAGAAATCATGTATTAATTCCACAAGATACTAAAGTTATAGACTTACCTTCTTTTATACAAGAAAAAATGGGATTATATTCTACTGGTTTAGCTCAGTATTTTCAAGATAAGTACTGGTATGTATTCCCTAAATATGATTATACTCGATTTCAATCGAGTAGTTTAACACTAACCGTAATTAATGTGCCTGCTAAACAAATGCCTAACGTAGAAAGAACATATCTCCTAGAAGGTAGTGATTTAACTATACTTGCCACAGGAGAAGTAAAATTTAATGATAGAACAGTGATTGATAAATTTAATTCAGGTAATGGCACACGACTAACAAAGGCTAGTAATGTTATTGATAATTTTGTAGAAGTGAAAAGTAATATTGCTAAAGCTAAGAGAAGAAAAACAAATAATGAATTTTATACTAAAGAAAATTATGAACACAAAAATTATGCGCCTATTTCTACTAATAATGTAAGCGATAATCTTTTTAAAGAGACTAGTAAATTAGCTGGTAAAGATGGATATTACATTTCTTTTGTATGGCAAAATTCTATACCTAGTTATATACTTCCCGGTATGATGACAAAAATTTTATATTTAGATGAAGGTATAGTTAGAACCGTAGAAGGGTGTGTTATTAAAGCACATCACGCTATTCATCCTGAAGAAGCTGGTATGATGGGAAACAGGTATTTAACACAATCTGGCATTACAGTATTTATAGATACTAAAGCAGTAGATCCAGAAAGGTTATATAATGAGTAATATAAATCTAAACCAGCCACCTAAAAATATAATTACAGATTTATTAAATAGTGTTAGTACTAGACGGTTAAATATAGACGATTTAGATTTAGATAATCCAATAGATATATTTGGTAACCCTAATAATAGAAATACATTATTAACAGTATTCCCTAGCAACTTTTCTCAATATAAAAATAGTTTTGCTTTTTATTATAATAGATTACCAGCAAACTTATTAACTAATAATACTGACAAGATTGCTGTAAAGCAAGCTAATAACACATTTGAGTTTATTGATATTATTAATGATCTTTATGATTTACAAGTACAGCATGATGAGATTTATTATGAAGAAATTCCAGAATTAAATAAAAATACTTATGTAAATGTTAATATTAGATTTCGTCCTAATAGTTATATTTGGATAGGAGATTTTACTTTTAAAGTAAGAAGATTGCCACTATTCCAAGAAATCTTTGATAATACTTTATTAGATAGTTTTGATATCCCCTATAGTTTTGAAGGTATATTTTCAGTTACTGATTTAAATGCATTTAGTCCTGTTATAGATTAAATTAATAATGTATTATATGTGGGGTGTGTATTTTTAGCCAGTGGGGGTTAAATGACAGCTTTGGGTTATCGAATTGGTAAACACCTTTTTTAGATTCCCAGCAAACACTCCATCCTTTCAAAGGAGAATTCGACATGATTGTCGATAGCACTAAGACCGGTCTTGCCAACCTGATCCTTGCGATCAACTCGGCTAACGCCACTTCATTGCTGAGCGATACAAATGCCAGCTTTGGTCTGCCCCAAGTCCTGGGTTCGCCGGTGGGTTATCGTGACACCGGCGTGACCGTTACCCCAGTCGAGAACGTCGACTTTGTGGGTGCTCCGGTTACTTTCTACTACAGACGCGTCAGCCTTGACCAAAACGTCGTGTCCCCTGACCTGAGCTACGAAGTCAACGACAGCACTACGCTGGCGTCTCTGAAGGCCATCGTGTGTGCTTCCCTGAACCTGATCCCGGCCGAAGTCCAGTTCCAGGAAACTACTCTGGAACGCGACCCGGCTGACCAGGGTGGTACTGGCTTCAAAACCTACTTGCACCTGGAACCGCTGGCGACGTCATACGTCTACGACGGTGATCCGTTGACGATTGAATGCGAATGGGGTCCGTCTGATCCTGACTTCGGCACCACCTTCGCCAATACCAGCCTGGATGGCTTTGACCCGGTGGTGTGATCGTGGCTTGACATGTAATACTTATACTACCCTACCTGCAAACGCAGGTAGGGTAGTATTTGTTTTTTTATTATGCTTCATTAATATATTACTATTATAGTAACACTATTTAATTATAACTAAAACTATGTTATTATGTTAACATTTTTATACTTAAGGAGAAAACTGTGCTAGATTATAATTTGGTAGTAGTAGAAGGTGCTGATAATGTTGGTAAGACTACAGCTACTAAAATTATAGAAGATTATTATCATGAATTAGGTTATATGACAAAATATTATAATCTTCCTGGTGGAAGTCAAGTGGGTAATGTAATTAGAAATAATATTTGGAAAGACCATAGTGTTGATGTAATGGATAGTACTTATACTCCAGTACATTTAATGTTAGCATGTTTATCAGAGATATATAAAGATATTCAAAATAATAAAACTAATAATAACGGTAAAATAGTGTTTATCTTAGATAGATGGCTATATTCTATTATGGTATATCATGGTGAAAATATTATTAATTACGACATGATGCTAAACATAAATCAATACCCCTATGTCCCTATTCCAAAACTTATCATTGGTATAATGAGAGATATAGATAGTGCAGCAATACATTATGATATTAATGATAAACAAGAAACAACATACTTAGAGGATAATAAATATAATGAGATAAGTAAAACATTTTCTGCTAAATTTACTAGTTATTTTAGATATTATAATCCTAATTATAATTGTACTAGCGATCACCCCACAGATAGATTAAATAGAGAAAATTATTTAAATAGCTATTTACATAAATCACTAGTAGTTATTGATAACAATTCTACTTTGGATAAATTTAAAGAAGATATTATTGGCGCTATGAAACGTTCTAAAACAAATGCCAATGAATAAAATCAAAGTATTAAAATTTGATCAATTACCAGAATTAGTAAAATTCCATGATAAACTAAAACAAACTATTGTATTATCTACATTACAAGAATATCCAGCAAATTTATTTCTATATGACATAGGTAATATTTATCAATTTTCTTTATACTCAATAGATGATAAAGATCCTGAGTATTTTAAATCTAAACCTAAGAAATTAGCACCAGATCTTTTTGATATGACCATGGATTGTTGTATGCTAGATGCAGCTTACGATAATGTATTAGAAGATACTAGTTATATAGACAAATTAAATAAAATAGATAATGCTTATGATAAAGTATTATCGGACTATAGTAAAATAGGTACACAATTAGAAAAAGTAGTACTAGAAATGTATACACAATTAACAGAGTACAATATACATGAAAGATTATTAGCACTAAGAAACGGTATAGATATAAATGAAGATTATTCTAATGACTATATTACATTAACTAAATTTAATAAACAGATAATGCAACCATGTTATATCGTAGACAATAGAGTGCTAGAAAATAAAGGAAATTTAGTGAAGAATAATGTAGTAGATAAAATAATAAAAAAAGATAATGCTGGTTTTATTAATTGGCCTTTTGACGTAGCTCCTGATATTAAATCGGGTACTAATTTATTAATTATAGATTGTTATGATAAAACATATACATCATTAGTAGAAAATGTTAAAAGTTGGTCTAGGGTTAAAAAATTTAAAATTATAATTTAAAAAAATAAAAACAATTATATATAGTGAAGAGAAATGCATTACTTAATTGTTTTTGTCTTTGGCATCGGGTATTCTCGTATTGCCGACGAACATTAAAATTCACACTACCCCTCGCACCACGTGTCCGATATTGGCGAGTGTGATTTTCGCATTTCTCTTCACTTTGGAGGTTTGGCTGAGTGGTTTAAAGCAACGGTCTTGAAAACCGTCGAACAAGCAATTGTTCCATGAGTTCGAATCTCATAGCCTCCGCCAGAATTAATATTATAGTTATAACAAATTAAATTAAAGGAAAAATAATGGTAACATTTTTTGGTATAAAAGAAGAATTCCCAATAATTATAAATTATGTTGCGGGTATATTACACCCATCACTAGAAGAAAGTAATTTTATTCCAAGTAGAGTAGATAATGATCCAATGAAATATTATGTGTCTAAAGATAATCTTTGGACAATATCTTGTGTAGATAATAATGATGAAGTATATAATGCTAAATATACAATAACTTACAAGTCAACTAAAGAAATTTATATTTGTAAAGATGGTAAGAAAAATTTATTAGAAACATCAGAATACGAGTATAGTGTTTTCTTATTATTAAATTTACTTGCTCCAGTTAAACTGTTAGGTTAGCAATAAAGCCAGAGTAGCTCAGTTGGTAGAGCGCTTGACTTGTAATCAAGGGGTCGCAAGTTCGAATCTTGTCTCTGGCACCAATACACAAATTAAAATAATAAATACTAACAAATAGAATAGAGAATAACTAAATGGGAGATTGGCGGAATTGGTAGACGCGCTGGATCTAGGTTCCAGTACCTTTTGGTGTAAGAGTTCGACTCTCTTATTTCCCACCACTATTATAATTAATCCATTTCTAATTATTTTCATTAATATATAATTATAGTGAGATGTAAATCATCTTATTTAATTAAGTACTCTTTGATTGTTGCCCGGTTGGCGAAATTGGTCAACACATTCAATTTTGGGAGATGGGTATGAACGAAATAGTAGAGCTTGATAAAGAAGCACTATTAAAATTATACCCCGAGTATCATACTGTATCTGATCCATATCTTAGAAAAGATGGAAGAAAACATGTTATTTTAATTGGTAATAATAAAAGAAAAATGTTATCTTATCCAAAAGCTTTAGT
>JACCEC010512059.1_pt1 | contig 22081 bp, 17 predicted proteins | sample 7450121 | NCBI WGS metagenome assembly JACCEC01 (sample SAMN15323455, study PRJNA562643) | freshwater metagenome | isolation source: river surface water | place: USA:Blue River Watershed | collected 2017-08-18 | reverse complement strand
GAATGCCGCTGTTCCGATGGGCGCGCGCGCGGCCGAGCTCTATCAGGCGTTTGCAGACCTTGACCAAGGCCAAGTCGATTTTTCGGGCATTATTAAGATGCTGGAAGCCAGCGGCGACGCCTGATCCAAAAGAAAAGCCCGGCAGGTTTCCCCGCCGGGCTGTTCAGATAAGGAATGGCGCCGTCAGACGCGCTGGCCGCCCCGCGCGATGACCATATCTTCGCGGTTATTCTCAAAATCACTGGCGTCATGCCGTTCACGCAACTGCGTTTCTGGTCGGCCAAAGGTGCGGTTGACCATGCGTCCGCGGATCACAGCCGGGCGCTGGCCCACTTCAGTCACCCAGCGGTCCAGATGCGTATATTCATGCACGGACAAGAACTCCTGCGCATTATAGGCTTCACGCATAATCGCGCCATACCACGGCCAAATTGCAATATCGGCAATTGTATAGTCATCGCCGACCATGAACTGGTTCTGCGCCAAATGCGTGTCCAGCACGTGCAACTGCCGTTTGGTTTCCATCGCAAACCGATCAATGGGATATTGCATTTTGAAGGGCGCATAAGCGTAAAAATGCCCCAGACCACCGCCCACATAGGGAGCAGAGCCCATTTGCCACATCAGCCAATTCATTGTTTCGGCCCGCTTGTGCGGATCGGTTGGAAGAAATTCTCCGAATTTCTCGGCCAGATAAAACAGCATCGACCCACTCTCAAACAGACGGATGCTGGGCGAGGCAGACATATCGCGCATGGCCGGGATTTTTGAATTGGGGTTGATGCTAACAAAGTCAGACCCAAACTGATCGCCCACGCCAATGTTAATCAGCCACGCATCATATTCCGCACCAGCATGCCCCTTGGCGAGCAGCTCTTCGAGCATGATTGTCACTTTGACGCCATTGGGCGTGCCCAGGGAATAAAGCTGGAAAGGGTGCTTACCAACGGGAAGCTCTACTTCTTTGGTCGCACCGGAAATGGGCCGGTTGATGTTGGCAAATTGGCCGCCATTCGCCTTGTCCCACACCCAGACCTTGGGCGGTACATAGCCCGGGGGCTGATTATTTGCGGGGTCTTGTGCGTCAGACATGATGTGCGCTCTCCTTCATCCAATAGCGGCTGGGCCGTTTTGCGCGTTATGGCATTGCGGGGTGGGCGCGGCCAAGCGCAAAGTCTGCCCCTACCTAAAAGGCAGATATGGCCCCTCTCGACCCCGTTGCACTTCGCTGTTAGCGCAGCTGTATGACGACTCCTGCACTTCACACAGATCAAAGCCTTGCCACCGACTTTCGCCAAGCGATGCGCCATGTGGCCTCGGCGGTCTATCTCATCACCAGCCGCGGGCCCGATGGCAATGCGGGGATGACGGCAACAGCCGCCTGTTCGCTTAGCTTTGATCCCATGTCGGTCTTAATTTGCGTCAATCGCTCCGCCTCCCTGATGCAGACATTGGAAGCCTCGGGCAAATTTGTTCTGAATATCTTGAGCCGCGAGGATGAAGCCGTCGCCACGGCTTTTGGCAGCCCTGCTGGAAAAGCCAGCCGCTTTGTTGAGGGCGATTGGTATGATCTGGCGGGCATGCCTGCGTTGCGGACGAGCCTGTCCAGTATTGCGTGCGATGTGGCCAACAGCATGGATTTTGGCACGCACCGGATTTTTGCTGGTGTTGTGCAACAGGTGGATAATCGCTGCGGATTGGAAGAATTGCTTTATTGCAACGGACAATTCCGGCATTTGGAAGGCCAATAAGGCCGCGGAGCGGCCAAGAGGGAGAGGGTGATGTTCAAGACACGATTGACCGAAATGTTCGGCATTGAAACGCCAATCTGCATGGGCGGCATGACGGGTGTTGGCTATGGTGATCTGGTGGCGGCAGTCGCCAATGCGGGCGCCTTGGGCTTTATCACGGCACACATGTTCCCCAGTGGCGAGGCGCTACTGGAGGAAATTGAAAAGACCAAGAAGCTGACAGACAAGCCCTTTGGTGTGAATCTAACGCTGCTGCCTTCGATCAACCCCATTCCCTATGATGAATATCGCGAAGCCATTATCGCGTCGGGCATCAAGATTGTTGAAACGGCGGGCCGCGCGCCGACCGATCACCTGCCGCGCTTTAAGGAAAATGGCGTCAAAGTTATTCATAAATGCACATCGGTCCGCCACGCTGTGTCCGCCGTGAACAAGGGTGTGGATGTTATCAGCATTGATGGCTTTGAATGTGCCGGCCACCCGGGGGAAGATGATGTCGGGCTGGTCGTGTTGTTGCCCGCCACAGTCGATGCGCTGCCCGATACGCCGATTATTGCCTCGGGCGGCATGGCCGATGGTCGCAGCTTGGTTGCAGCCCTCGCGCTGGGTGCCGATGGCGTCAATATGGGCACGCGCTTCTGCGCCACCGTGGAAGCCAAAATCCACCCCAATGTGAAGCAGAAGATTGTTGAGAATACCGAGCTGGATACGGTGCTTGTTGGCCGCTCGCTGCGCAATACCGCGCGCGTCGCCAAGAACGCTGTCTCCGTTCAGGTTGCCGAAATTCAGCGCGATCCAACGAAGAGCTTTGAGGATGTAAAGGCACTTATGGCGGGCCAGCGCGGGCGAGAAAATGTCCTGCGCGATGGCGATACCGATGGCGGCATCTGGACCAGCGGGCAGAGCCAGGCGCTGATCCATGACATCCCAACCTGTGCAGATTTGGTGAAAAACATCATGGCGCAGGCTGAACGTGTCCGCGCGCGCCTTGGCGCTTAGGTAGGGGGCAGGGCAATGGCCGGGCTGTGGTTTGATGATCTGGTGGTGGGGCAGGTGTTTGACCATGCCATGCGCCGCACGGTGACTGAGACAGATAATGTCCTGTTCACGACACTCACACACAACCCGGCGCTGCTCCATCTTGACGAAGAATATATGAAAGGCACCGAATTTGGTGCCCGGATTGTCAACTCCGTCTACACGCTTGGCCTTATGGTTGGCATTTCGGTCGGGGACACCACTTTGGGCACGGCAATTGCCAATTTGGGCTGGGATGAGGTGCGTTTTCCCAAGCCGCTTTTTCATGGCGACACGGTGCGCGTAACGACGGAAGTCATTGATCTGCGCGAGTCCAAATCGCGCCCTGATGCGGGCATTGTCACCTTCTTGCACAAGGCGTTCAACCAGCATGGCGATCTCGTCGCCAGCTGCAAGCGCACAGGCTTGCAGCGCAGACGCCCGGTGGAGGCCGCATGATGGACGTGCCGTTGCGCTCTTTGCTGTTCATTCCCGGCGATAGTGAGAAAAAGCTCGCTAAAATTGCCGGCTGCGGCGCCGATGCTGTGATCTTAGATTTGGAAGATTCAGTGGCCCCTCCGCAAAAAGCTGATGCTCGCAAGCGCGTGGCAGATTTTTTGGGCAGTGCGCCGCGTGGGGCCGGCGCGCCGCGCTATTGGGTGCGAATTAACCCATTGGATAGCGGCCTTGCGCTGGACGATTTGGCGCAGATCATGCCCGCTGCGCCGGATGGCATTTTACAGCCCAAAACCAATGGTCCGGCCTGTGTGCGCCAGTTGAGCCATTATCTTGATGCCTTTGAGGCCGCACGCGGCGCTGCGGATGCCGCGACGCGCATTATCGCAATAGCGACGGAAACTGCAGTTGCGCCATTCCATCTGGGCGAATTTGCAGGGGCCGGCCTCTCACGCCTTGCTGGCCTCACCTGGGGTGCGGAAGATTTGGCAACCGCAATTGCGGCCAGTGGCAATCGCACAGCCAGTGGGGATTGGATGTTCACCTTCCAAATGGCCCGGTCGCTGTGCTTGTTGGCCGCCCATGCCAGTGGCGTGCAGGCAATTGAAACGCTTCATGCCGATTTCCGCGACGAAGCGGGGTTGCGAGCCTCGTGTCAGGCGGCACGCGCTGAGGGCTTTTCGGGCCGTTTGGCAATCCACCCTGCGCAAGTCGCGATCATCAATGCGGCCTTTTTGCCGTCGCTAGAAGAAATGGATCATGCTCGCCGGATCGTTGAGGCTTTTGCCGCCAACCCCGGCGTCGGAACAATTGGGCTGGATGGCAAGATGGTCGATATTCCGCATCTGAAACAGGCAGAGCGGCTTCTGGCCTTGGCAAAAGCATATGGCGTGGGTGCCGCCTAGCAGGTTGAGAGGGCACTCGTCTAAACAGCTGCAAAGGCCTCATGGGGCTATTTTTATATTGTCAAACGCCAGATTGTTGTTGGCGCGCCATGCGCCCGGGGTTACCCCAAATTGCTGGCGGAAAAAGCGAATAAATGCCGAAGGATGTGCATAGCCCAACCGCACGGCAATTGCGTCAATCGTCAAGCGATTGTTCCGCAACAACTCTTGAGACAGGGTTATGCGGGCTTCATTCAAGATGATGTCAAACGCTGTCCCTTCCTCGGCCAGCTTGCGTTGCAGCGTGCGGGGATGTTGCGACATGGCTTGCGCAACATGGCGCAGCGATGCGCGCCCCATCGGCAGCAGTGCGTGCGTTAGCCGCAAGACCATTCCTGATGACGTGCGGCTCTGGCTTGGCAAGCTATCGAGCAACAGAGACGCATAGGTTGCCAGCGCAGCATCGGCATCTTCATTCGCCCGATCTAAGTCGGCAGCAGGACATTCAAAGCCATCAAAGCTGCTATCGAAATGCACAGGGCAGCCAAAAAAACGCTGGTGGAGTGTAGAGCCCCGCGGCTTGGCATGCGAAAAATAGACTGCCTTTGGGGCCCATGCTTCCCCCAAAAGCAATCGAAACAGATGGACATAGGCTGCCAAACCCAATTCGCGGGATTGGCGGGCGGGCGCGGATGATCCAACAGCCACGCCCACAATGGCTGTCGCGACAGACCCATTCTCTTCCACAGTCAGGCTCAAGGCATTGCTCAGCAAATGCCCATAGCGCTCCGCCATCGCCAGCGCGGCGCGCACATTGATCTGCTGGCCAAGCACAAGGCCGGCAACGCCCAAATTGGCAAGGCGCCGGCGCATGGCAATGCGAATGCCCAGATCAGCAATGCCTGCTTTTTCTGCAACGCCATCGAGCAGCCAAGCCACGCGATCAGCAGGGATCGTCATATCGCCGCGGGAAATGAGCCCGACATCAATGCCTGCCCCACGCAGCGCGACATAAGGATCAATCCCAGCTTCTAGGGCCACGGCTGGAAAGTCCAGCAACGCTGTCGCACGAACTTGGGCTGTAAAGGTCAACGCGATCTCCTTGTCGTGAAGTGTTTATCATTTGTCGTCAAATGGCAATGCTAAATGCCCTAGTTACCGATAGCCTCTGACAGAGAAGAGGTGAGGGAGGAGAGACCCGATGCTCGAGACGCGTGATTATCATCATTTCCGGGTTGTCCCTCGCACGCCTGTGATCGGCGGCTGGATTGAAGGGTGCAATCTGGCGGATTTGGACGATGCAGGCCTTGCCGATCTGCGTGAGGCGCTATGGGAATATGGCGTGCTATTTGGCCGCAACCAGCATTTGCCGTTCGACGCGATGAAGCGTGTTGCGCTGGCCTATGGTGATCAGCTGGAGAAACACACATTTGCGCCGACCAAAGCGGATGAGGGGCACCCCGAAGTTGTCGTGATTGAGCGGCTGACAACGGACAAGACCAAATCAACAACGGATTTGTGGCACCATGATGTGCTGGCCCGCGAACATCCCAATATCATGTCCATCCTGCAAGCAGAGCAAGTGCCCTTTGGCGCGGACACCATGTGGGCAAGCATGTATGCTGCCTATCAGCGGTTGCCGCACCCGCTGAAGCTATTCTTCGAGAATGTCGAGATTGAGCATGACTCAGTCTATTTGATGCTGCGGCATGACTTTGGCGATCCAGCCATTATTGATCGGATCATGGCCAATCGCGAGCATGCGGTGCATCCGGCCGTTGTCCGTCATCATGCAACTGGCCGCCCCTGCCTGTGTGTGGGCGATGCCTATGTTCATCGCATCAAGGGCTTTGAAACCATTCATTCAGAAGCCATGATCAAGCTGGCAAATGAAATGTCCAAAATTCCCGAAATTCAGGTGCGCCACGCTTGGGAGCCGGGCGATGTTGCGATTTGGGATAATTTTGCAACTACCCATTATGGCGTGACAGCCAATGTTAGCAGCCAGCTGCGCCGCCTATACCGGGTTGCCGCTTGGTCTGAAAAGGTTCGGCCCCAGCCTTATGTGGCTCCAGCTTTTGCACAGGCGGCGGAGTGACCCAATCTGCCGCCCATCCGCCCAAAGCCGCCCCTTGGGGGCTGCTCTGCTTTTTGCTGCTGCTGCACGTCATCAACCAGATTGATCGGCAGCTGGTCGCTGGCTTTGCCAGTGACATCATGCGTGATCTGGACTTGAACCGGAGCCAATTCGCGTTGATCGCGGGCCTTGCCTTTAGCGGCGTTTATGCGGTGTCGGCGCTGGCGGCCGGGCTGCTGGCTGATCGGGTCGGCCGGGTGCCAGTCCTTACCACAGGCGTTGGTGTTTGGAGCTTGTTCACAGGCCTTGCAGGCTTGGCGCAGGGCTTTTGGACCATGTTGGCGGCACGGCCCTTTGTGGCAGCGGGGGAGGCAACGCTTGTGCCGACAGCCACCAATATCATTTTGGCGCGGACGCCAGATGCGCTGAAAGCAGGCGCAATTGGCCTTTTCTTTGCGGGCATACCCTTGGGCATTGGCGGCAGTTTCCTCATTGCCGGCGCGCTGGGCCCCGTGCTGGGCTGGCGCGGGTGCTTTTTGCTTATGGCTGCGATTGGCATTGTCGCGACGCTGGCAGTGGCCCGCATTAAGGACAAAACGGCCAAGCCAGCGGATCTGCCCCCTGTGGCAGGCCAATTGCGAGAGTTTTGGGCTGTGTTTTGCACCAATGCCCGGCTGCGCTGGGCCTCGCTTGGGTTGATCTTCCTTCACGCACATGTGGCGACCAGCCCCTTTGTTCAACTCTGGCTGAACGAAGATAAGGGCTTGGAAAAGGCAGCAGCAAACAGCCTTTATGGCCTGATGTTCATTCCCTTTGGCCTCATTGGGTCCATTGGGGCGGGCATGGTGGCGGATTGGGCGCATCGGCGCTTTAAGGTGGATCGGGCAATGACAAGCCTTGTGCTGCTGTGTCTGCTTGCGCCTTTGATTATTGGCTATCGCCTGCTGCCAAGCGACAGCCCCTTTTTCGGCATTGGCATGGCGGCTTCCATCCTGTTCATGACGATGATTTACGGCCCGCTTTTCTCGGTGATTGAAGAGCAATTGCCGGATCATCTCAAAGCCACGGCAACTGGGCTGAACATGCTGACGCTTAACATTTTAATGATTGGTGGGCTGGCCCTCGGCGTTGGCGTTGTAAGCCAATATCTGTCGGATTCCGGCTCTGCTCTCAGTTGGACTCTGCCCCTTTTAGGGGCTGATCTTATCGCTTTTTGTGGCTTGCCAATGATTTGGTGTGCAGCCCGTGCCGGCATTTCTCAGCCTGCATATTCCAGGAAAGAGGATCTTCAATGAAGGTAAATCAACTCACATGTGCATTGGGCGCAGAGCTGAGCGGTATTCGACTGGCAGAGGCTGCAACCAATGATGATATGGCCGGTGAAATCAACGCGCTGCTGATCAAGCACAAAGTGCTGTTTATCCGCGATCAGGATATGACCGATGCGGAACATGCGGGCGTTGCGCGGCGCTTTGGGGAGCTGGAAGACCATCCTCTTGCAAAAAGCGCAGACGGTGAGCCAGGCATCATCCATATCTGGAAATCTCCGGAGAGCCCGCCTGAGCGCTACGAAAATGCGTGGCACTCAGATGCTGCATGGCGCGAATGCCCACCCATGGGTGCGGTGCTGCGCTGCGTGGAATGTCCTCCGGTGGGCGGCGATACCATGTGGGCGAATATGGAGCTCGCTTTTGAACGGCTGCCCGATCACATTAAGGAAGATATTATTCATCTCAGAGCGCGCCATTCCATGGAGGCGAGTTTCATGGCGGCCAAGCCCATTGAAGAGCGGCTGGCGATGAAAGAACGTTATCCTGACCCTGAGCATCCCGTTGTTCGCACACATCCCGAGACGGGGAACAAAAGTCTTTTTGTCGGTGGATTTGCGACGCATTTTACCAATTATCACACGGCAAAGCGGGTGCGCTATGGCCAAGACTTTACCGATGGGTCCGGCCAGCTGCTGCGCTATCTGATCTCACAAGCTGCTATTCCTGAATATCAAGTTCGGTGGCGTTGGACGCCGAACAGTGTCGCCATCTGGGATAACCGCTGCACCCAGCATTATGCCGTGATGGATTATGCGCCCTGCATCCGGCGGATGAACCGAGCCACGATCATTGGAGACCGACCATTTTAACGTCCCGTCACTGAAGAGACGAGACGTGTCAGCACAATGAGAGGATCACTAGATTGGCATTTTCCCCGAAAAAAGCTGGCACGGCGCTGGTCGATCTGACCAGCGGACAAGGCAGTTAAGGATATGGCTGCAGCGCTGTCCCACCATCATGCTGATCTGGGCGATGTCCAGCTTCATTATGTCACGGCGGGCGCGGGTGCGCCCATCGTGCTGCTGCATGGCTGGCCGCAGACTTGGTTTATGTGGCGAGATGTTATTCCCCTCTTGGCCCCGCACGCCAGCGTCATTGTGCCTGATATGCGCGGGCTGGGGGATAGCTCCCGCCCTGAGGCCGGCTATGATAAGATGACAGTGGCGCGCGATATTGCCGCACTGATGACAAAGCTGGGCCACAGCGCATTTCGGGTGGTAGCGCATGATTGGGGTGGACCAGTGGCCTTTGCACTGGCCGCACAATTCCCCGACCGTGTTCTGTCCATGGCGATTTTTGATGCGCCTGTGCTGGGCGATGGTGGGCCAATTGAACATCATAGCCGCTGGCATTTTGGCTTCCATGCTTTGCCCGGCTTGCCCGAGGCGCTGACGCAAGGGCGCGAAGATGTGTATCTTCGGTTCTTTTACCAATTTGCCGGGGCGCGGCCCAATGCCATTAGCGAAGAAGCGCAGGCAGAATATGTGCGCGCCTATAGCCAGCCAGGCGCGATGACGGCGGGCTTCAACTATTATCGCGCAGTCCCGCAAGACATTGCGGACAACACGGCCTTTCGCGATGCGGGTAAATGGTTGGACATGCCGATCCTTGTCTATGGCGGTGATCCAAATACGCGGGGGCGGGGGATGACCGCCTTGGACAGCTGGGCGCGGGTTGCCCGCCATGTTAGCGGCGGCGTGGCAGAAAATTGTGGCCACTGGATCCCAGAAGAACGCCCAGATTTTGTGGCGGCAGAGGTGCTGCAGCATTTCAACCTTGGGCGTGTACAGCAAGGGCCATCGACATGAGCAAAACGCCAATTATCGACGCTATGAAAGCCGGCGGCGGGTGGAATTCCGCTTGGGACGAAGCCACGGAGTTTGATGCCGAGTGGATGGACAAGTTTCTGGATATGGCGCTCCTTCCCGTTCGCAAGGGCGTGCTTGATCCAAAGACGTATGAACTCATCGCCATTGCGGTCGATGCCAGTTGTACGCACATGTACGCCCCCGGCACGCGCCGCCACATTGCCAAGGCGCTAGATGTCGGCGCAACGCCTGAAGAAATCATGGCCGTGCTGCAATGCGTTGCCGTGCTTGGCATTCATTCTGTGGCACTTGGTGCCCCTATGCTGGCCGAAGAAATGGCCAAACGCGGGCTTGCTATGCCCATCGCTGAAAAGGACTAAGACCATGCAGTTTTTCGACGAAAGCCTGTTGCCGGAAAATCAGGATCCTTTGGTCATTCAAGTTGCGCCCTATGCGCCCAGCTTTTTGCCGCGTGACAGTGATGACATCCCCGTTTCCATGGCAGAGCAGGTGCAAAAGGCCGTTGATTGCTATAATGCTGGCGCGACTGTGCTGCACGTCCATGTTCGCGAAGAAGATGGGTCGGGCTCAAAAAATCTCGATATGTTCAACGAGATGCTCGATCGTTTGCGCAGCGCTGTGCCGGGCATGATTTTGCAAATTGGCGGCTCGATCAGCTTTGCACCGCGCAATCAGGGCGAAGCTGCCCAGTGGATGTCTGACGACACCCGCCATATGCTGGCAGACTTGTCGCCCAAGCCCGATCAAGTGACATTGGTGGTGAACACCAACCAGATGAACGTCATGGAATTGATTACGGAAGAAGACGCCAAGGGCACGTCGATGTGGGATCCGGGCTATCGCGAAGCCTATACCAATATGACTTATGAAGGCGGGCCTGTCTTTATGAAGGAGCATATTCGGCGGCTCGACAAGGCGGGTATTCAAACCCATTTCATGATTGGCAGCATTAAAGATCTCGACACGGTTGAGCGCTTGTGCCGCAATGGCTTTTATAAGGGGCCTTTGGTGTGCAACTGGGTTGCGATTGGCGGCGGGCATGATGGCCCCAATCCTCGCAACCTGTTGGAATTTGTGAACCGCATGCCGCAAAATGCGGTCTGCACGGTCGAAGGGCTGATGCGCTCTATGTACCCGCTATGCACCATGGGCATTGCCATGGGCCTGCATGTCCGTGTGGGCCAAGAGGATAATCTATGGGGCCGCCGCGGCGAACGCGCCACATCCGTTCAGCAAATTGAGAAGATGGTTAAAATTTCCGAAGAGTTATGGCGCCCCATTGCCTCATGCGATGAGGCCCGTCGCATCTATCGGCTTGGCGAATTTTACGGCAGCGTCGAAGAGACATTGGACAAAAATGGCTGGTTGCCCAATCCTTCGGGCTATCGACCAGGTGGATCAATGCTCAGCGCTTAGGCGGTGCGCGACGTTCATAATCCCAGCAGCTTCGCGCATCATTAGGTCGAGGTGAATGGGATTGCCGTTGATTATGTTGAGGCGGGCGAGGGGCCAATGGTCCTTCTGCGCCACAGCGCGACCATGATTGCCTCGGCTCAAAATGGGCACTGAAATTATCCCTTGGCAAGCGAACACAAGATATAAGAAGAATGGATTGAACTCGCGAGAGTGCCGGGGGCGTGTTGGACCCCGTTAAGCGCAGACAGGGGGGAATGTGGAAGCCGATTTTGTGATTATTGGCGGCGGATCGGCAGGGTGTGTTCTGGCCAATCGCCTATCGGCAGACCCGCGCAATAGCGTGATCCTGATAGAAGCTGGCGGCAGCGGTAAATCATTCCTGCTGTCCATGCCTGCTGGATTTGGCGTTACGGCCAATGGTCCGGGCCATTCTTGGCATTATTTTGGGGCATCTGAGCCATCTATTCAGGGGCGCAAGATGTTGCTGCCCCGAGGCAAAGGCCTTGGCGGCTCCTCCAATATCAATGGCCTGCTCTATGTGCGGGGCCAACAGGCCGATTATGATAGCTGGAGCAATTTGGGCGCCATTGGCTGGGGCTGGGCAGATGTTGCGCCGTATTTTCGCAAAAGCGAGAGCTATGCGGGCGGTGGAACTGAGCTGCGCGGTGATGAGGGACCCTTGCGTGTGGAAGAAGTGTCGCACCGCAACCCCACAAATGATGCAATTATCTCTGCCTTTGCAGATATTGGGGTGCCGCGATCAGACGATTATAACGGCGCCGATCAATTTGGTGCCTTTTATTATCAAACAACAGTGGCCGATGGCCGCCGATGCTCCGCGGCAGACGCCTTTTTGCGCCCGGCGATGAAGCGGCCCAATTTAACAGTTTTGACGGGGGCTGAGTGTCGCCGCATTGTCATTGAAGATCATCGCGCAACGGGCGTCGAAATTGACGGCGCTCAGGGCCTTCAGACGATAACCGCGCGGCGTGAAGTTATTTTGTCTGCAGGGGCGTATCATAGCCCCAAGCTGTTGCTGCTGTCAGGCATTGGCCCAGCGGCGCATTTGCAGGACATGGGCATTCCCGTGGTGCAGAATAGCCCAGATGTGGGCCGAAACCTGCAAGACCATTATATTTTGACGATGAGCTGGCGTCTGCGTGCGGGTGTCTACAGCTATAACCAAGAATTGTCGGGCGGTCGTCTGTTGTGGAATGTGCTGCGCTATGTGGCGCGGCGCGATGGCGCGATGACCATTCCTGCCGCTCAAGTGGGCGCCTTTTTGAAATCTGATGCCGCGCTGGATCGGCCAGATATTCAATTCCACTGCCTGCCTGTGACAGGAGATTTGGACGCAGCCGCTACGGGTGAGAAATCTGCGCTGTCGCGATGGCCCGGATTAACGCTTGGCCCAAATGTTTTGCGCCCCGAATCTCGCGGTTATGTGCGGCTGAACAGTCCCAACCCTAAAGAGGTGCCCGACATTGTTCATAACTGGCTGGATGCGCCAGAAGATCAAAGATTATCCGTGCGTGCAATGCGGATCGCGCGCGACTTGGTCAGCAGTCCATCCTTAGCGCCATTGGTTGAGTATGAAGCCTGGCCGGGCGCTGCCTGCCAAACGGATGATGAGTTGGTGGAATATGCCAAAGCCTATGGCAATACGGGCTATCACCCTGTGGGCACCTGCCGCATGGGGATCGACGCGACGGCCGTTGTGGATCCCTCTTTGCGCGTCAATGGCGTCACTGGGCTGCGCGTGGTTGATGCCTCTGTCATGCCACGTCTGGTGTCTGGAAATACCAACGCGCCTGCAATCATGATTGGAGAAAAGGGCGCAGATTTAATCTTGCAGGCCTAAACATCCCTCCACCTTGCCTTTGATGTGTTGGGCATAGTTAGAAGAAGGAACTGGCTCTTGAAACTTGTCCAAGCGGAAAAGATTGACAGTGTTGAGGATTATCGGCTGGTTGAAGCGCCCCGCCCGACCCCGGCAGAAGGGGATGTCCTTATCCGCGTGAAGATGTGCGGCATGGGCTATGTGGACGCGCTTGTGGCGCTTGGGGGCTATCAAGTTAAACCACCTGTTCCCTTCACCCCGGGGCAAGAGATTTCGGGCGTTGTCGAGGCTGTTGGCGCGCAGGTGCAGTCCGTAAAAATTGGTGACCGCGTGATGGCCAATTCCTTTGGGGGTGGGCTGGCAGAATATGTTGTCGTTCCGCACGCAATGGTCACGGCCATTCCTGACCAACTGGCTGATGCACAAGCGGCTGGCTTTCGAGTTAACTATCTGACGGCCTTGCACGGCCTGCGGGATCGCGCCCAAATACGCTCAGGTGAACGTCTCCTCATATTTGGCGCAGCCGGTGGTGTGGGCAGTGCTGCCATTCAAGTGGGTAAAGTGCTGGGTGCGCAGGTCATTGCCGTTGCCTCAACAGAGGAAAAACGGGCCTTTGCTCTTCATCTTGGTGCGGACGCCACGCTTGATACCAATGAAGATGGCTGGCGCGACAGGCTGAAGCAAATCTGTGGCGGGAAAGGCGTTGATGTCATTTTTGACCCAGTGTCCGGGCCATTATTTGAGGCAGCATTTCGTTCGCTCAATTGGGGTGGGCGGCATCTGGTCGTCGGATTTGCGGGTGGGCCAATCCCAAAGCTTCCCATTAACTTGTCCCTGATGAAGGGGGCGTCGTTGGTGGGTGTCGATGTTCGGCAATTTCTTTTGTACGAAAATGCGCATGCGATGCGCCATTTGGACGACCTGCTTGCTTGGGTCGCCACTGGCAAAATGATACCACCAATTGGCCAGGAGTTCGCATTGGACGATTTTGCAGATGCAATGCGCTTTGCCATGTCAGGCTCAGGGCTGGCCAAATCCGTTATTCGTGTGAGCGATTAAGGGCCGCCAAGCTGGTAACCCTCCCGTCGCGTCTTCATAAAGCGGTACTCTCGGGGGCGAGCAGGGCACGCCATGGCGCTGTCAGCACGGTATCACACGCCGCGCGCGCCTCTGGCGCAAGGGCGGCATATCGGCTGCGCAACTCCCGCAGGCATTTGACCTGATATTTAAACGTGCCTTGGCTGTAGGGCAGGCCCATCGCCTCCATGGTGAAGGTTTCAGCACCTTCATCCGCTGCTGCCGCATTGGCCAGCAGAAAGGGGGCGTACACCTCTCCGGCAATACGCACCAATTCGTGCACCACAGGTGCAAAACCGGGTGTCCAATCGCCCTCAACGCCACTCATATCATCAATATGCGCCAACCAGCGATAGGTGTAGGGATAATCGGCACGCATCATGGCCTGTGGGGTTGGGTCCGTCCCCAGCTGAGAGAGCTGGCCATAAAGGCCAAATTCAGCCAGGCTTGGGCGTGTACCAAATAAGCAGTGCTGATTAACAACATGGGCTTCCAATGCGGCGAGAACCGCGCGTGTGCTGGCTTCAATCAGCGGAAAGTTTTCGCGCGTGCAGCCCACCAGCGCCATGCGGGACACTTGGCGGTCGCGGAATTGCGCGGCAAAGCCTTGGCTCCGTTCCAACCCGCCGCCCTTCATATTGTCAAAGGCCAGCCAGCGGCTCATCTGCACCTGATCAATCTCTTCCAGCCAGCGATAGCCAAACATTGCCTTGGTGAGCCATTCATCGCCAAAATCTTCCAAAAGATGCGCGATAAAGGCTTGGGCCGGATCACTGGGCACAACCGCGCGCTCGGCATGACGTGCTTCGAGGTCATAGATGAGCGGTGTCGTATCGTTATCATAATGCCCATCTGGATAACGTAAGACGGGGATCACTGGCGCGCGGACCTGTGTCAAAGCCTCGCGTGCGGGGGCGCCATCCACCCAAATATGGGCCAGTCGCCGGTATCGCAGCACAGCGCGCAATTTGATGGAATAAGGAGAGCCGAGCGCGCCAAACACAGTGTAGGTCATCGGGTCGCGTTCCTTTTGACGGATAAAGTGATCACGAAGGCGTATGTCGAGGCCAAGGCTCAATCTTGCCTAAGGTGAACTGGCATGGCGGTGAAGCCATGCAGAAAGGGGCTCGCCAGCCGCGTTGGCGCGGCTTGCGGCACAATCTGGAGGCGCCTTTGCGCAATTTCTTCAATCAGCGTGCCGACCTGAATTTCTGCAAGTCGCGCGCCCACACAGCGGTGGATGCCATGGCCAAAGGCAATATGGCGGCGCGCATTGGCGCGGGTGACATCAAAGCGATTGGCATCAGGAAAGACGCTCTCATCGCGGTTGGCTGAAATATACCACATCACGACTTTTTCGCCCTTGGCAATTTTCTGCCCGCCAAGGTCCGTATCCATGACAGCCGTGCGTCGCATATGCGTGACCGGGGATTGCCAGCGGATAATCTCTTGCGCCGCATTGGCCGCAAGGCTGGGGTCGGCACGTAGTTTATCCAATTCGCCTGGGAATTTTTGAAATGCTTCGACAAGCGCACTCATCGAATTGCGGGTTGTGTCATTGCCGCCGACAATCAGCAGCGCGATGTTGGACAGCCGCTCAATGGGGCTCATATTGCCCATGGCGTCTGAATGGACCATTCGGCTCAACAGATCGTCGCTTGGCGGCAAATTGCGGCGCGCTTCCATAAAACCGTCAAAGCGCTCCAGCATTTCCATCATTTGCCCCATAAAGGCAGCTCGATAGTCTTCGTTTTGGGTTTCCGGACCAATATTGCTGGCCCAATCGGACCACCGCTTAATATCGTGGCGCTGCTCCCACGGCATGTCGAACAGAATGCAGAGCATACCAATGGTGAGGGGGATGGACACTGTCTCCACCCAGTCAAATGTCTCGCCAATGGGCAGCGTATCCAGCAAAGCCCGCGTCCGCGCCTGCACCTGATCTTCCAACTTACCCAATTGGCTTGGGCTAAAGGCTGGCGTGATGACTTTGCGCTGCGCCGTGTGAATTGGGGGGTCTTGCGCGATAAAGTTCTGTAGGTTGGACTCCGGGGCCGGATCTGCAATCGTGATATTGCCATGCATCCAGCTGGAGGAGAAAATCTCGGGGTGCAGCTCAACCTCACTCACCAGGCCGTGAGTCACGACAGACCAATATCCCCCATAGGGGCTGTCTGGGCGCCAGCTTACTGGCATTTCGGCGCGCAGCTTAGCAAAGGGTTCGTGCCATAGATCCTCAGTATAGAGCGCCAAATCACTGACATCTATCGGGGTGATCGCACGTGTCGCCATGCCTTCTGCCTCTCTCTTGCCCGATTGCCGGGCTGGGCAAGACTATGTGTAAGCATCAGGCCAATGTCTAGTCGCCTTGCAGGGCCTTGATCCGCGACATCTCCACCCAGCGGATATACCAGGCTCCTCTGGGGTAGGATGAGAGTGGAGGCCTATCTCATCCTGTGTGATGGCCCGGGGACAATCCCTCCGTTCCACAATCGCTATTGTCGCGATTGTGGCTCCCGAAGCCCAGTTTCAAAAACTTAGCCGAAATCCAGCATTGGTCGTCACTGCTTGGCTCTTCGCATAAGTTGCAACTGGAACAGGCCGCTCAGCCGTGGATAGGCCGGGTAGGTTTACAAACGCGGCTTCGGTGATCAATTGCAGGCGAGGAGAGAGGCGGATTTCCGCTGATACTTTGCCCTGATAGGTCAGCCCACGCCCTTTGGCAGGGCCAAGGCAGGCACAGGCAGCAATTTGGCGGGCATCCGGCAGTGTTGCACGCCCATAGCCGATGCCCGCACCCGCCCACAGCCGGGCCGTGCCTTTGCCAAGCAGGCGGACATAGGCATTTGCGAAGATAGCTTGTGCTTTTAACTGATCCTCCGGCTTAACTTGAAGCAGGCCAGCATTATAGCTTGTGCGCTTTAGGCGCAGCATCATAGCTTCCAACTCGACCCGATAACGTGGCGCTTGGCGCCCATCCTCTGCAAAATTGGCAGCGTCTATGCGCTCCTCATAGCCAATGGCGACGCGGCCATCCCATCCTGCTTTATAGCCAGATGTGCCAACAAATGGGATCGCCGGCGTTCCAGCAGATAAGCGACCGGCAATATCGGCCTTGCCAAGCGGATGCGCCAACCCACCACTGAGGCTGAGATACGTACCGCCTTGTTCCTCGTCAGCCCTAGTTTCTGCATGAGCGGCATGCGCCCAAACCATGCTGGCTGCAAAAACAAGCGCCGCACTGCGCTGCAAAGTGAGGATTTGTGGAGAGTTCAGTGGATTCTGCATTTGTTTAACCAAAGCTGCTGGTGTTGGTGGCCGCCGTTAGTGGCGCGGCTGACGCAAAAAGGACACCCATATCCTGATAGCCTTGCGCTAAAAGGTTGAGCGCGCTGGCGCTGTCTTTGCCCATGATTTGAGTGATGCCAGCCCCATTCATATAGAGATGGACATCAAAGGCGCCCGTGCCTGCGGCCATGGCGCGTGGCAAATTGGCTCCTGTCACAGGAACATAGCAATCATAGGGAAGGGGCGTACCTTCGGGCGCATAGAAATAATCGCCTGTAATAAGGTTGACCCATGCCTTCAGGGCGACTGTATTTGCTCCAGTTTCGGACGTGCCATAAAATTCAATGCGCGCTGTTGTGCCATTTGCGGCAGCTTTCTGATTTGCGTCTGCTTGCACACCAGACAAGAACCGATCTCCCGATTGCAGCGGGGCTGCATAAACGGGCAGGCCTTCCAAGACATTAGTGACTGTGACTGCCACAGTCTGCGTGCTCGCATTGCCCGCGCCATCAGTTGCCGTAACAACCAGATCATAGACATTGTTGCTGCCTTGATCGGTCGGGGCTTCATAATCGGGGGCCGCTGTAAAGCTAAGCGCGCCACTCGCAGCGCCCAGCGTAAAGAAGCGCGCATCTGGCCCACCTGAAATAGACCAACGAACAGCTTCATTGGCTGAGAATTGCGCCACAGGCCGCGTATTTTCAGGAATGGACGCGGCACTATTCTGCGCATTTGGGCCATTGCTGGGGCCTGTGATGATGGGCCGGGTGTCGTCTACATCCGTCACCGTAATCGCAATGCTCTGCGTGCTGGTGAGCCCAGATCGGTCTGTTGCGCCAACGATGACATCATAGACATTATTGGTTCCGGCATCGCCGGGCAGTTCAAAATCAGGAGCCGATTTGAAGGCCAGGGCGCCTGTCTGCGGGTCAATAGTGAAAAAGCCAGCATCGGTTCCGCCCGCGATGACCCAAGTCACGGGTTCGCTTGCAGTCAGCAACGTGACGGGCAGTGTGTTTTCCGGAATAGACTTGGCACTTATAATGGCGCCCGGTCCGTTGCTGGGACCAGTGATGATGGGGCGCGTATCGTCCACATCCGTCACGGTCACCATGACGGACTGCGTGCTTACATTGCCCGCACGGTCGGTCGCCGTGATGATAAGATCATAGACATTGTTTGAGCCCTGATCTGTAGGCGCTTCATAGTCAGGGGCCGCAGTGAAGATCAGGGCGCCGGTTGTTGCATCCAGCGTGAAGAAGCGGGCGTCTGCTCCTCCCGAAATGGACCAACGGACCGTTTCATTGGCCGTGAATTGCGTCACTGGCTGGGTGTTTTCTGGAATGAAGGCCGCGCTGTTTTGCGCGCCTGCTCCATTGCTCGGTCCAGTGATGATGGGTGGCGTGATGTCTCCACCGCCGCCACCGCCGCCGCCGCCGCCGCCGCCAGAGTCGCCTGTGGGCACACCCGGGTCGAAGATCCGGCCTACAGCAGGATCATTATCACCAAAGGCATTGTCAGTAATAATCAGTTCAATGCCCGTGATGAAGCCGCCGGACGTGATGTACCGCGCACCATCTCCGCCGGCGACGCGTTGGGTGAAATCATACCAGCCAGGCGTGGTGATTGGGCGACCATCAAGATCAACAAGTCCAGATGCAACTGCCGTTGCATCCACATATTTCATGTAACGAGTGAAGGTGCCTGCTGCGACTTGCGTGTTGGCGATGTCAATTAGGACGCGGACTTGCGTACCCGCCCGCGTTGGATCAACATCCACCAAGCCAACGCTTTGCATCGGCTCCAGCGAGAACTGAATTGGGTCCCAAGTCGCATTGTTGGGCTTTGATCCACCGACAATTGGGCTGTTGGGGGCAAGCACCTTAACGTCGAACAACTGGGCACTATCATCAACGCTATTGCCACTGGTGGATTGCAATGCCTGCAAAGAGATAATCGGCCTGGTATCATTCAAGCTACCATCTAGCGCCGCTGTGAACTTATCGACTGTTGTCCAAGCCAGTGTGGTAACGGCATTTTGGCTGGCATCGGCAATACCATCATTATTCAAATCACCCGCATTGCCATTGCCATGGACCAGCTGAGCCAAACGGCTCTCGACAGCCGATGGAATGCCGTCGCGGTCAAGCGTGTCACTGGCATCAAAGGTCAACTTCAGCCGGTTGCCCTTAGCCCCATCAGACGCATAGATCGTGAAATTATCAATCTTTGCATTGGCTGCGGGTGTATAAGTGTAACTGCCGGTCTGCGTATTGAGAATCAAAGTGGATCCCGATTGTGCAGTTGCCGTAATATTGGTCCCATTGGGAGGGCTGCCTTTGGTGAAGGTGGCCGGCGCATCGAAGGAGAAGCGAATAATTTCGCCGTCTGCATCGCGCCATTCGCTGCCCGTCCAAAAAGTGGGCAAGCGCGTTTGGTCAAGGCCGCCCACCGCACCATTGGTTGCAAAGACGTTGGGCGCTGTCTCCACATTCTCGCGTCGGGCAGCAATGTCATAAAGGCCCGGCGTGCTATCAATCGTGAAGCTGTTGGAATAGCCGCTATCGGTGTTGTTCTTCGTTAGGCGCGCAACATAGTCGCCTGCTTGCAGCGCATTATTGCCGAAATCCAGTCGATAGACGCCCGGAGATGTTTCGGTGACCGAAAATTGGTTGGCTGCAACTTGTGTACGGCTCTGTCCATTGCCCAGCAGGAACAAACTGACCGCCGCACCGGCTTCGCCAGTGACTGTAACGATCTGCGTTGTATCTGCAGTTAGAAGATCTGCAGGCGTTGGATCATTTGGCCCTTCTGTGACATCGGTAATGACCGGATCGCCAACAATCGCGGCGTCGACAATCGATATGGTCCCGCTTGCCCCGCTTGCATTGCGGATAGAGCCAGTGACAGCCCCTGTTGAAATGGTGAAGCGTTCGGTGCCCTCATTGGTGAGATTATCCTGCACCAAAGGCGTTCTAACCTGAACAGTTGTTGTGCCCGCCGCAATGGTGATGCCCGTTGCTGCGGAAACCCATGCAGTTCCATTGAAGTATTCCAGACCCGGGCCGAAATCCGTCGTCAGCGTTGCACTGCCCGCCGTCAGGCTGGGCGTGAAGCTGATCGCAGATGAGGACGGCTGCGAGAGTGAAATAGAGGTAACCGCATAGGGATCACGCTCTTGCACTGTCAGGCTGGCAACAGAGATGCTGGGCCGGTCATCAGTGGCTGTCAGCCCAGTGGCACTGCCTTCAGCATTATAGACGGTGCCGGTGCCCTGATCACGGATCGTCGCTGTGCCGGTGGCCGTTTGTCCGCCTGTCGGCGTGGCTGACAGAATAACAGTTTCGCCATCATCGCTAACGGCATCGTCCACCAGCGCGATGCGGACAGACATTGTCCCATTATTGGGCAGGGCAGGCTTATTATTTGGATCATAAGCTGACCAGCCGCCAGTGGTTTTGACTTGAATGCTGCTACTATAATCAGTGCCGTTGCCAGTTGCAGTGCCGCCAAGACTTAATGAGATGACTTGGTCAGCCGCGCCCTGAACGGTCCAGACAATATAGGGCGAAGCCTCATTCAGGGAGAAGGAGTTAATGGTCAGCGCGCGATCATCATTGCGCGTTGCCGCGTTGTCGCTTGTCCCATTATCAGCGAAGATGGTGCCCGTAGCATTATCAACAATGGTCGCCGTTCCGCTGCCCGCCGTGCCGGTGGCGGGCGTAGCTGTGAGCGTAAAGGTTTCGCCATTGTCAGACGTTGTGTCGTTGATAATTGCGGTGCGCACCAGCACGCTGGTGCCTGTTGCGTTGAATGACCCACTATAATCTTGCCAGTTGGCGCCATTGTTCGTTGAATAGAACAGCACCGTGCCCGAGGCTGCGCCATAATCCACGCCAGCGCCTGACGCCGTACCGCTGGTTAGGCCCAGCGTGAGAGACAGGCCATTGCTTGTTCCTGAAATTGTGAAGACAGCATAAGGCGACGCCTCATTCACCGTTGGGCTGCTGACAGTCAGCACAGCGTTGCTGTCATTATCCGTAATTGTGCCCGTGGCTGATGTGCCGCCGATTGTGAGGATCAGCGTTTCGCTGCTCTCAACACTACTGTCATCGGTGGTGGGAACCGTGACTGTAAAGCTGGTCACGCCCGCGGGAACCGTCAATGTACTGCCAGAGAGCGTCACGCCATTGCTGAACTGGGCTGTGCCATAATCGCCGCCGGCAGCAGTTCCTGACCATGCAAAATTATGAGTTCGACTGACCGACGCTTCGTTTGATAGCGTGACTGTGTAGATCAGCGATTTGCCCTCTACCACGCTCGTGTCTGTCACATTGTCTGCAACATCGGCATCGCGCGCCACAATTGTCGATATGGCTTGCGTGTCATTATCTGTGATGGTCACTGTAGCTGAGCTATCGCCAATCACCGCGTTGGTCGCGCTGCTGAGGGTGACTGTCAGGTTTTCATCATCTTCATCCAGCGTATCGTTGCTGATGCTAATGGTGAAGGTTTTGGTGGTTTCATTGGCCGCAAAGGTAAGAGTGCCGTTGGTTGCGGTATAGTCTGAACCAGAGGCGGCACTGCCATTGCTCGTCGCATAGCTGATGTCTGAACTCAGCAGCGTCGTGCCTGTGCGCGTGACAGTGATGGTGGCTGTACCAGCATCTTCGGCGACGCTGATGTCCGCGACCGTAAAGCTTGGCCGGTCATCATCAAGCGTTCCGGCGCTGGTATTTGGCGTACCAGTCGTGAAGGTACCAGAGTAGAGGCTGCCATCCCCACCATCGACAATGGTGGCCGTGGCAAAGCCTGACTTGCCAGCGCCTGTCGATGTTTGCACTGTTAGCTTGAAGGTTTCAGACGATTCGAAGACCGTGTCTACTTCGCTGTTAATTCGCGTGCGGACATAGACCGTGCCTGTGCCGGTAGAGCCAGGCACTGTCGGCCGGTCACCAGTGCTGCCAGTCCAGCTATAAGTTGTCCAATTGGTGCCATCCGTTGAATACTCAATCAGGGCCCAGCTATTGTTATCTTGCGATCCTGGATCATCAACAAGATCAAGCGTGGTTGTGGTGTTGGAAAGGCTTAAGCTCAGGGCTTGGCCAGCATCCG